>JACCDN010263417.1_pt1 | contig 11775 bp, 5 predicted proteins | sample 7441691 | NCBI WGS metagenome assembly JACCDN01 (sample SAMN15323439, study PRJNA562643) | freshwater metagenome | isolation source: river surface water | place: USA:Blue River Watershed | collected 2017-08-16
ACGGTTACAAAACCGCTCATTTTTGCGGCGTCACGCGGTGACTGTGTGGAGAGTACGCGCTGCATATCATAATTAGGGGCGGGACCGGCAAGGCTCAGCAAAAAACCTTTAAACAACATCAACATAAAAAAGATGGCAAAAAGCGAGTATCCATCAGCCGCAATTTTGGTATTCGCCGCGTCCAAACGACCAGCCCAATCCACATTGAGATTCCAGTTAACTGCAATGCTGTCCCAACCGGGCGGCACAACTGCAGCAATCATTTCAGGCGAAACACTGTGCATCGCCACAATTCCAACACCGATACTTGCAATCGTCGTCACAATAAATTGAAAGACTTCAGTAAATACTACCGAGAACATACCGCCTTTAATAATGTAAAAGGTGGTGATAATGGTCATACCCAAGCCGTAATACACATCATTCATGTGCGGATCATCAGAGAGCTTCCATGGGAAAAATACGGAAGCAAACTTACCAATGCCGATGAAGCCGTATGCCAGGAAACCAATCACACCTACCAACGCAAATGCCACCACAATAATGTTAGATAGACGTGCGCCACGATCATCGCCGAAACGGAAAATAATCCACTCGGCACCGGTCATTACACCGGAGCGGCGCAACCAAGTGGCTAGAAATACCATCAGGAATATCTGGTTAAAGGTGGGCCAAAGCCAAGGTATATAAATACTCGACAGACCGTAAACAAACAGCAAATACACCAGCCACATAGTCCCGCTGATATCGAACATGCCCGATGCGTTAGAGAGACCAAGCATGTACCACTTGAGCTTGTTGCCGCCCAAAAAGTAGCTGTTCATATCTTTGGAGGCTCGGGCAGAAACCCAGAAACCTACACAGACGGTAGAGCAAATAAAAGCGAGAACAATAATGATGTCGAGTAAGGGGAGGTTCATTCTATTTATCCACTTATTATGTGATCCCCGATGGGATCTTATGTATTAAAGGATGGAGCGGCTAAAAACTGGTCAAAGCGCGTAAAATCATGCCTAGGACACTAGTTTTGTTCAACTAAATCGGTTACACCCTTACAAAAATAAATATTCGTCAACGCCAAAAACAGCCCCTAAAAGGATTGAATTCAGCGAGGAAACGACTAGCCTTATAATGTAATCGGTTACAGACGAATTTACCAGCTAAATTCAGTGTAGGAGAGTAAATATTCTTGCCACACTCACTGTAATTACATGGCTATAATCGCTCAGTGTTACATATAGCCAAACCAATAGTGATTTATCGCCCTAGAACCAATGCCTAAACACTCATTACTTTAAGAAGAAAAACCTATGTCCAGCATTCGCGATGTCGCCCGTATAGCCGGCGTTTCAGTAGCTACAGTTTCCCGCGCACTCAGCATGCCAGAGAAAGTTTCCGCCGAGAGTCTGGAAAAAGTACATGTTGCTATCGCACAGGTGGGTTACAAACCCAATATGCTGGCACGCAACTTTCGTTCCGCACGCTCCTATGCCGTCGTGGTTCTGGTTCCTGACATTGCCAACCCCTTTTACTCCTTGTTCATTCGCGCACTAGAAGACCGCGCTCAACAAAAGGGCTATGCCGTTCTGTTAGGCGATACACGCGGTACCCATGAAAGAGAGCTGGAATATATCCGCCGCGTAGAAACCCGCCTGGCCGATGGCATTATTCAGCTACGCCCAAGTTCGGAAAAAAGCCAAAACAATATTCCCGCCGACATCCCCTGTGTTAACGCGTGCGGTTGCGAATACACTACCGGCCCGTCCATTCGTATCGACAACCGCGCCGCCGCCAAAACCATGGTGGATTATTTGATCTCTCTGGGGCATAGACGTATTGGTGTGATTTCTGGCCTTAAAGACAACCCACACACAGTGGATCGCTTGGAAGGCTACAAAGATGCGTTGCGCGGTGCAGGTATTGAGTTTGATCGCGATTTAGTCGCAGAAGGTGACTTCACCATGTGGTCTGGGCTCAATGCGGCATTTCAGTTCTGCAATATGAAAAACCGCCCCTCAGCTATTTTTTCAATGAATGACGAAATGGCGATTGGCGCCATGCAAACCTTGAAGGCGCAGGGAATTCGAATTCCTGAAGATATGTCAGTGACTGGATTCGACGATATTGCTTACGCAAAATATTGTGACCCAAGCCTGACCACAATTTCACAACCTGCAGAAGAGATGGGCAAGATGGCAATGGATATGCTGTTGCGGATTATTGAAGGCGAACCACTCAGCCAAACAGAGTGTGTATTGCCAACAGAATTTATTATTCGCAAAAGTACAGCGCCAGTGAAGGTTTCTTAATCCTGCTTAGACACTCCATGGCGCTCAGACATCTAACCGCCTTGGTACTAACGCAATCATAAGAGATTCAGAAGACTCTTATGATTGCGTTGCAAGCAAAATGCGTGATGAAAAATAACCGAAACAAATGACTCGCAGAGATTTTTATTTCCCAGCCAAGGCTTCTGCCACTCCATAAAATGCCGGCTTCGGCGAATAATCATCATTAAATAATAGCGGCCATTCTTTTGCGGGTAGGCCTATGTAGTTATACCAACTTTCGCCATCAACCAATCCCCAAAATGTAATACCCGTACGCTGATTCTCTGGCACAACCTCTAAATAAGCTTGCACTATGCTTTTGTATCTCTCCTTTTGTTGCTGTGCATAAGTATCCGTTAAAACCAAAGTACTGTTGTAATTTACGGGTATATCTAACTCTGAAATTCTAATTTTATAACCGCGATCTGCAACTGCTTTGAAGGATCTTTTTATCTGATCAATCGATGGATTAAATAAATCCAAATGCATTTGAAACCCAACACCATCAACGGGAATATTTCTACTTTTAAAATCATCCAGCATAGCCAACATAAAATTTAACTTGGTTTGAGACAATTCAATGTTGTACTCGTTGTAATACAAGACCGCGTTTGGATCAGCTTTTCGAGCTGCTATAAACGCATTTTCAATATATTTTTTTCCAATACGCTGATAAAAAATTGACTGCCGATACCCAGAGGGTTCATTTTCATCAAGCGCTTCGTTTACAACATCCCAACTGCTTACTTTGCCCGCAAAATGAGTGCAAATCTGAGCAACGTGGTTGTCTAGCATTGTCGCCCAATCGCCTGTGTAGTTTTTCATCCACGCAGGAATTTGGGAATCCCAATGCCAAATGAGGGTGTGACCATGTAGCAACATATTATGATCAACTGCATATCCGTGTAACCTGTCTGCATCCGCGTAAAAAAATTCATTCTCGTTAGGGTGCAAGAAACTCATTTTCATAATGACGCCAGCCACCAAACTATTAAAATGCTTTTCAATGGTTGGCAATTGGCTAGGAAAGGTAAAAATACTTCTTTCTTGATCTGCGGCGCTTACCTCCATACCAATGGGGAAACTCGCTAAATCTTTGAGGGCTGGCACCGAACTCCAAGAGAAAGCCGATGACGATGCTTTGCTAGAGGATGCGACACTGGAGGTGGATACGCTTGAGCTATTTGATGAAACTGTAGTGGTTGGTGTAGAAGATGTACCTCCTCCGCCTCCGCCGCCACATGAACACAAGATAAAGAGTGGTAGCGATAAGCACACCATAAATACTTTTTTCATATTTTTTCCTTTGCCGTCCTTTTTCAATAATTATTTTTTAAAACACCATTTCACCCAGTAGCCAAAAAATAAGGTGCCTGTGTGTTAGGGGATCCTATCACCTATCACACGGGCACCATGAGAATTACTTCTGATAAACGCCATTGCAATGGTCAACCAACTCCACTGCCGCAACAATTAAATGATATAAAGTGCTCGCAGGCGCAACATCTACTACAACTTCATCATCAGCACCGCGCTGATCTACATAAGAACCGGGCGTGCTTGCACAAAGATAGTAGGTGAATAGATCCTCTACGCCTTTTATTGCAATCGCCTCTGCCTTGGGGTTGCCGGCACGAATTTGTACAAGACTCGCCTTAATTAATTCAGTAAGACCCCAGCAGCGCTTTTTCGGATCTATAACACGTCCATCGGGCGCGACAGCATCAAACAGCAAACCGGATTTATCCATTCCGATTAGCAAACCTTTTTCGTAAAGCGCCTTTGTGTAGTGCGTAACAGGGCGACCACTGCGACGGCTGTACCAATCCAACAGCCATACCCATTCCATCATATGACCAGGTTCAACCACCTCGCCTTTTGCATCGGCACATAGAGTCCAATCATCTTCGAAAAATTCAAAGAGAACTTGTTTCTCTGCATCAAAAAAACGGGTTTGAAAAAGTGCAAAAAGCTCACCTACACGCGCAAGCCACTTAGCATCGCCGGTGGCATCGTAGAGTGCGAGAAAAGCTTCGAATAAATGCATGTGCGGGTTTTGGCGGCGGCATGCGTATGGGTAATCGCCCTCAATCCAGCCGCCAAGGCTTGAGCCAAATTTTGCATCTAAATGCGCCACTAGTTTTTCTGCTTCAAGCAGCGCACTTTTATCACCACAAACACGATAAACCCATGCGTGAGCCAAAAGAAAAAATGCATGATCGTAAATATCTTGCTTGGTATCGATGACCTTATAGTTTTTGTCTAATAAATGGGTATAGCCACCGCCCGAGGTTGGATGTGCTGCATGCTGTTGCACGTAGGCTAAGAGGCGCTGCGCAACCGCCTTGCCCTCATCGCACCAGCCGCGATCTGCCGCCGCCGCAAAGAAAAACGCTTGTCGAGCCTGCACACGAACGCGCACGCTCGACTCAAAATCTACATCGCCATTGGGCAACAAACGCTCGTAATTAACGCCGTTTTCAGGGTTTAAACCGCGCGCTAACCAAAGTGGTATAGCATCGTTTTTAAGCCAATTTTCAAGGCGTTGAGCCTGAGCTTGAAGCGAGTTAGACATGAAATTTCCTTAAGCGAGGGTAAATCAATTAGGCGTGAACTATACCCAGAATGGGGTTCAATTTGAAATTATTCAGCAAACTGCGCCCACAAAAAACCCCGGCTAGCCGGGGTAAATAAAAAACAACAGCGGGCTAACACCAGTAGGTACACTCACTAGGAGTGCAAATCAGTAACTTCTAAACAATCAGGAAAGAAGTAACCGATTACCCATTGAATAACAGTTAAATCAATGAGCTGGTGACGGTATATTGCCAAACAATGTAACCGATTACAATAAAGATTGTAAAATTTATTCCGCTTTAGGCTGAAGTTCTCATTGTTGACATGGGTAATGACCGAAGCACCATGAACACAGCATCAGACAGCACACCGCAACCAATTACCCTAAAGCAAAAAATCCGATAGCCTTTCAGCTATCGGATTTTGGCAAAAGCGATTGATCGCTGCGTAGAGCAGCAACTATCTACTTAAAATTTACCGGCGCGCTGGTCTGCTTAATGCCGCCAACACCATTTACAATGGTTTCACCACGGGCGGTCAAATCAACTGCACTTTCTGAATTTGATAAATCCAGACCATCGCTGCCTTTCCATGTATTTGCAATCCAGCTGAAGGGAAGCGTTGAACTACCCCAAAATTTCGCCGTAGACGCACTCAATGCACTTTCACTCAAGCCACCTTGGGAATAGTCATACTTCACTTTATCGATCTCAGCTTGCGACTCGAATCCTATGGTCAGAATGGGTTTAGCATCTTCAATTTCAACATTACCCCAAATTTGGATGTCATCAATTTTAATAGTTCCTTTTACTGGGCCTCCAAATTGGAAACCAAAATGCTGCAGGGAGCCTTTTCTATTGAAGTTTGGCGTGAAGGCATTTTCTACTATTTCAATTTCAGTCCATTTACCTACTTGGAATTGGTCAATTTTCATTGCAGGGAATGAGTAGTGACTCCAGTTAGAATCTTGCATAAAGAAATTAAAGAAGAAATCAGTATTTCCAGCAAAAGACTCCGGAATAAATACCTTGGCCTTGATAGTGATTGGCCCAGTAAGATTGAGTTGCTTACTATTAATATCGCCCTTACCTATAGCAACATCCGCATCACCACTCACATTGGTATTACTCACTTCCATCACACCGTTTGCTACAACGGCTGACGCTTGCTTGTCCCAAATAACTGAAAAGGCTTCGTTATCGGTACCAAAGGTTGCACCTAATTGCTGCGCATTAATAATTTTAGTGTTTTTCTTGCTTGGATCATAAATCTCAATCCAATCGATCAACATGGGTTCTGCTTTTGCACCACCAAGACCATAGAACTGTATGCCAAAAGCATTTGCTGGACCCTTGGCGCCACTGAAATCAACGTTGAGCTTAACCGTTGCCCAAGTACCGGCGTAGCTTGCTAAAGAGCTAGAGGGGCCATCAATCCAACCCCAACCCGCATCTTTACCATAAATTTTCATTCCCAAGTTTGTGTCGCCACTGTATGTCGCGGGAACGAAAATACGCACAGCCACTTCTAGCGGTTTTGATAAGGGAATGTCATAAAACGAAGGAGCTTTCCAACCCTGTAAATTGATACCGCCATCGCCACCACCAGTAGGCGTAATGCTTAGCTTGCCATCGGCACTTGCAACATCGAAGGGACCCCAATCTTTATCCCATTCATCTGCACCAGTATCAAAACCTTTTTTGTAAACCGGTGGGATTCCGGGGTAAACCGTTAGGTTATCGATAATTAATGGCGCAGAAACATCTACCGGCTTACCGTTAGCCACAATTTCATAGCCAATTTTTTGCACGGCACCTAAATCGAAACCATCTTCAACATAGGCACCACTTTCTTTCAAAGCCGCCACGCTGGTTAATTTAAAACTCAATTTGTTCCAGGAATTGAATACTAAATTACTCGCTTGAGTCCATCCGGTATTTGCATAGCGACCTTGCGCATCTTTTAGATACAGCACAATACCCAGCTTGCCATTATCCGTGTAAGTTTTGGGTATGTAGACATCAGTTTTCAAACTACCACCGGTGAGAAACAGGGGAGAATCTAATGCGATCGAATAAGCCGCTTTATCACCCGACGTTTGCCACGGAATATTGAGCACGAGACCACCATCGCCAATGGCCTTTTTAATAATTCCGGCAATATCGATATCAAACGCATCCACACCTGTGCCGCCCATACCACTCATAACAATTGGCATATTCGTCTCGGACAGCTTAGTGATAGCAGTGCGAACACGATCATCTGTATTCCACGACTCACCGAAAGCATGAACAGAAAGAACAATATTACCTTTCTCGTCTGCGGCTTTTAATTCGCGTGAACGACCAGCAGTGAACGAGAAATAATCTTGCCCACAACCCGATGCATCAATAACCAGAGGCACTCTCAATCCAGCCTTACGGAATTGTCGAATAGCTAACTTGTGCGCTTCAATATAGTCACCGTAACCCACCGTATTTTCTGTGAACACACTTTTAGGGCCCCATTGATGCGCATAATTAATCATCAAGTGCGGCTGAAAACGATCTTGCGCAATTACCGACAACCAAGTATCTAACCACAGCTTATTCACTGCGCCATCTAATGCATCGGTATCATCTTTACAAGTCAAAGTGCTATCGACTAAGGTCAAGAGCGCTACCATGCCTTTGTCAGAAATCTCAACAAGTGCGCCTTCAAGCTCCTCTTTTTTCGTGGTTTTAGAAAGTTGCAAACGTACAACGTTAGAGCGTACATCTCTAATCGCCGTAATGTTTTTGAAACGATCAAACGGCTTAGCACCAAACTCAATGTTTGCTCCGCGCAAATAGACAACTTTTCCTTGCACATCTTTTAATTGCCAGCCATCACTTTTAATCACTAAAGCGCTATCAGAAGGACGCGGACGATCAGAGCCATCATCAACAACCGGTAATGGAATTAGTGGATCTGTACTGTCTTTGGCATTACCGGCGAGTCCGCCGCCTCCACCACAAGCTTGCAACAATAAAGCGCCCATAAGTAGCGCAAAATAACTTAATTTTTGTTTCATAATAACTCTCCAAACAGTTGGATTATTTTTGCCAGTTTCTACTGATTAATTCTTTTTTAAGCAGCGGCAATCATTAAAGTTTTAAGGTTACACCCAAAGTGTAACGGCGCTCTTGAACCCAAAGTGACTGGAATTGGTCGGTAACCTGAGCGTAGCTCTTACGGTTTTGACCGGTTAGATTCGTACCATTCAAACTGAACTCCACGTGTTCATTGAGCGTGTAGTTCGCAGAAAGATCGAGGTAACCTGTAGGCTCCAACCAATTCCCTAAATTGAGCGCGGCGGCATTGGTGTTCAATGCGACTCGACCTAGGTACTCTGGACTACGCCAGTTGTAAGCCATACGAAGATTTAAACCTTCATAGTCGTACCATAAAATTAAGTTTGCAGAATTTTCAGAGTTGGACGGCAAAGGCAAAGCATTGCCTTCGATATCAACACTATTTGATTTGCTTTTTGAATAGGTGTAGTTGAATTCCATACCGGTATGACTTAATACACTGGGTAAGAAATTAAACGGTTGCTTATAGCCCAGCTCTAAACCATAAAGATCAGAAGCGCCAACGTTGTTGGTTTTATAGATATTGGCTGAACGATTTCGATCAATACCATCGCCATCAGCGAAACGCTCTTGCACTTGTACTTGCTCTGTCGAGGTGCCGACTTGAATCAAAAATAATCCAACACCCAAAATGGAGTTTTCAGCAAAATACCATTCGGTTGAGGTGTTAAATATATTGGCTGACCATGGCTTAATATAGGGATTACCATCGTTATTACCACCACCCACACAGCTGACGGACTCGTTGCGCGTTTGACCACCACCCACTGCGATTTGAATAGGCTTGCCATTTTCATCTAACTTATCGCATTGCTGATACCACAACACCAAACCAGAACCGATGTTATTAAGATCGTTACGCGAAGTCGTTTTTGCAGCGCCAAAACGCACTACCAAATCGTCGCTTGGCATAAAATTAACGTTGACCGATGGAAGCACTTCAACAAAGGAGTGATTGATGGTTTCAGTTTCAGCAACAAACGCAATTTTTTGCCAATCGTCATAGCCAATAGAATTAAATTTATCCAATACATCTGGCACAACTGCACGCACAACTTCACGCTCAGTAGACACGATTTGCACGCCAATATTACCTTTGTATGGAATGCCCGCTATGCCATCCTCATCTTCAAAATTAAACTGAGTAAAAGCTGATGCCGTAGACTCAGTTACGTCATAGGTATAGCCAGGGTCAGCAACAGTTTTAGTGCCCGGATAAAGTTTATTTAAAAATGCTAATGGGTTATCCCATTCTTTAGGGTCTAAGGAGGACACGCCCGTTTCGAATCCTTTGATAGGACCAAAATCAGTGAATACAGCGGTATTGGCTGCAGAGAAACCATTGTCTACCAAGCCATTATCAAGCAATTTGGTCGGCTCTTGCGTGAATTCAAATTTGCGCCACTCTGGATATTTTTGCCAAATTTGATTACCGGAACGCAAACGATAACGTTTGTCTACAGGCACGCGCGGATCGTCCCAATTGGAGTAGCGAGCGGTTGGTGTTACATAATAAAATTTCGAATAGTCCGCTTGACGCTCGCCATATCGGAAACCGCCTTCAACTGATGTGATGAAACTATCTTCAAAGCTATATTTCGCATCCACACGCACAACATTCAAGGTGGCATTAGTATCACTACCATCTGCAAAGCCTTGATATTGCTTCAGGAGGCCGGCATCCGATAAGTCATCAGAAAAACCGAAGGAGGGAACATCTTTGCTGTAATCTACATTGACACTATAGATGTGCAAAGGGTCTTTACCCGCAATACCGTCTTCATCGACCCATAGCCAAGCAGGGGTTCCTTGTTGGAATACAGCTTTTCGATAATGCTTTTCAGCTTCAGCATAAACGTAACGAACACTTGCATCGAAATTATCACCATTGGTGTATTTCAACTGTAAGTTAGTGTTTAAAGCACCGGTGCGATTACTCTCATTGGTTGATGTGGTTTGGAAATCAGCAGCATCTACCTTCGCTGTTCTTAGTGAGTGCAGACTGCGATTTTGCGTCTGACCATTAGCATCCACATAACTGAAGTCAATTGACTTACCAAAGGTACTGCCAGGCAATAACACGTTGTACAGTTGTTCATCGTAGCCAATAACAGCATCATTGGTCCCCGCTCTCGGAGCTCTTACGCCATTGACTTCGTAATAGTTGGGGTTGGTCCCCGCATTAAAACCAACACTGACTCCGCGATCATATTGCGCCATGCTGGTATAAAACACGTCGCCACGCAGAGTAAAGCCTTCTGCAATTTCAGATTCGAACGTGAATGAACCGCCTTCACGCTCGCGATCCATATAATTACTTTTCGCACCAAACGACTCTGGCGTTAAATACCAATCATTCACCTTGTCGCCATCACCATCGAAATCCAACGGATCGCGAGGCGTGCCGCCACGCTTATCTAAAAATGCCAAACGTGCATTTTCATACATAGAGTAGTTGGCATTGTGAGTTGTTGAGGAGAAGGCTGATGCGGTAAACGCGAACACATCATCAAAATTATTGCCCAAGAACACACTGATATTACGGTCAGGAGTGCGATTACCTTGAGTGCCATCGGCCTTGGTTTCTTTATTAGAAAGGTCACCTTGCGAACCTTCTATGCGCGCCTTGGCCAGCCACTTATGCAATGACAGTGGACTCAAGGTTTTTAGATCAACAACGCCTGAAATTCCTCCCGCTAACTGAGATGCTGATTGCGATTTATAAACATCCACTGCCGAAATTAAGCCTGCAGGAACATCTGAATAGTTAGCGCCAACCCCGGTAATCGTCCACGGACTTAAGAATTGTTCTCCGTTCAGGGTAGTCAATACTTGCGGCATACCGCGCACGTTCAATGAAGTACCCTCGTTAGCCTCGCGGGTAATTTGAACGCCTGTTACACGCTGCAAAGAGTCAGTGATAGTCGTATCTGGCAACTTGCCAATGTCTTCCGCGACGATTGAATCAACGATATTCGCGTTATTGCGCTTGGCATCAATTGCTTTTGCTTGTGAGGCGCGAACCCCTTTGATGATGATTTCGTCAACCGCGTCATCGGCAGCTGGCGCTTGTTCTTGCGCATAGGCTGCAACACCCCAAAGAGCACTGCTGATAGCGAGAACTAGAGCCTTCTTTCTATTGTTTTGGATCATATTGAGCTTCCTCGTTTTATTTTTTTGTATCTTTTGTGTGAGTCGTATACGGCGATTTGCTGCACCCTAAAGACCCGCATCAGGGAGATAGGTACGGTCCGTGGGGAGCGTGTTTAAGGCGACTCATCTTCTTAGGTTTTGGAGCTGGTTTTTTGTAGAGCTTCTTTCTTGTTGAAAATCCAGCACAGTGAATGCTGTTAAACTGAAAACACAAAAAAGCTAACACATTGATTTATTTATATTTTTAATTGAATTTTTTACTTCATCTCGGCTCGCCAAGGCTTTTAAAAGAGCTTTGCTTTAGGCGAAATCAATATTTTTCACTGGTGTATTCTATTGGTAACCGGTTACTTTAATGATAAAACTAAGCCATAACTGAGCCGATGCCCATAATCCAACAAAATGTAATCGTTTACAACAGGATTTACAGTAAATTCCACCTATTAATTTCGATCTAATTTTGCGCGAAATTGAAGAAATTAGCTGTTATGAAGGAGGAGTGTCAAAAAATGAATGACGGTTACATAAATAAGACAATTTAAAAATGACCCATAAGGGACCATTTGATCAGAATAGGCAAACGCAGAACTTTTGATCAACAA
>JACCDN010320942.1_pt1 | contig 11775 bp, 10 predicted proteins | sample 7441691 | NCBI WGS metagenome assembly JACCDN01 (sample SAMN15323439, study PRJNA562643) | freshwater metagenome | isolation source: river surface water | place: USA:Blue River Watershed | collected 2017-08-16
TCGACCGTCCGGCCCAGCCATGTGCGGCTGCGGCGATACAGGTCTTCGGTGTAGCGCGTCGATTCCTTGGCCCAGCCGTCGATCAGGGCGTTCACCTCGGCGATCGCGGCGGGGTCGCGCACGACCGCGCCGATCTCGTAGTTCAGGAACAGCGAGCGCATGTCGAGGTTGGCCGAGCCGATCACGAGATGCTCGTCGTCCACGACCACGAGCTTCGCGTGCAGGACGTCGGGCTTGAAGAACAGGATCTCGACGCCGGCTTCGCGCAGGTTGCGGAGATACCAGCGGCGCGCGAAGTCGAGGAGACGATGGTCGGAGCGGCGCGGCACCATGATGCGCACGTGGCGGCCGGCGCGCGCCGCGGTCGCGAGCAAGGTGAACAGCGTCTGGTCCGGGATGAAGTAGGGCGTGACCACGGTGATCGACTGCCGGCACTCCGAAAACAGCTTCACGTAGGCCTCCCACAGCGGGTCCTGCTCGCAGTCGGGGCCGGAGGCGATCACCTCGACGCGCGCGGTGCCGACGGCGGGCGAGCGTTCGCGGAGCAGGGTGGCGAACTGCGTCGGGGGTTCGTCGGTGGCCTGGCACCAGTCGGCGATGAAGACGCATTCCAACGCCGCGGCCGTCGGTCCTTCGATGAGGAAAGAACAGTCGCGGAAGCGTCGGTTGGAAGGCGACTCGCCCATGTAGCGCAGGCCGAGGTTCTGTCCGCCGATGATGGCCGCTCGTCCGTCGAAGACGGCGATCTTGCGGTGGTTGCGCCAGTTGGCCGAGCCTTTGCCCGTGGTCGGCAAGGCTGGATTGAAACGGGCGATCCGCCCGCCCGCCCGACGCAGCGGCCGGCAGAGCCGCAGCGGGATGCCGAAGCTGCCGATGGCGTCCACGAGCAGGCGTACTTCGACGCCCGCCTTGGCGCGCCCGGTGAGCAGGCGGATGAGCTCCCGGCCCACCGCGTCGTCGCTGAGGATGTAGGTCGCGATGCTGATGCGCCGCTGGGCCCCGCGGATCTGTTCGCGCAGGGCTTCCAGCGTGTCGCGTCCGTGGCGGTCGCCCAGCAGGCGGCAGCGGTTGCCTCCGAAGTCCGGCTCGTCGCTGAGACGCCAGGCCACGCGGCTGACCTCCCGCTTCGCGGCGGCGAGGTCGCCGTGCTTACGGCCGCCGAAGAGGAAGAAGAGCAGGGCGGTCGCGAGCGGGAAGAACCAGGCCAGCGGTCCCCAGAGGAACAGGTAGGCGGGCGAGACGCGGGCGCGCATCACCCGGAGGAGGACGTACACCTGGCAGCCCGTGCGCACGGCCAGCATGACGTCGTCGGGAAGCAGGTCGACCCACTCCGCGACGAGGATGCCGAAAGTCGTCAGCAACGCGAGCGACGTGCTGCGCGTCAGCCGGCGGTATCCTCGGAACGGCTCCATGTTCCGGACGATACGGGGTCCCCGGCCCATGGGCACAAAAAAAGACCCCGGTTTCCCGGGGTCTGTCTGAGTCCGTGAGGACGAGGCTTAGTTGCCGGCCTTGTCGAGGAGGTCGCCGAGACTGTTGAAGTCTCCGCTGCCCGACGACGAGGAGGACGACGAACCGCCGGCCGAGGGGGCCGGGGCGCCGCCGGTCGACGGGCCCTTGATGCGGTCGTAGCTGGTGATTTCGGCCTGCAGGCGCTCGGCGTCGTAGTTCGCGGCCTTGATCGAGAGACCGATGCGACGGTCTTCCTTGTCGATCTTGATGACGCGGGCGGTGACGTCCTGGCCGACCTTGACGACGTCCTTGACGTTCTCGACGCGCTGTTCGGCGAGCTGGGAGACGTGCACGAGGCCGTCGATCTCGTCGGAGAGCTCGATGAAGGCGCCGAAGTTCGCGATCTTGGAGACCTTGCCGTTGACGAGGTCGCCGATGCGGTACTTGCGGTCGATTTCGGACCACGGATCGGTCTGGGTCTGCTTGACGCCCAGGGAGATGCGCTGCTGGTCGACGTCGACGTCGAGCACGATGGCTTCCACGTCGTCGCCCTTCTTCATGACTTCGGCCGGGTTGTTGATGCGGCGGGTCCAGCTCATGTCGGACACGTGCACCATGCCGTCGATGCCGTCTTCCAGTTCGACGAACGCGCCGTAGTTGGTGAGGTTGCGGACCTTGCCGCGGACGCGGGCGCCCACCGGGTAGTTGTGGCGGACCTTCTCCCACGGATTGGTCTCGAGCTGGCGGATGCCGAGCGAGATCTTCTGCTCTTCCTTGTTGAAGTTGAGGATGACCGCGTCGACTTCCTGGCCGACCTTGAGGATGTCGGACGGCTTCTGGACGCGCTTGGTCCAGGAGAGCTCGGAGACGTGGACGAGGCCTTCGACGCCGCCTTCGATCTCGATGAACGCGCCGTAGGCGACGAGGTTGACGACCTTGCCGTGGACCTTCTGGCCGACGGGGTAGCGCTTCTCGATGCCTTCCCAAGGATTGGGCTGGGTCTGCTTGAGGCCGAGGGAGACGCGTTCGCGCTCGCGGTCGACTTCGACGACCATGACGGTGATTTCTTCGCCGACCTTGACGACTTCGCTCGGGTGGCCGATGCGGCCCCAGGACATGTCGGTCACGTGCAGCAGGCCGTCGAGACCGTCGAGGTCCACGAACGCGCCGTAGTCGGTGATGTTCTTGACGACGCCGCGGCGGACGACGCCGGGCTTGACCTCCTCGAGGAGCTTGCGACGGCTTTCGCCGCGCTGTTCTTCGATGAGTTCGCGACGGGAGACGACGAGGTTCTTCTTCTCCTTGTTGATCTTGATGATCTTGAAGTCGAAGGTCTGGCCCACGAACTGTTCGAGGTTCTTGGGCGGGTTGACGTCGATCTGGGAGGAAGGCATGAACGCGTCGACGCCGACGGAGACGATGAGGCCTCCCTTGACGATGGACTTGACGCGGCCCTGGACGATGGAGCCTTCCTGGCAATTGGCTTCGATGCTCTCCCACTTGCGGATCTGCTGGGCGCGATCGTAGGAGACGGTCGGGGTGCCGTCCTTGTTCTCAAGCTTCTCGAGGTAGACCTCGAGCTGCATGCCGACCTGGATCTCGGCCATGTCCGGGAATTCGGACTGGGGGATGAATCCCTCGGATTTGCCGCTGATGTCCACGACGACGAACTTGTCTTCGCGGATTTCGGTGACCGTGGCGGTGATCACGGAGTGTTGCTTGAGCGCGCCGAAATTCGATTCGGCGAGCAGTTTTTCCATTAGGCTCATGTTGTTTTCGGACTGTTTGTCCTGGCCGTCGCGGAGGACGTTTCCAGGGTTTGGTTGGTTTTTGGTTTTTCCCCTCGGAGATTCCGCTGACACATGCCGGCGGGCCGAAAGGAAGGTTTAACGAACCGTCCGCCCGACCTGTTGGCAAGCGGAATGTGCCTTCGAAGGGTTGGGGGGCTGTTTTATAGGACCAGTGGTAGCTGGAAAAAAAAGGGGCGAGGGTCCGGGTGCTTGAGGATTTCCTATTTTCAGACCCGAAAACACGGATGTGGGCACGGGCGGGACCGCGATACGAAACAGGCGTGTTTCGCGCGATTTTCAGCCACCTCAAGTCGGCTAAATCGAGCTTCGCCGGCAAGGAGGGTCAGGTGTCTGCGTGGTGTTCTTACCCGAGCAGTCCAAGGTTTTCTTGTAAAAAAGGCAGCCAAGGACAATGTATTCGCTGAACCCGAATCAGGGAGAGCACGCCCTGAAATGATGGCAGATCAAACACACAAACAGCCGAGAATCAGTTTGGCGGTTTCCGTAGTTCTGGGTTTTGTCCTCGGCCCAGGGATGCAGTGTCATTGCTGGGGGTTTTATGCCTTAGCTGCGCTGTTCGCCTTATATGCCACTCTGAAGGCGAAGGGTTTGTTTCGCATGTTTTCGGCCCTCGTCCTCGTCTGGTGCTTGTTCGCGTTATATACAGATTACCAAGGCAAGCTTCGTGTTCGTCAGCACGAAGCAAGGGAAGCCGGACCCTGATTAGGCCCTACTTTCCCGCTTTGGCCGCCGGGCGGACCCGGCCGGCGTAGTCGCTCACGCCCGCGGCGATGGCCTCGGCGATCTTCTGGCGGTAGGCTCCGTCGGCGATGAGCGCCCCTTCGCGGCGGCTCGACATGAAACCGCCCTCGATCAGGACGCCGGGGCAGGAGAGGGTGCGCAGGACCGCGAACCGGGCGCGGCGGACGCCGCGGTCATCGGCGCCGGTGGTCCGGATCATCCGTCGCTGGATGCTCCAGGCGAGGAGGACGTTGGCGGTGTCGAAGCGGTTGCCGGGCTCGGCGGCGGTCGTCGACTTGGCCTTGCCGGCGTTGGTCGAGCGCTGGCCGGCCGGGGTCAGGCAATACGTCTCGACGCCGTCGGCGCTGGTGTCGCCCGCGGGGCCGGCGTTGTAATGCAGGCTGATGAAGAGGTCGGCGCCGAGCTTAGCGGCCAGCGCGGCGCGGTCGTCGAGCTCGAGGAAGACGTCCTTGGTGCGCGTGAAGAAGACTTCGTAGCCCTGCTTCTCGAGGAGGAGCTTGAGGCGCGCGGCGGTGTCGAGCGTGGCGGCCTTCTCGTTGTATTTATAAGGGCCGTTGACCTTGCCGGTGTCCTTGCCGCCGTGGCCGGGGTCGAGGAGCACGCGGCGCGGCGCCGTCCGCGGGCCGTCCCAGAAGATCGGCACGAAGACCTTGTCGTAGTCGCGCTTGGAGATGGTGAGGTGCCCGCGCTGCGCGCCGACGGGGTCGTCGAGCATGATCTTGATGCCGTCGACGACGATGAAGTCGCGGCTGTATTCGGCGTACAGGGTCATGCCGCCGCGCGTGGCGTAGCGTTCCGACGAGCGGGCGTCCGCGCCTTGGCGGGCGGCGTCGCGCAGGCCGAGCTGACGCACGGATTCGCCGAGGAGATAATCCGTCGAGGCGGCGCGGAGCAGGGCGCCGGACGCCAGGAGCAGGAGGATCGCCGCGATGCGCCGCACGGGCTTATTCGGCGTCGCCTTCGTCGTTGTCCACCGCGGAGTCGTCTTCGCCGTCCTCTTCGCCCGGGGCTTCGTTGTGCACGAGCTTGCGCTTGTTCTGCTGGACGGGGGTGAGGCCGACGACGATGGCGCGGCCGGAGCGCTTGGGCTCGTTGTCGCGCGTGCTGATGTGCATCAGCGCTTCGATGGCCTTGGTGATGGTGGCGATGCCGATCTCGGGGTGCTCGAGCTCGCGGTAGCGGTACTGGAGCAGGAGCTTCACCTTGTGGCCGTGGAAGAGGAAGTTCTCGGCGCGGCGGACCTTGATGAAGAGGTCATGGTTGTCGATGCGCGGGCGGAGCTTGATCTCCTTCACCTTGGAAGCGGACTTCTGGTGCTTGTGCTTCTTGGCTTCTTCGTAGAGGTACTTGCCGTATTCCTGCAGCTTGCAGACGGGCGGCACGGCGGACGCGGCGATCTCGATGAGGTCGACGCCGAACTCGCGGGCGAGGTCGAGCGCCTGCTGCGTGGGCATGATGCCCATCATCTCGCCCTTGGGCGAGATGACGCGGACTTCGGTCGCACGGATGCGGTCGTTGCGCTTGGGCCCTTTGTCTTCTTTGCGGAAGTTGCCGCGGTTCTGTCCCCCGTTATTGTTATTATTCGGGCGGGGGCTGTTAGGACGATAGGGCGAAGGCATTAGGTACTGCGGTGGTGTCTCGGCGCTAAACTCCCCGTTTAGCGCCGATGGTTCAAGCACCGATTCTCCCTGCCGTAGGACGCGCCGTCCGCTTACTTCGCCTCGGCGATCGCGGCCAGCAGCTGCTTGCCGTGCTCGGCGGCCTCGACCTTGGGGACGACGCCGATGAGCTTGCCGTCGCCGTCGAAGAGGTAGGCGGCGCGGAGCGGCCCGAGGTACTTCTTACCATACATGGATTTTTCGACGATGGCGTCCATGGCCTGGGAGAAGAGGTCGTCCGGGTCCGAGACCAGGGTGAACTTGTAGCCGTGCTTGGCGGCATACTTGGCGTGGGAGGCGCAAGTGTCCCGGGATACGGCAATCAACCTAAACCCTTGTCTGACAATGGCTTTCTCGTTTTTGTCCATCTCGGCGGCCTGTTTATCGCAGGCCGAGGTGTTGTTGCGCATGTAGACCGAAACGATGGTCGGGCCGTCCAAAAGGGAGGCAAAGGAGGCATTGACCGCCTTTCCGTCCACGAAGGCGTCCACTTTGAAGGTCAGTTTGGGCTTTTTTCCGAGGGAAAGCATGGTTTTGAGGTTTGGGTACAGGGCAGGGGAGCGGGCTTGGCCGGGATTGTCAAACGGCCGGCCCGATCCGCCCCTGGCTGGAAAGTGCGGACTTCTCCACGGAGGCGGCCCTTTCCCCTTTACAAGTCCCCGTCGACACCCTTTGTTCCGACCCTTTCCGCCATGCAAAAGACCCGCAAGTCCATCTCCAAGCGTTTCAAGGTGACCGGCACCGGCAAAGTGATGCGCCGCTCCCCCAACACCCGCCACTTGCTGAGCTCCAAGTCCCGCAAGCAGCGCCGTCGCGCCAACAAGTCCAAGCGCGTCGACTCCGGCTTCGAGAAGAAGATGCTGGCCTCGATGCCCTTCGCCTAAGCCGGCGATTTCCCCTTTGGCCGAACGGGTGTTCATTAAGGCGACCCCGAGGCCACTAACCCAAAACAAAACCAAATACCAACATGCCTAGAGCAACCAATGGCCCGGCCACCAAGGCCCGAAAGAAGCGCGCGATCAAAGCCGCCAAGGGCTACTTCGGAAACAAGTCCCGTCTGTACGTCTACGCCCTCGAGGCCGTTCAGCGCGCGCAGAAGTTCGCTTATCGCGACCGCCGCAAGAACAAGTCGACGTTCCGTCAGCTGTGGATCGTGCGTCTCAACGCCGCCTGCCGTCCCCTCGGCATTTCCTACAGCCGTCTGATCGCTGGCCTCAAGAAGGCCAACATCACGATGGACCGTAAGAACCTCAGCGAACTGGCCATCCATGACGCCCCCGCTTTTGAAGCGATCGTCAAGAAGGCCCAGGCCGCGCTCGCCTAAGAAGACTTCACGTCCTTTCACGAAGCCCCGGCCCTCCGGGGCTTCTTTGTTTTAAGGGTGCTTTCGCTTGCCGACTTTCTCCGCCAACGCACAAATCAACCCATGCAGCAGCAGCTCGCCCAACTCGTCGCCGCCGCCACCCAGGAAGCCTCCGCCGTCGCCACCCGCGCCGAGCTCGAGGCCTTCAAGGCGCGCGTCGTCGGCCCCAACGGCTCCCTGACCCAGGTGATGAAGGGGATGGCCACCCTCTCGAAGGAAGAACGCCCCGTCGTGGGCAAGCTCATCAACGAGGCGAAGAAGTCCGTCGAAGAGCTCCTCGCCGCGCTCCTGACCAAGGTCGAGAACGCCGAGATCGCCGCCGCCCTCGGCGCGCCCGTCGACCCGACCCTCCCGAGCCCCGACGCTCCCGCCGGCTCGCTCCACCCGCTCTCCCGCACCCGCGAACGCATCCTGGCTTCCTTCCGCAAGCTGGGCTTCGTCGTCGCCGAAGGTCCCGAGGTCGAGACGGAGTGGCATTGCTTCGACGCCCTCAACACGCCCGCCGATCACCCGGCCCGCGACATGCAGGACACGCTCTACATGCCGAAGGCGTTCCGCTCCGCCGACGCACCGCGCAAGGCCGACGAGGCGATCCTCCTCCGCACGCATACGTCCAGCGTGCAGGTCCGCACGATGCTCTCGCGCAAGCCGCCGTTCCGCATCGTCGCCCCGGGCCGCTGCTTCCGCCGCGACGCGGTCGACGCGACGCACTCCGCCAACTTCCACCAGGTCGAGGGTCTCTGGATCGACCGTAACGTGACGCTCGCCGACCTCCGCGGCGTGCTCGACTTCTTCGTGAAGGAGACGTTCGGCGCCGACGCCGAGATCCGCCTGCGTCCGTCGTTCTTCCCGTTCACCGAGCCTTCCTTCGAGATGGACCTCCGCTCGCCTAATCTAGGCCGTCTCTCCGATCGCTGGCTCGAGATCATGGGCTGCGGCCTCGTCGACCCGAAGGTCCTCGAGCTCTGCGGGCTCGATCCGAAGGAATGGTCCGGCCTCGCCTTCGGCCTCGGCCTCGAGCGCATCGCGATGCTCGTCCACGGCATCGACGACATCCGCCACTTCTACAACAACGACACGCGCTTCCTGCGCCAGTTCGCCTAAGCCATGAAAGTCTCTTTCCAAGCCCTCTCCCGTCACCTCGACCTCGCCGGCGTCACCCCGGAGCGCGTCGCGGAAGTCCTCCCGATGCTCGGCCTCGAGGTGGAGTCGGTCACCACCTTCGGCCTCGCCCCGCTGCCCCTCGTGGTCGTCGGCGAGATCAAGTCCTTCGAGAAGCACCCCAAGGCTGACCGCCTCAGCGTCTGCCAGGTCGACGCCGGCGAGGGTTCGCTCCGCCAGATCGTCTGCGGCGCCAAGAACTTCAAGGTGGGCGACCGCGTGCCGGTCGCTCTCCCGGGCACGGTGATGCCGGGTGGTTTCGAGATCAAGGTCTCGAAGCTCCGCGACGTCGATTCGGCGGGCATGATGTGCTCCTCCGAAGAACTCGGCCTCGGCAAGGGCGAGGACGGCCTCCTCATCCTGACGCCGCGCCAGCCGGCCGTCGGCACGCCGCTCAACTCCCTTTTCGGCGCGCCGGACACGGTGCTCGAGATCTCGGTCACGCCTAACCGCGGCGATTGCCTCGGCATCCGCGGCGTCGCCCGCGACCTCGCCGCCGCGCTGGGCCTCACGCTCAAGCCGCTCACGGTGAAGACGGCCGCCGGCCTCGCCGCCGCGCCTTCCGCCGCCGACGCGGTGAAGTTCGTCCGCTCGTCTTCCGAGTTCTGCCCTTACTACACGCTCCGCACGCTGAAGAACGTGAAGGTCGGCCCGAGCCCGGAATGGCTCCGCCGCGACCTCGAGGCCGCCGGCCTCCGTCCGATCAACAACGTGGTCGATATCACGAACTGGGTGCTGCTCGAACTCGGCCAGCCGCTCCACGCGTTCGACGCGCACAAGGTTTCCGAAGGCATCGAAGCCCGCCCGGCCCGCGAGGGCGAAGAGATCGTCCTGCTCGACGGCAAGAAGGTGAAGCTCGAGCCCGGCGTCTGCGTCATCGCCGACGCCCAGCGCCCGCTCGTCGTCGCCGGCGTGATGGGTGGCGCCGATTCCGGCGTGACCGCTGCCACGACCGACGTGCTGCTGGAGTCCGCCTGGTTCCGTCCTGGCGAGATCCGCCGCGTCGCCCGCCGCATCGGCGTGTCGACCGATTCCTCCCACCGCTTCGCCCGTGACGTGGATCCGGCCGGCGTCGAGCTCGCCTCGCGCCTCGCCACCGACCTCCTCGTCGAACTCGCCGGCGCCCAGGTCGTCGGTCCCGCCGTCGCCGTCGGCCAGCCTCCGCGCGCCGATGTCACGATCGAGCTCCCCGCCGGCTACGTCGCCGCGAAGCTCGGCACGCCGGTCGCCGACGCCGACGTCTCCGCGGCCTTCGCCCGCCTCGGTTTCACGGTCAAGGCTTCCGCCGCCGGTTTCTCGGTGCTGGTGCCTTCGTTCCGTTCCGACGTGACGCGTCCGATCGACCTCGTCGAGGAATTCATCCGCATCCACGGCACCGACAAGGTGCCCGCCGGCCGTCCGATCGCCCCGCTCCCGGGCGAAGAAGACGCGCTGACGTCCGTCTTCACCCGCGAAGTCTCCGCCCGCCTCGTCGGCGCCGGCTTCACGGAGTGCTGCCACTACTCGCTCCGCGACGCCGCGGAACTCGAACGCACGCTCGGCGCCGACAAGGCCGCCCTCGTCGCGATGGACAACCCGCTGACCGCCGAGCAGACCCACCTCCGCGCTTCGCTCGTCCCGGGCCTCGCCGGCGCCCTCGCGCTCAACCTCTCGGTCCACGCCGACCCGCGCGGCCTCTTCGAAGTCGGCACGGTCTTCCGTCCGCAGGCCGACGGCACGGTGCGCGAATTCCTCTCGGTCGCCTTCGCGATCGTCGCCGATCCGGTGACGCGTTCGTGGAAGTCCCGTGAGTCGTTCGACGCCCTCCGCGCGAAGCGTCTCCTGCAGGACGCCGCCGCCCTCGCCGGCGTCGCCGCCGTCCGTCTTTCGTTCGCCGCCGCCAACGGGGGTCTCTGGCAGGCCGATCACGCCGCCGCCCTCGTCGACCGCGGCCGCGCCGCCGAAGGCGCCTGCGGCGTGCTCGATCTCCGCTGGACGCGTTCCCTCGGACTGAAGAGCTCCGTCATCGCCGGCGAAGTCTGCTTCCCGCGCTCGGCCTTCGCCGAAGCCCGCAAGGTGCCGCGCTTCGAAGCGTTCTCCTCCTTCCCGCCCGTCACCAAGGACGTCGCGGTCATCGTCCCGGTCGGCGTCGCCGCCGCCGAAGTCGAAAGCCGCGTCCGCCAGGGCGCGTCCAAGGCCGCCGGCAAGGAGTTCGCGCTGGAGTCGGTCAACTGCTTCGACGTCTTCACCGGCCCGGGCCTGCCCGAAGGCCACCGCAGCCTCGCCTTCGAGATCCGCTGGCGCCACGCGGCCCGCACGCTCACCGACGAGGAGACCAACCAAGCCCTCGGCGTCGTCATCGCCACGCTCGAGAAGGGCGCCGGCTGGACCGTCCGCCGCTGATTCCCATGGCCGAAGGTTTCGACATCGACCACCTCGCGAAGCTCGCCCGCCTCAGCCTCACGGCCGAGGAGAAGGCGCTCTACACGTCGCAGCTCAGCCAGATCCTCGGCCACTTCCAGGCCCTGGCGAACGCCGACCTGCCCGCGACCATCGACGACGCCCGCGTCGTCGACGAAGCCGCCCTCCGCTCCGATGAGCCGGGTCCCGTCCTCGGCGCCGAAGCCGTCACCCGCATCGCCCCCGCCTCGCGCGACGGGCAGATCTCCGTCCCGCGCGTCGTGGACGACGAATCCTAAGCCATGGCCGACGCGCTCCATACGCTTTCCGCCGCCGAGCTCGGCCGCCGCCTCGCGGCCGGCACGCTCACGTCCCGCGCCCTCTGCGAGGCGCTCATCGCCCGCTACCAGGCGGTCAACGATAAGGTCGGCGCCTTCACGCACCTCGACCAGGCCGACGTGCTCGCGCAAGCCGACGCTTCCGATGCCCGCCGCAAGGCCGGGCAGGGCAGGGGTCCGCTCGAAGGCATCCCGGTCGCGATCAAGGACAACATCGCGGTCAAAGGTCAGCCGCTCACCTGCTCGAGCAAGATGCTCGCGCCGCTGGTCTCGCCTTACGATTCCCATGTCGCCGAGCGCCTCCGCGCCGCCGGTGCGATCCTCTATGGTCGCTTGAACATGGACGAGTTCGCGATGGGTTCCTCCACGGAGAATTCCGCGCTCCGCAAGACGTTCAATCCTTGGGACCTCGCCCGCATCCCTGGCGGTTCTTCCGGCGGCAGCGCCGCGGCCCTCGCGGCCGGCCTGGTGCCGCTCTCGCTCGGTTCCGACACCGGCGGTTCGATCCGTCAGCCTGCCTCGCATTGCGGCGTGGTCGGTCTCAAGCCCACCTACGGCCTGATCTCCCGCTTCGGTCTCGTGGCCTTCGCTTCGTCGCTCGACCAGATCGGTCCGATGGCCCGCAGCGTCGAAGACTGCGAACTCCTGCTCAACGCGCTGGCCTCCGCCGACGCGCGTGACATGACCTGCTTCGGTCCGTCCGACCGCGCTCTTACGCCGTCCGGCGACGCCAAGAAGCTCCGCATCGGCATCCCGAAGGGTTTCCTCGGCAAGGGCGTCGCCCCCGAGGTCGCCGCTGCGGTCAATGCCGCCGTCGAATTCTACCGCGCCCAGGGCTGCGCGATCTCCGAGGTCGAGCTGCCCTCCGCCGA
>JACCDN011216711.1_pt1 | contig 11774 bp, 8 predicted proteins | sample 7441691 | NCBI WGS metagenome assembly JACCDN01 (sample SAMN15323439, study PRJNA562643) | freshwater metagenome | isolation source: river surface water | place: USA:Blue River Watershed | collected 2017-08-16
CCAAGTCGCATGTTCATACCCAGAATTCCATATTGGTGCTTTTCTTTTGGCCTGCGGGAAATTACTACCTCACCATGATTTCTCAAAAGCTGCATGCGATCGGCAAGAATTGCATCACTTGTAACAAGCATCCCACCTTCCCCTGTGTGAATATGCTTGTGGTAGTTAAAACTATATCCACCTATATGGGCTGCAGTACCCGCAAAATAGCCTTTTCGACGGGCGAATGGCGCTTGAGCTGTATCACTTACTAAAATCAAATTGTGTTTGATGCATATGGAAAGCAACTGTTCGATATCTGCAGATTGGCCAAATATATCTGGGCAAACAATGGCGCGTGTGCGATTCGTAATCTTTGCTTCAACATCCGTAGGATCCAGATTAAAAGTATTTTTATCGATATCCGCAAAGACGGGAACTGCGTTCCAGTGAAGGATAGTCGTTGCTGTCGCCGCCATTGTCCAAGGGCTTGTTATCACTTCTGAGCCGGGTTCTAAGCCGAGTGCGCCGATTGCAATCCACAAACCAGAAGTCCATGAATTGACTGAGACCGCATGATCTACTTTAAACTTTTTTTTAAACTCGGCTTCAAAACTTTGAATCTCTGGACCACCGAGGAAGTAACTCCCAGCATCCCCAATGAATTGCGAAAGAGATCCGGAGTTGATGACTCTCTTGGCTGCATTAGCATCACTCTCATCTATCGTTGAATAAGGAGCAAAATTCTGCTGAATAACTGGGGTGCCCCCAAGTAATGCTAAGTTTTCGGACTTACTCATGATCTAACTATATACTTTCAATAAAGTCGTGCACACGAATTGCATCCTCAACACAGTTAGTGGAGCTTGAATGCGAAATTGTATCTCCTATTGCCTGAAGGACTATGGATTGATAAGAATTGAAGATAGAGTCGGTCAGTATGAAAGTTTCAAGAGATATTCCACTATTATCCAGAATCTCAAACGATCGGCCGTTATCGTGCATTTGAATGACACAAGTATCATATTCTAGTGTCATTTCACATTTACGCGCCTCTAATCCTAGACCATTGAGTTCATAGATTATTCCAGTTATGGGGTCATTAAACTGCAAATAATCCCTGGTTTTAACTAAATTTGTTTTCTTTGTTGTCCCTAAGACATTCGTAGTCTCAAGCATGATTAACAAATCTAAGAAGTGCGAAAAAATATTCTGCAGGCTACCGTAAGCATCTACTTTAACTGACTTTAAATTGCCACGTTTAGCGAATTCAATTGAAGACTTAAGTAATAAAACGTTTGGCAAATAACGTCGAAAATAATTAACATATACTTTAGAGCCTTGCTTTTCTAGTAAAGCCCTTAGCTCTCTAGCCTCCAAAGAAGAAGAGCCAAATGGCTTCTCAACCAAAAGAATTTGCGGATTCCAGGCCTTGGTGATTTCAGTTGCTGTTTGCAGGTGCAAGTACGTTGGAACCGATATGATAACGAATTGAGGGTCATCGAGACCAAAAGTTGATGAAACATTCTGAAAACCCTTACCACCATAGAGTTTTACAGCTTTTTCAATGACATCAAGTTGGGTGTCAACTAAATATGTAATCTCAAAATCATCTGACTTAGAGACCGAAAGACAATGCGTCATTGCTTGATTCGGCTTTATCTTATTTGATTCATCAATATCATAATGGAAGCCCACTTTTCCTAATCCGATAATTGAGGTAGATATCTTCAAGGCTTGCCCTTTCAATCTTTGAGTTAACGGTAGTATTACGATAAAAGTTAAGCTAACCTTGTAACATTTCTGTACCAGTTAAAGTAAAACTTCAAAGTAGCCATCTATTAGCAATATAAAACGTATCATATCAAAGGGAGAGTTAACTCCGAATATATTCGAGTCATAAGTCAATAGTCTTAAGTGTTCGGAGGAATTGTTGAGAATACCTTGCAATAAAAAAGGCAGGATAACCCCTAGCTTGTAGTCGATGGAAAAAAAGCTCGTGCAAATTCCAATAACTTTAAATCGGATCCGCTAGGCCCAATAATGGACAAACCTAAAAAATCGCCGGATTCAGATTGCAGCACAGGCAAACTTACTTGAGGAAGACCTAGAGAAGTCCAGAAAAGATTTGAGTCAGTCAAATCTTTTCCGCCAATACTCGGTGCTCCAGATGAGGCTGATAAAGCTATGACAACTACGTCGGCAATATCCACATCAGCAAGCTTTTTTTGTTCAATGAGAAAACGAATTCTTGAACGATATACTTCATTTGAGAGCGTCCTCCCGTAATTCCCAAACTCCTTTAGACCTTCAGAAATGTTTCCAAACTCTAGTTCGTTTCTAAGGAAGTAAGAAACCTCTTTAGCATAAATATCCTCATGGCATGACCTTAAATCCTTGAAGTTAAGACTAGTTATTGAAGTAAGGTCAAATGGAGTTTTCTGTCCCGTGACCTCTAGGGCAAGGGATCTAGCAGTGTTTCTAATTGCCTCACTTGCAACATCAAAGGTATCACCGATAGCAAAAACAACTTTGAATTTCTGATTACTGGCATTTGATCGTTTTAAATGAAGTGGATGGTTCAAATCATGAACTCGAGCTACATTAAAGAGCGTTGAAATATTGGAGATTGAGTTTCCGATAATTCCAACGGTGTCGAAAGTTTCAGTTGTTTTTAAAACGCCTGTTCTTGGTAGTTCTCCATATGTTGGTTTAAAGCCAATCACTCCACAATAACTAGAAGGCCTAGCTATCGAACCTGCAGTTTGTGATGCGAGAACAACTGAAACATGGCCTGCTGCCACAGCTGCAGCTCCGCCGCTTGAACTTGTTCCAGGAGTGAGCGCGTAATTTCTAGGATTAATTGTGTCTGTCGGTTCATGAACAGCAAATTCGGAAGTCTTATTTTTTCCTACGATTGTAGCCCCAGCTGCACGGATCTTGGAAACTATTCTCGCATCAAATTGCCCTTGTGTTCCTCGCCAAGTATGTTCATCGGTTCCCATTTTGGTTGGTGCTTCTTTTGTTGCGAAAATATCCTTAACCCCCAAGCAAAGACCATGTAAGGGTCCTCCACTTATTGAAGTTTTGAGAGACTCTTCCGGAATAATGTATTCCCAAGCATGAATTTCGGGCTCACTTTTTCGAATTGCGCTGTAACATGAATTTACAATTTCTTTAATGTTTACCTTTTTGGTATTTATAGAGAGATTCAAACTAGAGATGTCTTGAAGGTGTAATTGCTTAATCATCCGACTCAATCCATTTTCTTAGATCGTCGATAAACAGTCTTGGAGACGCATCTTTATTTGGATTCTCGACTATAGGAAGTGAAATACCTTTTAGAGAATCAAGTTTTTGTCCTTCCAATGCCTGAATAAATTCTTCTCGAGAAATTCCAGTGATAGATGAATAATAAGCGAGTGCATTTGGCTCCACTGAATCAAGTGGAACCAAACTCTCGAATGCTTCTTCTCGTGTAACTAATCCAGCTCGTACATCATTGCTAGCATGGAAAGAAGCTCTACCATACCCACGTTTGAGGTAGCATGCAAAATCGTGTACCCCGGGCATTATGCATTCCGCGCTCTTGTATCTTTTGTAGGTTCCTTCAATATTGGTCTCTTTCCAACCATAAACTTCTTTTACAAATTCGGTTTGTCGCTCCTCGTCCCAAAAAATATAATCTCCTAGATGTATGCCTTGAATGTTGGCCGACGAGTAAGCCTTTGCATCAGGTTGTTGATATCCAGCCAACTCATGAAGAGGCAGGTCCAAGTCCGACATTTTGGTCACCGATACTTTTGCAGAGACTTTTTCAAAATAATCTTGGTCAAACTTTAGGATCGGGTTCTTGTATGTGCCCCGTGATGAGGACTCTGCAGCAGACTCACCCCAGATTACGAGCCTAATGTCGTACTCAATTGCCATTTTCAGTGGAAATGCACCAATGCCTGCGTGGCAGTGCCAACAAGCATCACCGATAGCGGTCAAAGATTTCTTCGCCAACTTATTAACTTGGCTTCTCTTTGGCGTGAACATAATGTGATCCACGTCAAATTGCTCGAGAGAGTTCAGTAAATTGTACATTCCTGTGGAATTGAACCAGTTGTGGCTGAATGTCACAGCTAATGGCCGCATCCCAAACTCTTTTACGAGAACATGTAACTGGAAAGTGCTATCTTTTCCGCCGCTTATTGGTATCAAGCAGTCATACGGCTTTAACTTGTTTTCTTCTTTTGCTCGGCCTAAAATTTCCTCAAGGGCGGATCTTCTTTCTAACCAGTTGATGCGCATTTTGTGCTCACTAGATTGGCAGACATTGCAGTGCCCAAAATCGTCAAAAGCTTGGCCATCCTGAGTCTCGGGCATACAACATCGTTGGCAATACGTGAGAGGCAATCTCATTTAGGGTGTCTCCGTTTCCTTCTTCCTCTAGGGTAGCATCAAGATAGGAGACAGTATTGATGCGCAAATCACATGTTCAGTTTAATCTAAAAATAGTGCCGAAGTTCCCCTGATCATTTTTCAAGTTCGAACAGCCTTAATCAAGTTGGATGTGAACTTAACTTTAGGATGTTCGGAAAGTTGCAAGTCCAGTGCCCCTGCACCCCAGCAAAAACACTATAAGTTTCAAAACCACACATTGCAGAGATGTAAAGTGCGTAGGTGCTTAAGCCCAAAACGATCTTTGAAGACTCTAAGTCATCAAGCAAAGAGTTTTTGTCACTCAAGCATAGCTCGCCAGGAAACTCAGCTAATTTCTTTTCAATCAAAGGGATATACGAACTTGAAGGATGTGGTCGAATAATCACCACCCTTAACCCATTTTCTCTCTTCATAGATATTGCCGACTCCAAAAGAAAGTTGATTTGAGTTTCACTTATGGCAAATTCAGAATTTGTGGTTGATATCGGTTCCAAAAGCACTAAAACGCAATCTGAATTCTGAATTGAATTCCGGAGTCTTGTCTGGAAGTGCAGGATTTGTGCATCGGGTAATAACCAAATCAAAGTAGTGGGGAATTTCTCCTTTGCAATTTGAAGCGCCAAATGGTTTGTTACGGCTAGTAGCAAAGGGTGGCCATCAGGGTCATTCCCGAACCTCTCAAAAAAATTAATCCAATGGTCAAGAATCGTAATACAAGTAAGGTTTCTTGCTTTCGCTTCCTTTATAGCAAGCAATTCAAAATCTGACATCCAACCAGAACCCGTTATTAATAGGTCACACCCCATAACCTCTTGCAAATCTCGCACATTCACATATGAAATATCCGAGTTGCTGAATATGTGCGTGGCTGGCCCATCAACAAAAACTAGCACTTCAGCTGTCAAGTTTTGAAGTAACCACTTGATTTGTTCCGCGCCACCTGCATCATATGCAACAATTCCAATCCGACGAGCATGAAGAATTAAATCGGGCACAAATGCATTAGTGGATGAATCAAATTTGGAAAACTGATAGATAAACCTAACGTTTGTATTAGAATTTCTCTCATGTTCTTCATCAAGTGTAAATCCATGATTTTTGGCTATTTCGTGCATAGCCAGATTCAATCTATTGGTTCCAATTACTGCTGTCATACCGGGGAATTGTTGCCTTAAATAAGGGAGCAGTAAGCCTAATCCCTCTGATGCATAACCTTTACCCTGGTAATTCTCAAAGACGAGAAAACCCAAGTCAATTGTCATAGCTGAGAAATCTAAATAATAGTTGATGGTGCCCACTAGTTTTCCAGAACTTGAATCCTTTATTCCGTAAAGAAACCTATCTAGATGAACAAAATCACTAATGTACTTAGACTGTGATTCAAAGGTATGCACAACACCTGAATTTCTAGAATATTTCATGTAATCCGAATTATTAAGTGTTTCAAGATACTCCTCGGTAATATCCGATTTCGAAATTGAAATTAAAGTAACTCGACTTGAGGTAATCATGATTGATTCCGAAAGAAAATCTTCATCCTATGTGACACGACTCCATCTCCGGGGAAATTTAAAGTGACAAGTTTTTCTCAAAGAGCCAATAAGTGACATCATCAAATCCTGCATTATCGAATTGATGACCCCACAGAAATCCGTAGTCAACTATCTTGCAGTCGAAATTTTCTAAAAAAAGCTTTCCAAAGTCTCTTTTGAATAATCGATTGTCCTCCCCTCTATAGCTAATCATAACCGGAGTTCTATTAAAGTACTCAGCAATCAATATGTATCTGGATGATAAACGAAACATACGTTCCATAGAACTAATCAAGTCATCGGGATGAACATGAATTAACACTCCAGAAGAAAAAACAAAATCAAATTGTGTACTGAAATCAGCATTCTTAATTGAACCCAAGAATGATTGATCAATTTTGAACTCAGTGAGACACTTTTGGTAAGGTGCTTCAGCAAGCTCAATTATATTTGCCGATGCAAAGGGAAGGATTTTTTTGAGAAATCTTAGGTTGCGACCAATGTTTGATCCACAATCTAGGTAACTCAAAACATCTGTTTTTTCCACCTTGGACAGTATTCTTTCCCATGCTAGAAGGCCAAGCTCTTCGTCAAAGGTTGAATTATCGTGAGCATAGCTTTCTGTGACTTTATTCATCCAGAAATCTTCTTGTGGAGTGAGCATTTGCATCTTCCTCTCTTAAATCACTTGCGGTTGAGTAGGACTGAGACCATAATCATAAACACTTATGAACTCAAATACTCAGAAACACCATTACAAGTTTACAAACAAGTATAGATTCGATCTTGACATGTGTTAATTGGGGTGCAGCGGCCACAAATCTGGAAGAAACAAAACTTTCGAAGATCCAATTCTAATGGGCAAGAATCTTACGGAATTTTTTCAGTGTCGAATTGACCCTTTGGTAAAAAAATCCCGTGTAGTAAAGAACATCGAGCGCAGAGATATCTAGTTTCCCGAGGGTGCGATCTTGGATTGTTGAGTTATTGTCAAACGGCTCCAAAAATGAATCAATACCTTTTATCCCATTAAAGAACTCCGCCCCTTTCATCTCTAAAATGAGCCGCTTCTCAAAGTATTTCTTTGAGTCCTTCTTCTCATTTCCGATTAACTCTAAGAAATCGATAATTGAAGAGGTGTCCGCGGTAGAGTAAGGCCAAATTAATGGAAAGTCAGCGACCATTTGAGCAAGATCAGATTTCTCATCAATGATTAATGGGCAACCAAGCGCCAAACAATCGAATGCACGACCTGATCCAGTTGTTTGATGGTAAAAATCAGAATATGGAATCCAAGCAATATCTACTCTCTTAAACTGGGCTATATACTCCTCAGCAGAAAGAACTCCAACACTGTAATCAATCTTTTTTACTAGTCCAAAGTCTAAGTTTTTGAAAAAGTAAGACAAATCGTTCTCATTTTTGAAATGTATATGTACTTTAAAAGTTAAACCAATTTTAGTAGAGTACGAATTCATAAAATCAATAATGTAATCAAGATCCACCGACCATGGCAGAATCAGAAGAGTTACTTCATTCGGATTCATAGTTAAAGGCGTATGGTAATTATTTGAAAATGCTGAGATATGCCTCACCAGGTAAACTTTTTGACCAATTAATTCACCAAAATTTTTCACTTGCGAAATAGACGGGTGTAGCAATTTAAAACTTTGACTTCTTGATTTCAAAACTTTCTTGAAATTTCTGACTAATAGCTCAAAGACAAACACTTTGCTGTTAAACAATCTTGACCAAAATCCATGGTCAAGCAAGTTTATGGATACTCGAAGAGCGGGGTAGAATTGTTGTAAAGTTAAAAGCGCGGCAATCAAACTAAACGAACTTTCGAAAGATATAACAGTTATTCTCTGATCTTTTTTAAACTCTTTGAAAATGTATTTAAGTCTGGATGTTAAAGCTCGTGGGCTTTTCAAACCAACATCATTGCCCCAAAGAGAAAAATCTCGAAGAAAATACCAGCGATCATCAATAAAGTCAGGTGTGGATTTTGTTTTCAACTCATCTGAAATCACCAAGTAATTTGGATGGTGAATTTGTAAAACTTTCACGAATTCACATGTGTACCAGTAGAAGTGCCCTCCCTGATTTAAATCAAACCTACTAGCAAGAAGTATAACTAATTCATCGTCATCGAGATCAACCAATTTAGGCATGACACCACTATAGAGGAAGCACTTATAGATTTGAATTAGGGCTTGCTTAGAAAGAGAACAACTCAAGGTTTTCTGGGCAAATAGTGTCTCTGTTGACTAATGCAAACCAAAACGACATGCTGATTCAGTGAAAACGATAATTCTTGGTATCGATACTCATTTAGTCTCTCGATCTTTTGAAGCCTTTTCTTTCAGAGGGAAAAGGAAACTCTATTTAATGATTCTTTGGAATACGCTGATTGCGTTCTTGGATTTGTTCGCAATAACGCTAATTGGTTTACTTGCGGCACTTTCAATAAATGGTGACTCAAGTCAATTAAACAATCGAATAATAGAACAGTTAGAATTTATCGGCATTAACAATTTGAGCACTTCACAGCTGATATGGTGGATTGCTATTGGCACTTCAGGACTTTTTCTATTTAAGACATTATTGACAGTTGTTTACACACGAAAGATATTGCATTATTTAAGCATTACTTCCTCTGAACTTTCGACTAGGTTGGTTGCGAGCCTACTTACCAAACCAATCACAGCATTAGAAACAAGAACTAGCCACGAGACTCTCTTCTTGTTAACAAGGGGTGTTGAAGTTATTGGATTACAAATCCTAGCAACGTTCTTTATCTTGATTTCGGATCTTTTCTTATCATTACTTATATTTACCCTAGTTTTTCTGGTGGACCCATATACGGCGATTTTTTCAGGTGTATTCTTTGGACTAACAGCCATTTTCATGAATAGGGTTCTTCACTCACGTGCATCCCAAAATGGGAGAAGCAATACGGAACTGAATGTTTCAAGCAACCAAGCTATAATGGAGATTTTTCAGAGTTATAGAGAATTAGTTGTTGGAAATAGAAGAAACTACTACGTTAAAAAAATTGGTGAGATTAGAAAAAACTTAGCATTCGCTTCAGCCGAATTGAGTTTTCTGCCTTTTGTGTCGAAGTACACAATGGAATTTTTAGTTATATTCAGTGCTATTTTAGTCTCTGGATTTCAAGTACTTCTGGGGAACTCAGAGACTGCCGTCCAAACCATGGCTGTATTCTTAGCAGCAGGCACGAGGCTCGCACCTGCAATACTGAGGATTCAGCAGTCTGTTCTTCAAATGAAGTCAGGAGAATCAATGGCTGCGACAACTTTGGATTTGATTGATTCACTTGAAATTTCAGCTTACTCTGATACCAAGACCCAAGAGTTTAATTTTGTGCATGAAGGATTTAGCCCAGGGGTTAAATTGATCGATGCAACTTATAGTTATCCAACTAGCTCATCAGTAACATTGAATAGAATAAATCTGAGTATTGATCCAGGAGAAAGAATTGCTATTGTTGGCCCTTCTGGTGCTGGAAAAAGTACCTTGGTGGATTTGATATTGGGAATAATCAGTCCTGATTCTGGTGAAGTTCTCATATCGGATAAACCACCTCTAGAGACCTTTAGGAAGTGGCCAGGGGCTGTCGGATACGTGCCTCAAAATATTTTTATAAGCAATGGATCCGTTAGAGAAAATTTGGCACTGGGGTTTGATGCAGGTTCAATCGGACAAAAGGTGTATGAAGCTGTCATCAAATCCGTCGCCCTAGATGACTACGTTAACAATCTTGAATCTGGGCTGGATACACCTGTTGGAGAATCGGGGGTTAAAATGAGTGGAGGGCAGAGACAACGCTTAGGTATCGCTAGGGCGATCATGACAAATCCCAAATTATTGATCCTTGATGAGGCTACGAGTTCTCTTGATGGGGAGTCAGAAGAAGCTATAACAAAAACAATATTAGAATTAGGTACCTCAATAACTACGATAATTGTTGCGCATCGGCTATCAACCGTTTTGGATGCGGATCGCGTAATCTATCTTGCCGACGGACAAATACTTAGTGTAGGAACATTTCAGCATGTTAGAGACAGTGTTCAAGATTTTGATAATCAAGCAAAGTTAATGGGTCTCTAGTCTGGAATAATTGTATTGACTTTAGCTTAGAATATTCTTGTATATCAGGATCGCCTTAAGCTCATCTGGGCCCTTTAAATCTTCATATCCAAGTAAAGTTTGGGATAAATCACAAAGAACTTCATTGTCTTGGAAATCTCCAAATATCCGCGGAAGATTTGCTTGTAACCAACTATTCTCTTCAATAAAAATCTTTTCACGATTGATCTCAGTAATTGTTGATTCTGTCTGAAATACTCCAACATTTTTCTTCAGGTCTGAAGCATAAAAAATTGCGCTGGTGAAAGATTCAAATATGCAATGCGTAGCTGAATCGAGAATTGACCTGAGATTACTATAGAAATTCAAGCGCGAGTCAGACATAGACCACGATGGAGTACTAAACGGTATGCCCGCACAAACTAATCGAATTCCCTCCTCATGTGCAACATTTTGCCATTTAGCATCTAAAAACTCTGACCAATATAGGCATACTGATAAATCTCCAGAGCCCGAAATTCTTTTCCAATTGTTGATTTTGTCTCTAATATCTTCTGAGGTTAAATTGCTCAAGTAGGTGAAGCTGTAATGTCTCGGGAATACAAGGTACTTTTCTACGCCATTGCGGCCTATTGCTTCATACCCATCATTAATTTTTGAATACAGCCAGGGAGCTCCGATAGCAGTAACATTTGTTTCCCCCAAAGCCTTAAGGTCCTGCGCGGCTTCAGAGCTATACACCCAATGTGCAGATCGGCGTCCATTGTGTCGTGGCGTTGGGGAATCTGAACTCAATGTGAATGTAGGCCCGACCCCATGTTGCAGGATTCCCATCAGAAGTGCGCGTGAATCCATTCCAGCGTACTTCTGAAGAATTTCTCTATGCCCATATACAAACTGCACTTCAAACTTCTTGATCAGCCTTTCCCGATTAGCCTGCAAAACCCTAGAGGATCGAGATGCCAATTTTTTCATCTGATTAACACTAGCCAATCGGTAGAAACAGTCAGGTATACCTATGTGGCAAAACCTAGCACTATTAGGTGGGTCTTGATTCAACTTTCGGCTAGAGTAGGGCAACGAATATAATTTATGATAGATACAGGGGCAACTTTTGGAGAAATTGCTAATCACCGGCGGCAGTGGCTTCCTGGGGCAGCACTTAACTGAACGCTTAAGGGACTCGTACGAAGTTATAATTGCATCTCGGAATCAGAAACAGTTGCTTTCTGCGGCTGCCTATTTAGGAGTTGAGTCTGTTCCTCTCGACGTTAGTAGTTATGCTTCCACGATTGAGGTCTTCCAACGCTACAAACCCTCGGTTGTAATCCATGCCGCGGCAACAAAGTTTGTAGATCTTGCAGAAAAATTTCCGAACGAAGCAGTTGATATTAACATCACGGGCAGCCAAAACGTTGCGAGAGCTTCAATGCAAAGTGGAGTTGAGTACGTTGTTGGCGTGTCAACAGATAAAGCAGCCGCACCGATTTCTAACCTTTATGGGATGACTAAAGCCATTATGGAAAAGCTGTTCTCTTCATTAGATAATGTCACAAGCACCAGATTTGCAACCGTACGGTATGGGAATGTTGCTTGGTCTACCGGGTCAGTGTTTCCAATATGGAAAAAGATGTTAATTGAAAAGAATCACATTATTTCCACAGGTCCGGAGATGAGCAGATTCTTCTTTTCTGTCGAAGAGGCCGTGACCTTGGTGAGTGC
>JACCDN010512859.1_pt1 | contig 11771 bp, 9 predicted proteins | sample 7441691 | NCBI WGS metagenome assembly JACCDN01 (sample SAMN15323439, study PRJNA562643) | freshwater metagenome | isolation source: river surface water | place: USA:Blue River Watershed | collected 2017-08-16
CAAAAAGGATTTAATTAGATTTATTTGCTGCAGATAATGCCGCTCTACACCATCAGCAACAACAAGTAGCCTTACGGCGCCACCTTCAATCTTTTTAGAAGCATAATTTTCTTCCAAATAGCTATACCTAAGTGCCTCAACCGGTTTTATATTTTTATAAAATCCTGCATTTTTTAGTAGATTATAAGCATAATAACTATTAACACAGACAATATCTGGGTGTATATCAAAGTTTTGCTCAGCAGGAGATGATATTTTTTTTGATTGGAAAAACTTTAAATCCCAGAATCTAACAGCGGAATGAGCATAACCAACCATTTCTGATTTTAAATTTTTTTTAAAAAAGAAGTTTAGCGCCGACTCCCACGATTGCCCCTCTTGGAGATAAATAGTTTTTTTTACATGAGCAATATTTTTAGACAAAGCCTCTATTAAATTGGAATAGTAAATATTAACTAAAGCATTAGATCCAAAGAAAGATTTATTTAATAGGTGAATGATATTTAAATCAGAAATTGATAATGACAATTTACTCCTATATCTTGCCGAGATAAAAAAAATATAAAAAAACTGAAAAATTGTTTTGAAAAAAATTACAAATCCAGCCTCATTAAATATAGTTATATGATTAATATTTGTTGATGAGTCTCGAATATTTCTCAAATTAACAATGACGTCTTTATCTGTAAGGCAGTCAATATTAATTGGTATATTAACCCATAAAGATTTTTTATATTTGGTGAGTATAGGTAAATTTCCCCATTGAGGACCACAGTATTTTTCGGGGACGTATTTCTTCAAGTCAGACGGAAATAAATATCCAAAAAAACAATAATCATAGGCATCTTTATATTCATGAATTTTAACGCGCTTGCTAAAAAAATAACTATATAAGAAAAATCTAATAAATGATATTAATGGCTTAAAAAAGTTACCCCTAAAATCTATAGAATTAAATTTATTAACTTGAAAATCAATTTTTTTTGATCTACAAAAAATAGCTAAAGTAGACGCGAGTTTTTTATCAGTTCCCATATAATTTATACAATTAATTGAGTTACTAGATAATATTTTATTGAGCGCCAATAATTTTATTGAATCATTAATCTCTGGGGATTTGCTAATATTACATTTTTCATTAATCTGACTGACCCACCAGAAGCTTAATCCACTTTTAAGAGTTAATGCATCCAGAAAACTTTTATTATTTATAGTAACATTAGATATCTTATTTGTTAAATTCAAATATTCATCACGAAGTTCAACTCCATATTGATCAATATAACTGATGATTGATATGCATTCATCATTTTCAGGAAAATGATCCCAGCATATATTAAAATAATTTTTTGCAAAATCATCTTTATATGTCTGATCTATTATTTTTATCTTATTATATTTAACCATTGAATAAATATAAATTTCAACTTCTTATAAATACAATAAAAATGGCCATGGAATGTAAGTGGATAGTCATTCCTAATTGCGAATGATATTTCATTACCCAAACGAGCCTTATACAAGTCTAGGCTTGATGTAGATTCATAAACCCAATCACCGAAATATACCTTCCTGACGCCCATCTCGGATATCTTTTTTAAAGATGTGTACATTAAATATTTATTTATATCTCTGTATAAATCTGACCTAACACTACCATTTAAATGGTATGTAGCTACTTGATTTTGGATCTGAAAAACATTATAAGCCACAGGATCTGAGTTAAATTTAATTATTGAAAAATAATAGTTTTTATTTTTCTTAATGGCCTCGAGATAACTTTTATCTATTGGATTTATATTTAATCTTTTTGATTTGGATGCCTCAATTAACAATATATCATTTATTTCCACATGATCCATATCAAAGAATTTAATCTGTTGAATCAATGGGGAAGCATCTACATACCTTACACTTTGCTTTATTTTTGGATGTAATTGATTGACCCCAAAATCATCAGACAATGTTGCACACAACTTTACATCAATACTCATGTATGATTTTTTTAAATTTTTATTTATCTGATTTAAAAACGGCGGTGGAGGTATTTCCGTTATCAAATCAAAATATTTATTAAATGAATTTAATATATTCAAATATAAATTTTTATTAATCTTGAATCTATCCAATTGATCATGAAGAGGATAATGACTCAAATCAAAAATTTTTACGCCTAAGGCACCTCTAGCAGCCTTACCAAATACGTAAAATGATTGTTTTTTTATTTTTAATAAATAAACCTTAATAAATCCTATTTTATATAAATCATAAAATAAATCTGCATCAGAGAACAATGTCCAACCTGGACTGGTCTTAAAGTTTTCGCATTCCCAATCTGTTGTTAGCTCAGTAATCTCTATGTCTATAAATTCAGTTGACCGCATTTAAAGCACCAGTCACAACATTAACCCACCTAGAGCGATATTCTTCTAGTGTAAATTTTTGACGTATTTTTTGCTTCGCAAGTTCTGACATGTATTTGATTTCATTTGGATTCTCATAAGCATAAATCATAGCCTGCTTTAAATCATCGATTGTATTTTTATCCAAAATAAATCCATCTATTTTGTTGTCGATAACATCTTCCGCGCCCGCCTCTTTAGATGCAATTACTACCAGTCCGCAAGCCATTGCCTCTAGCATCACCTTTGGCAGACCTTCTTCCAGAGAAGGAATTACAAAAATTGAACCAGTTGAGTATTTGATTGCTAGCTGAGCTTGTGACATTAGAGGCAACACTCTTATATCTGTTTTAGCATTTTTTATGTAAGGGAGCACCTCATCAAACAAGGGTCCAATTAATAATAGCTCTGAGTTAGGTAGATTTAACTCATCAAATGCTTGAACCAACTTGTGCACACCCTTTTTTAATACTAGACCACCTGAAAATATAACCCTAAATTTTTTATCATTACTTATAACTGGCTCAGTCGAAAAAATTTTAGTATCTATACCCGATGGTATGAGCAATAATTTACGTGCAGGAACACCCTTATCTATAAATGTTTTTTTTACGTATGTTGATAAAACAGTTATGTAGCTAGCCAAGTCATACTCTTGAAGGGCTTTATCAATTATCCATGGACAATTATAGGTCGCCCCCTTAATACCACACTCCTCATATTCACGACTTATGACTTCTGATTGATGTGAAATATGCGTATTAGTTCTATCAAGAATCCTTGTTAAGCCATAGCTCTTACCTGTTTCAAATACATTTTTTGCAATATGAGACTCGGCTACCAGCAGGTTACCCTGATCTTTAATTTTCATTGCGATTCTTTTATCTACAAAATCACAAACTTTTATTCTGTCAGCAAAATGCGCACCCCTATACCTCCTGGTGCGCACCATCATCACATTATAAAAAAATGATAATCGGTCAATGGTTGTCAATTCGGGAAAATAATACTCATTTCGGCGCCATGATGTGTAAAACTGTGAAAGCATACCCATATTTTCTAGATGCCTTGCAATTTGCCACCCCCTAGGAACTCCTCCACCATAAGCCATCTGCACTGATAGCGGTTCATTAAAATAATCACTCATCTTTTTCTAATAATCCAACTTGGGCTTTTAGATGCCCAATCGTCTCCGACGTGGCACCTAAAAATATATAAGTTTTGTTCATGTTTATGCACAAAATTATCCACCGCCTCGACAACTAAAGGCCAATCTGAAATATAGTCATCACCAGCAAAAATTCCGCCGACTTTCAATTTCGGGAAATATTGTTCCAAGGTAATGCCGCCATCTTCACCATTATGAGCGTACCCATCAACATATATAAAATCAAAGTAGTTATCGGGAAATAAGGAGAGCGCCTCATCAAAAGTCAACTTGAGTAGTGAGTTTCTATCTCTATACTTATTCAATCTCAAAAAGGCCCGTTTATATTGCTCAACGTCATGCCCTCTGTCACCAGCATACATATCTACACTATATAGGTGTGCAACTCTTCCCCCAGCTAATATAGCCTCACTGAAACCTCCCTCAGCCACTCCAAGCTCCAAAGCAATGCCCCCATCAGGAATTAGCGCCGGTAAATCGTAACGCTTTTTATATGTTGAGATAAATTTATCTAAATCTGGATCCCCAAAACCACTACTTGGTGGCGTATTCATATTTCTCAAAAAACTACGAATTTTATTTACGAACATCTTTCACCCTTATTTTCTTAAACCATAAATCCAAATCAGCCAATCCAGACACCAACTCAACATCATACCGACACGGAATATCTTTGCTTATAGTTGAAGTTGCATCGTAATAAATTGATTCAAGACCGCTTATTTTTGCCATTAATGCCGTTGATGTGAATGGGTAAGAAATAGTTACATCACAATAATCAATTAACTCTTGCGCAGCAACACCAGCATCAACAATTACAACATTATCGAACTTAGCCAAGGTATCGTAGAAATGTAGATACTTTTTATGCGCGTATTTTGTATTCTTTTTCTTTTTTATATATAGCAAAGCATTATTATCATTTGATATTGTAAGAATATGCTCTAGAAACTTACAAATGCTAGTGGCCGTTAAATAATCATGATTTAAAGCAAAACCAGCATAAAAAGAATCCCTGTAGGGCGCAATATCGAATACAGCAACTTTAAGCCGCTCATCTCTAATTTGATTAACAAGATTAGATGGTGGCGCACTACTTATAGAGGTAATGGGACCTACAATCCTATACTTGGGGGAAAAACCGATTGATCGAGTGAAAAAAGATAGTTGCACACTTGACCAAATTAAATAATATGGCCAATTTATATTTTTCCATATATGGCTGATACTAAATTTTGTATCAACTGTATAGGATTCGTTATTAAATGAATAAAAATAAAATATAATTTTTATATCTCTAGATTGGAGAACATAACTCCAAATCGGTCTATAGGCTGCACTATTGTTGTTAAACAAGTAATGGCCACCTAATTTTTTTTCATCCAAGGCGTAAGCTCTTATAGCATCTATCACTTGAGATAATAAAATTGTCCTACGCCAGTCACCAAACAGCATGTGGTAAATTGCAAAAAAAATATGCGAAACAGGCAAATATAAAAAAGAAAAATATTCGGATACTTTTGTAAAGTACGGCAGCGGGTCTCTGCGTCCCACAATAGATTTACCTTTATAGAAGAAATCATCGACCATATTTGGGTGATAAATCTTAGAAACACCTGCAAGGTCATCGTAGGAATCTATAAACCAGGTTAGGATATCGTATGATTTAGTGAGGTTTAGATCAGGCAAATTATCCTGGTTTAGGTCAGGAAAAACTGCGTACCCTCCGCCTGAATTGCGAATAAATCCATAAAACAAACTATGCCATAAGGTAGCCGTAAACTTATAAATACCATATAAAAAATATTTAATTAAATTAAAAAACCAAAATATTTTTGATAAAAAAATATTTACATTCCAACCGCTTGATACGCATAAATTTAAAACCTGAGGCGGCACAGTTAGCACCACCTTTCTTGATGAGCCAACAGAATACAATAAGGAGTACGTTAACTTTTTTTCACAAAAAGTCATAATGGAATATTGCAAGAAGCCACACTGCAAATCCACATCTTTGACAAGACCAACCTTGAAGCTTTTATCAATCTGAAAAAATCTATTAAGAGAGTCAATAATTTGGCTTTTTAATAAATCCAACTCCGCCAATCTATTTTCTTTCTTCAGAATTCTATAGCCCTTCATTGCGTAATAGTTACGCCGCAAAAGAATCTTTTTGAAAGGATTTTTAAATAAAGTTTTAGCTAACTCACTCATGATTGTTGATCGAATGCTTCCCTGGTTAGCCCAAACAATATAGCATCTGACCTAACGCCATCAAATATGACTTGAGACTTTTGAATACCTTCTTGATCAAACCCAGCCTTTATAAAGGCTTTAGCAGAACCTATGTTATCCGAATAACAACCTGCATTTAACTTCATCAAGTTTAATTCTTGAAAAGCAAATTTTTTAAGTAAATTAATTGACTCCGTAGCATAGCCCATACCCCAAAAATTGGGGTTGCCAATTAATATGCCAATGGTTCCAGTTGAATGATTAAAATCAATTGGGCCCAACTTAATATTGCCAATATGAGTTCCGCACTTATTTAAATAGATTCCAAAAAAATAATTATCCAAACTCGAATTCAAACCCCTTACAAAATTTGTAACAGACTGGATATCATTTTTCAAAAATCTGAGTTCGAGATAACGATTAACATCCGTTTGATTCAACCAACCAACATACTTTTCTGAGATTGAATTTGGGTTTAGAGTCATAAAATGAATTCTGTTCCCCACTATTTTTTTTGAAAAAATCATAACATTCAATCAGGTTTATATGGCAAGGACAGCGCCATCTTTAATCTCGAAAATTTGATCGCATTCACTCAAGGTAGCAAGCCTATGAGCCACAATTATGACCGTAAGGTCTTTTCTTAAAGCTTGTATTGCCGCCATTACCCTTGCCTCCGTATTTAAATCCAAGGCACTGGTAGCCTCGTCCAATATAATCACATCAGCATTTCCATACAAAGCCCTAGCAATTCCAATTCTTTGTCGCTGCCCCCCGGAAAACTTAACGCCACGCTCACCAACGGTTGTGCGATATTTATTTGGTAATGCATCAATGACGTCATCGATGCACGCCTTTTCGGCAGCCCAACATACTCTCTCAAAATCCACCATATTTGGCTGAATTCCAAAAGCTATATTTTCAATTAGTGATCCATCAATTAAGAAAATGGACTGTGGCACATGTGCAATATGTTTCTGCCAATTTTGGGAGTTGAATGAATCAATCACAACCCCATCAACTCTTATACTTCCAGTAGTTGGAGACTGCAAGCCCATTATGATATCCAACAAGGTACTTTTTCCACCACCAGTGGAACCCACAAAACCATAACACTTATTTTTTTCCAACTTAAGATTGATATCTTTCAAAATCACCTTAGCAGATAAGTCATACCCAAAATATACATTTGATAATTCGATTACATCATTAAATTCTATTGAGTGATTCTTGGGAATCATTAGGTTATTTTTTTGCAAAGAAAAGTCTTGATCAAGGAAATGAAGTACGCCAACCAATGACGCATGATTACTCTGAAGTGACGACCAACTAGAGTAAAGCTGTTGCAATACAGGTAATAATTTTTGAATAGCCAAAAACATTGCCCCCGCTACCGGCACCAATAAATTTAAATCATTCCCATTGGATGCATAGACATACACCAAAAATCCGCAGCACGTCATTGCCAAACTCTCAATTACATACCTCGGCGTGAGCGCTAAAAACTGGTTACTCGCCCTCGCATTTTGCAACCTGTGATTTGCTTTTTCGTATAAATTAGAAAAAATACTCTGATAGCCTCCCAGGATAATATCTCGTACCCCCCCCAAACCATCCTGTATCAATTTAATAACTAATGTTGATTCCCTTGCAATCACTTCACTATTATTCATTTTTCTTGTTTTTGTAAGAATTGCTAGCAAGAAATAAATTAAAGAAAAGGTGGTAATTGCAACTAAGGTAATTTGATAGTTGACTGTCAAAAATGATAAGCCGATTATCATCACCATGATAAGCGCACTCAAAGCAGTGACAAGAGGAGATATAACCCCGTTAATAATGGCATTAATTTTTGTTGTTAAACCATCAATTAACTCACTACTATTTCTGGAAATGTGAATTGAATATGGTTGATATAAAGTTCGTTTATATATTTGAGCAGCCAAATGGCACCCTATTTCCAAAGAAACTTTAGTGTTAAGCCATATTAGTAAAATTCTCATAATCCCAGAAAATAGGGCTAACACACAAAATATAACTGCAAAAAAAAGTAGCCTATTATCTATCGAAAAAAAACTTAGCAACTCATCAAAAAATTTAAATATGAGATTATCACTCGATTGAATTTGAGGACTAAGCAACATACCTAAAAAAGGATAAGTTGATGCAATTCCAAGAATCTCAAGAACAGCAACCAAAAAAGTCAGTAAAAGTAAAAAAAATAAACTCCACCTTCCTTTTAAATGGATATGAAAGAAAAGTTTAATTAGGAGTTTAAGCAATTTAATTTACAAAATAGGTGGAGTGAATTAACAGTCTAGCTTTCACTATTGTAGCCACAGTCCAAATATTATTTTCATGAGTTTAATGTCCGGGAGCGGCAATGCCACAAATTTTATTTGATAAATATCTCAAAAAAATGTTCTTTATTTTGATGAATTGACTTCCATCCGTTTTGCAATAAAACATCCCTATGAATCTGCACAAGATATGCAATGCAAATTTCGCTCACCTCTATGCAATTTATGAATTTTTCTAACGAAAAAGAATCAAATGGGTTATACAAGAAAAAACTGTAAAACTCAAATCAAATCGAAAGTCAGTTGCATCACCTAAGTATAATTTCGAATCATCTGTTAAATTTTTTTTGCAAGAGCAAGCAAATCTTTATCTCCGTCAATTCCAGATATTTTTTCAAATCTGTGTAACTTTTTTGCCAGCCATAAAGCTTTCCCTGCCCCGCATCCAATATCGCAAAAATTTTTATAGATCTTAGGGACTTTTTCAATAGTTCGAAAAAATTCAGAGTATCCACTGGTTGATAACTCGTTGCACCTGGAATATTTACCACTGACAACCTGCCAAAATTTTTGAATGACAATTTTTCTAATATAAAAAAATAGATTCTGAATAATTTATTCATAAATCCAGCAATCATCCTAAAAATAAATAATGGTTTGTCTTTCCTCATTGCAAATTTTCAACTCTCAAAGAATTATATGTTTTAAAAACTCAAACACATCTTAAGGAGATCTATTTTTTAAATTTCAATTTAAAAAATCTTTACTTCTTTTGCGCCAACATTTCAATAACGTCAAGACTAACAGGTGAATTTTTATTCACATCTTTTGTAATAACTTTTCCTAAAATTTCATCGTAGTATTTTGGAGGCAATCCATAGCCAGGACGAACACTTCTAATACAATCAGGTGTAATTAACTCCCCCCTCAACATATCTCGAACAAAATATAGTGAACGTCGAAACTTAACATTCCCTTGCTCACTAAATTTTTGCGAGTAATTTACCGAACCCAGTGCAAGCCAGGCTGTCGAAACACCCTTGCACAAGTCCTCAAGCCCCAATGGTTCAAGTGAAAAAGAATCATCCGCTCCACCACCATTTTTATCAAGAGTAAAATGTTTCTCAACAATCGAGACACCTAGCGGAATGCTAGCAATTGCTGTTGCGTTATCTAAAGTATGGTCTGATAAGCCCACTACACATCCAAAACTACTCATCATGTGAGGAATTGTTCGCAAGTGATAATCCTCTGCTAACGCTGGATAACCACTTACGCAATGTAGTATTGCAAGCTCAGTACAACCTCCGTCACGAGCAGCTTGTATAGCCTCACCAATCTCCTCAAAGCTAGCCATTCCAGTAGAAATTATTAGAGGCTTTCCAGTACTCGCAGCGTATTTAATCAACGGCAAATCGACCGCCTCAAAAGAGGCGATCTTATATGCTGGCGCATTCAAGTCTTCCAGCAAATCAATCGCCGTATTATCAAATGGAGAGCTGAATATTGTAATTCCAACTTTACGAGCGTAGTCAAACAAAGGCTTATGCCAATCCCACGGCATATGAGCCTGCTGATACAACTCATATAGCAACCTACCATCCCACAAACCACCAAAAATTCTGAAATCGTCAGTATCACAATCTAATGTGATTGTTTCTGGGCGATAAGTTTGTATTTTAATAGCAGAAGCACCAGCCTTTTTTCCCTGCTCAATGATTTTAAATGCATTTTCAATGCTCCCGTTATGATTCGCCGACATTTCTGCAATAACATAGGGTGGGAACCCCTCTCCAATAAAAGTATTATCTATACAAATACTCAAATGATTCATCACACCATCCTTAGCAAAGCCTCTAGCTCATTGATTGAATTGATTAAATACTTTGCATCATATTTTCTTTTAGGGGCAAGGTGCCGATATTCTCCAGTAAGCACCCGCACTGTCTTGACTCCCAGTGGATTCAAATTTACAAAGTCTTTAACAGGGTTATCACCAACATAGACCATATCAGACCAAATCGAGTTCTCGCTTTTTCGAATTAAATCAAAACAATATACGGATGGCTTGGAATTATGTAGTCCATATCGATGAGTAATTAATATTTTTTTAAAATATTTTTTTAAGTTCAATGCCTCAATTTTTTTAGCCTGGACATCTTTGTTTCCATCGGTAACTAGGTATAGAGGATGATTTCTGTATTTCTCTAAAAAAAATTTAGCTGATTCATTTAGAGAAATTTTTGGAATATGCTGCCTATAAGTTCTTATGCACGTACTTAAATTTTTTTTAGAGAAAATTTTATTCTCAATTAAAATATTATCAAATATCCTTCCTCGCCCATCAACGTCTAAAATTTTAATCATTTGATTGAATGAGTCTTGATAATTAAGCATAAACTCAGATTCCAAAAAACTAGCAACCGCTTTAAACCCGCTTTCTACATACGTCCGCTCGACATAAAGCGTATCATCAAGGTCAAAAATTAATATCATTTATGTAACTATATAAATATCTGATGGAATACGAACCTGGCGAACCTCACCCATGGTGCGGCAGAAAAGGTAGTCATTTATATCCCCACCTTCTGACTCCAATATTGACCAATACAAACTATCCAAACCTACTGCAATTGACGCTGTTGAAGCTCCGCCAAACCTAGCATTACACTCAATAATTTGAAGCTCATCTTTATCTGTAAGAAATGCCTGCATCACAACAGGCCCAATCAATTTCAAATCAACTAAGATCTTTGTTATCAAAGCCTCAATATCATTGTTTCTGAATGTGGTAGTTATTTGAGATTCGCCATTCAACAAAATTTCCCTTCGCCTCATAACTAAACCCTTAAGGCAACTCTCTTTGCTTAACCACGCATCAATACTAATTTCAATTCCTTTAATATATGGTTGAAAAATAGGCTGCGATAAACTTTGCGCATGTGCTATGGCTTCATTTTTTTCAAGATCAACACCTATAGATCTAGCTCCGGCCCCAAATCTTTCTTTAACAACATATTTATTACAGTCAAGTTCATCAATATGTTGACTTGTCTGAATAAATGGAAAACTCATCTCCCGGCCGAAATTAGCGAAGGCGAGTTTATCTATGCAACGCAAAATAGAATCGGGCCTTGAAATAATTACTGATATTCCTGCGCTCTCAAACAAACTTAAATTTTTTGACCAAAACATTAACTCGCCATCTCTGGTGGGGAGTATTACAGTTATCCCTCTATCCTTACAGCCCACAATAAGATCTTCTAAAAATTCGTCCTGTGAAGGTGGCATTCTCCAGAAATTATCAGCAATATATGCTGTAATTGCCTCGCCAGATAAATCTCCAGCCCACACAACTCCTTTAGGATCAACTTTTTTAATTGCGTTTTGTGCTGCCTTAATTAACGGTGCCTTTCTTGAAGAGCTAGTAATTAAAATACTGGGCACTCTTTTTATGGGCTGCTTTAAAGATGAGAGCCTCTTACGCTCAAACTCAATGATTTCTGGAATTGCTCTCTCTATCGAATACTCGGGACTCCAACCAATAGTTGAATGATATTTAGTCATATCTGCCTCTGATGCCTCAAATGCTATGTCAGATTGAGATTTTTGCACCTTTGCACCTGGAAAATATGTAAGCAATATATCAACTACTTCACTTACCCG
>JACCDN010531646.1_pt1 | contig 11766 bp, 13 predicted proteins | sample 7441691 | NCBI WGS metagenome assembly JACCDN01 (sample SAMN15323439, study PRJNA562643) | freshwater metagenome | isolation source: river surface water | place: USA:Blue River Watershed | collected 2017-08-16
AGGCGAATGCCGTGGCCAGCGCCAGCTGCCCTGGCGACCATCCGTTGGTATAAATGGCTACCAGGGCCGGTGCCGCCAGGCGGAAGGTCAGATCTCCATCATTTGTGAGCAGAATGAGGCCTTCAGAATCCTTATCAAGACGCCCTACATGGAATAACCGCTCAGTTCTTAAGTCAATAAAGTCAGCTAATGATGGACGGCCTTCTGGGTCGAACATCGTAGACAGAACGCCACGAGGCTTATGAAGTGCGAGATAAGTCTTAGACAAAGAACGCATAATTGTCTCACCATCAACGGCTACTTTGACCTTATCAGGGTCAAACTTGGCTCCGAGCTCACGAATCTGGTGTCCATCAACGGTCACTCGACCATCCAAGATGAGCTCATCGGCTCCACGGCGGCTAGTGATTCCGGCATCTGCAATAATCTTGTTCAGGCGCATCTCGGCCATGTGGCTATCCATTCTCGACAGTCAGCTGCGCCCAAAGATGAGGGCGCCGGTGGTGAGGAGAGTCTAAACGGTGACTTAGTCAGTTAGCGAATCGAGGATCTCATCGAGACCATCGAGGTCAGGCAGATGAGGCGCAAGAGGCGGAAGATCGGTGAGAGCGTTGAGGCCAAGGCGCTCAAGGAAGTAACTGGTGGTCTTGTAGAGGATTGCCCCAGTCTCGTTCTCAATCCCATATTCATCGACCAGACCACGCGTAATGAGGGTCTTCATAACAGCTTCCACATTGACCCCGCGGATGGCAGAGACACGGGCTCGTGAGACTGGCTGGCGGTAGGCAATAACAGCCAGAGTCTCAAGGGCGGCCTGCGTCAGACGATTCTGCTGACCGTCCACAACGAACTTTTCGACCACTGCTGAACAAACCGGGTGGCTGTAAAAGCGCCATCCCCCATTGATAGCTCGCAAGGTAAATCCACGGTCCTCATAGGTGGGAACGAGAGCTTCTAGAGCATCCACGACCTGATCGACGGTGACTTCTAGAACTGAGGCGAGGGTCAACTCAGTAACAGGTTCGTCGACGACCATTAAGATTGCCTCGATAGAGCGAGCTAGGGCTGCTGGATCGAATACGTGCGAGAGCTGATCTGAAGATTCAACTTCTTGGACCGGGCTCTCAACCTCGGGATTAGACATTATCGACCTCTTCTGTCTCATTTTCTAGGACTACGGGGATATCAAACTCATCAGTTACTAGAATCTCGCCCTCATCTGAGCCTACCCAGCTGATCTGGAGCTCGCCAAGTGCCATTACCTGCTCGAAGCGCAGGGCGCCTTGGCGGTAGAGATCAAGGAGAGCCAAGAATCGGGCGACAACGACAAGCGTTGAATCTGCCCCTTGGATGAGGTTTCGAAACGAGAGCACTTTGGACTTGCGCAGAGCCTCGACCACGAGCTTGGACTCCTCTGTCACGCTCACCAGAGCGCTGTGGAGGTGCTCTACAGCAACGACTGGGGCTGACTTTGGGGTCAGAACGCGCTCAGCGATAGCGGCAAATCGAGCCGCTCCTACGCCAATCAGAACCTCAGGCAAGAGCGAGGCCAAAGCTGGGTCTAGAGCGACAACTCGAGGGAATGACTTATCGGCACCCAGAATTCGCTCTTGGAAGTCGGCAGCGATCTCCTTGAAGGCCCGGTATTGAAGCAGGCGAGCGAAGAGGATATCTCGCGCCTCAAGGATAGCTAGATCTTCCTCATCTTCTATCTCGCCGCTAGGAAGAAGGCGGGCAGCCTTCAAGTCGAGCAAAGTAGCTGCGATAACTAGGAATTCGGTCGCCTGGTCGAGCATCCAACCTTCGCCGGACTCTTCGAGCCTGCGGATAAAGGAGATGAACTCATCTGTGACCAGGCTGAGTGAAACCTCGGTGATATCGAGTTTATGGCGAGAGATCAGCTGCAGGAGAAGGTCAAAGGGACCATCAAAGTTGGTGAGGTGGACGTTAAATCCCTTATCGGGTGCGCTATCAGCGGCTGATTCTGGCGCTGACTCAACGAGATTTTCCACGAGCGAACAGTAACTCGTTACTTGCAGAACGCTGTGCATTACGCGTAGAGTCGGTTAAATAGGAAAAGAGGTTTCTCGCTTGAACGCTAAATCGACATTTGACGAAGATGTGGCTACTACAGCCAATCTTCTCGGCAAAGAGCCTCAGAACTTCCCCATTCCTGCACAGCTTGCAGATCACGGTGGAGCGAAGATCATCTCAATCTTCAACCAGAAGGGCGGTGTAGGAAAAACTACATCGACTATCAACCTTGGAGCAGCGCTCGCAGAGCTCGGTCGCCGCGTTCTGCTGGTCGACTTCGACCCACAAGGCGGTCTATCTCTTGGTCTCGGAGTTAATGCTCATAGCCTGCCTCTTGAGAACACCGTCTACTACGCGTTGATGACACCGGATGCAAATATCGATGAAATTGTTTTGAAGTCATCTGTTGCTAACTTAGATTTCCTGCCTGCTAACCGCGATCTCGGAACTGCCGAGACAACCCTCGGTGCAGAAATTGGTGGTCAGCAATATCTCAAGCGAGCACTTGGGAAACTTCGCTCAGAGTACGACGTCATTCTGATTGATTGCCAGCCAACAATGGGTCAGCTAACTATTAACGCTCTGGTTGCATCTGATGAAGTCATTGTTCCATTGCAATGCGAGTACTTTGCTCTGCATGGATTCATTGAGCTAAAGGGCAATATTGATAAGGTCCGCAGTTTCTTGAACCCAGAGTTAAAGTTAATCGGAATCTTGGCAACTATGTATGACCGAAAGACTCTACATAATCGTGAAGTACTTACTGCGATTCTTGAGAAGTATCCAGAAGATGTCTTTGAAACAATTATTGCGAAGACAATTCGCTTCTCTGAAACTACTGTTGCAGGTGAACCAATCACTTCATATGCATCATCATCAGGTGGAGCTCAGTCATATCGACGACTTGCACGAGAACTAATTGCACGAGGAGGAGCACGATGAGTAAGAGAGCTAGCCTGCCAGGAGCAGATGAACTTTTCCGCGCAAATACACCAGCGCTCAGTGCGGTACGTGAAGCAACTCAGGCTCCTGCACAGGCAGCGCCAGCACCTGCACCAGCTATTGGAACTTCTACGCCAAAGAGTAAGAAGGGTGTTCGAACAATTTCGCGTCGCCGAGTTACAGCAGCCGAGAAATCACCTTCTGGTCGCGAACTCCATGAAGAGAAGATCACCGTTTACTTATCAACGGATGAACTCTTTGATCTCGATCAGGCGCGATTAATGCTTCGTGGTGATCTCGGTTTAGCAGTTGACCGCGGTCGCATCGTTCGTGAATCAATCGCAGTCATCATCGCCGATCTTGAAGCAAAGGGCGATCAAAGCATTCTTGCTCGCCGTCTTCGCGGCATCTAACAAAGAGAAAACTACTTAGCTCTAACTACTTAGATCTGGGATGAGCTGAACTGTAAGTCTCTCGGACTTTATCTATTGTTATGAGGGTGTAAATCTGAGTTGTTGTAACTGAGCTGTGCCCAAGTAACTCCTGTACAACTCTGATATCGGCTCCCCCATCCAATAAATGAGTCGCATAAGAGTGTCGAAATACGTGCGGTGAGACCCGACCAGATAAACCTGTTGCATCTGCCGCATCCAGAACTATCTGCCATGCCGATTGCCTAGATAATCTTCCACCACGAGAGTTCAGAAAAAGTGCTGTACTTCCCTTGCTGTTCTTTTCGGCAAGAGCTGGCCTAGTGCGAACCAGATAGTCATCAAGTGCCGAGATTGCATACTTTCCTAGCGGAACAAACCTCTCTTTTGAACCTTTGCCCTTTAACTTCAGCACTGAAACTTCGCCATCGGCCAACTTAGATATTGAAATATCGGTTGTATTAATCCCAATAATTTCGCTGACGCGTCCGCCAGTTGAATAGAGCAGCTCCAGGATTGCATAATCTCTTGTAGATATCGGATCGCCCTCACGTTTAGCACTCTCAATGAGGCGAGTGACTTCGTCGATACTCAACGCCTTAGGTAATTTTCTGGGAAGTTTATGGGTAAGGGATTCCAACATCGGATTTTCAATTGAACTCTCGATGCTCATGTATTTGTAGAAACCTTTGAGCGAAGAGATTGCACGATTGATACTTGAAAGAGTTAACTTTGAAGACTTCAGTGAGACTTCAAATCTCACAATATCGTCAGGCTTTAATTCATCGAAGTTGAGACGGTTCGCCTGAAGGTAATCCCCTAACTTGCCTAAATCTCTCTGATAGGACTGCAGGGTGTTTTCAGCTAAACCACGCTCAATTCGTAGATGGTTTAGGTAATTACTCTTTGCAGTTTCGAAATTCACCTATCAACTACTGGTTCTAGCGATTGGAAGCGCTCTTAGCTTCAATCGCAGCAGCGATGAGACCTACAAAGAGCGGATGAGGTCTTGTCGGACGCGAACGTAGCTCTGGGTGAGCCTGTGTTCCAACGTAATATGGATGAACTTCACGAGGAAGTTCCACAAACTCAACAAGATCGCGATCTCTGAATATGCCAGAGAAGGTAAGTCCCGCCGTCGAAATCTGATCACGATATTTATTGTTGACTTCATAGCGATGGCGATGCCGCTCTGAAATCTCTGTTGCCCCATACACGCCTGCCACAATAGAGCCTGGGGTTAGTGAAGCTTTATAGAGACCAAGTCTCATAGAACCACCCATATCACCTTGACCAGCAACGATATCTTTCTGGTCGTCCATAGTTGCAATGACATGTGTTCCGCTATCAGGCTTAAATTCAGCAGAATTCGCATCTTTAATTCCAGCAAGATTTCTTGCGGCTTCAATAACCATGCACTGCAAACCTAAACAAAGACCAAGGGTAGGGATCTTGTTTTCGCGAGCAAATTTAAGTGCGCCTAACTTTCCTTCAATTCCACGAATTCCAAAACCACCTGGTACGCAGATTGCATCTACATGACCAAGAGCTTCCTTTGCGCCTTCTGGGGTTTCACAATTGTCACTCGGTACCCAAATCAATTCGACCTTTGCATCGTTTGCAAACCCGCCGGCACGTAGAGCCTCAGAGACAGATAGGTATGCATCCGGTAAGTCAATATACTTTCCAACAAGAGCGACCTTCACATGGTGCTTAGGTGAGTGCACCTTCTTAAGCAATTCATCCCACTCGCCCCACTGAACTTCATGACCACCAAGTGAGAGGCGGCGAACGATATATGAATCTAGCCCCTCACTAAAAAGAACTTTTGGAATGTCATAGATTGAGGGAGCATCGACTGCAGCAACAACTGCTTCAACATCGACGTCACACATTAGAGAAATCTTCCTCTTGATTCCTTCTGGGATAGGGCGATCGCAACGAAGAACAACTGCATCTGGTGCGATACCAATGCTTCGAAGAGCTGCAATGCTGTGTTGCGTTGGCTTGGTCTTCAACTCACCTGATGGTCCGATATATGGGACTAATGAAATATGTAAGTAGAAAACATTGTCGCGCCCGACCTCTTGGCGCAGCTGACGAGCTGCCTCAAGAAATGGTTGTGATTCGATATCTCCAACAGTTCCACCGATCTCAGTGATTACAACATCAACCTGATCAGAATCATTTGCGAGCATGCGCTCTTTAATCTCATTGGTGATATGAGGAATAACCTGAACTGTCTCACCAAGATATTCACCGCGACGTTCACGGGCAATTACGCGTGAATAAACCTGACCTGTAGTCACATTCGCTGAACCCTCGAGATTGCGATCTAAGAATCTCTCGTAGTGCCCAATATCTAAATCTGTCTCAGCGCCATCATCTGTTACAAATACTTCGCCATGCTGAAATGGATTCATCGTGCCAGGATCAACGTTGAGATAGGGATCAAGCTTTTGCATCGTGACGCGGATGCCACGTGCTACGAGAAGTCTTCCGAGAGATGAGGCTGTTAGCCCCTTACCTAAACTTGAGGCGACTCCGCCTGTTACGAAAATATGCTTGGTCACATGCGGCTGGCTCATGGAAGACGAACCTATCACCGAAGAGGGCTCTAGCCGCGCAGGGCCAGGAGTTCTGCCGCGTGTTCTCGGGCACTCGCCGACTCTTCGAGCCCAGCAAGCATTCGAGCTAGCTCTTCGATTCGCTCAGATCTCTCTAGTTTGGAGACACCGGAGGCAACGACCGAGCCATCGCTGCTCTTCTTAACTACAAAGTGCGTATCTGCCCAAGCGGCTACTTGCGGCAAATGCGTCACAACAATGACTTGAGAGTTCTTCGAAAGTTCGTGTAGTCGTTTACCAACTTCAATTGCAGCTTTTCCACCAACACCTGCGTCTACTTCGTCAAAGATATATGTTCCGACCGGATGAGTCTTTGCAATCACTACTTCTAGAGCCAACATGATGCGTGACATTTCGCCGCCTGATGCTCCTTTTCCTAGCGCAATCTTTGGCCCATCACTATGCGCTTGAATCATCATTGTTACCTCATCGCAACCTAGTTGAGTAAAGTCACTTTCTTTAAGTGCACCCTCGTAATCGGAGCTCTTCACTTCCGCGTAGAAAGTCGTGTGCGGCATTGATAGCGCTTTGATTTCCGCGGTCACAGCAGTTGAAAGTTTCTTCGCAGCCGCTTCGCGTTCCTTTGTTAGATTCTGCGCACTCTTAAGAAGTTCTTTCTTGATTGAAGCTAACTCTTTCTCGAGCTCTGCAATTCGATCGTCTCCGCCTTCTAAATCGGCTATAGATTCCTTACCTGATTTCGCCTTTGCAGCAAGAGAAACTAAAGCTTCATCACCGATTTCGGCAGAAGACCATCTCTTGATAAATGAATGTAGTTCTGCTTTTCGAGATTGAAGTAGGTCGAGTCGAACAGGATCTGCCTCTAGTGATGTTGAGTAACTGGCTAGATCTGTTGATGCATCATCGAGAATAAAGACCGCCTCTGAGACTCGATCAGAGATCTCCTCTAACCGAGAATCCTTTCCTTTGGCGGCATCGAGGGCTCTACGCGCTGCATGAAGAAGTGTCAGGGCACCTTCTTCCTCGCCATAGAGCGCATCAGTCGCTGTCGAGCTCGCGATTCTCAAATCTTCGACACTTGAAAGACGATTTATTTCATCATCGGTTGCGCTGCATTCACCGCGAACTGCCTTCAGTGCCGTCCAAGCACTCAGGAACTCTTTCAGCTCAGCAATCTCTCCATCTCGCTTATTTGCAGATGCCTTCATTGAGGAAATACGAGTCTTCAACTCTAAGTAACTCTCGTAATTCTTCTGATAAGTGCTTAACGCACCCAGCAGTGTCTCTCCCCCAAATCGATCAAGGAGTTCACGCTGTCTGGCGGGTTTCACAATCTGATGATTAGCAGCTTGCCCATGAATCTCAATAAGTGAATCAGCGAGAGTTGAAAGTGTTGCTGCGGGAACGGTTGTTCCCCCACATATCGCTTTACTCTTTCCATCACCATTAACTGTTCGGGTGATAATCAGGGAACTATCCTCGATTACGGCCCCAACTTCTTCAAGATCCCTATGAAGTGACTTTGGGACAGAGAATGTTGCACTAGCTACGAGGCGATCAGAGCCATGTCTAACGAGAGCGCTATCGCTCTTTCCACCAAGAACTAATGAGAGTGCAGTGAGGATCATTGTCTTTCCAGCGCCAGTTTCACCTGTCAATACATTGAGACCACGACCAAGCTCGAGCTCTGATTGATCGATAATTCCGAGATTGCGAATCGATATCTCTTCTAGATAGGAACGTTCACTCACCGCGCCATCCCTCTACGGGAAGCTTGAATTTTGCAACGAGGCGATCTGTAAAGAGAGTTGAAGAGACGTGAGATAACTTAATTGTTTGCGAATCGCGTGTGATGATTACACGATCTCCTGATTGAAGAGGAATTTTTCGTAAAGCATCAGCAGATAAGAGGGCCTCAGAAGATTCAACTGTCACGATAATTTCTGATTTTGGTGACACAACCATCGGTCTAGAGAAGAGCGCATGTGCTGAAATAGGAAGCAATACAAGAGCCTCAATTTCAGGCCAAAGTACTGGACCACCAGCGCTAAATGCATAAGCGGTGGAACCTGTTGGGGTTGAACAGATGACTCCATCACAGCCCCAGTGCGAAAGTGGACGACGATCAATTTCGACGAAGAGTTCGACCATAGTTGTTCCATCGCGTTCGACAGTGACTTCATTCAGAGCCCAACCGCTGGAAATCTCTATACCGTTTCGCTCTACAGAGAATTTAAGAACCATTCGGCTCTCGCTGACATAGCGCTTATTGATTATGGCATCTGCAATCGCTTGAATACTCGGGCGATCTACCTCAGCTAAGAACCCAACTTGTCCAAGGTTGATTCCGAGAAGTGGAATGTTCCTGGTGATCGTTACCTCTGCTGCGCGAAGAATTGTTCCATCTCCACCCAATACAACTGCGACCTCGATATCAGGAAGATCTGCCGCTTCTACTTTCTTAATTCCATCAATCGAAACATCTGAAACTGTATAGAGGCTAAATCCCACCGAAGTAAGAAGAGGGCTCAGCTCCCCTGCAGCCTTGATTGCCTCAGGGCGAGAAGGATTAATGAGAAATGCGAGGCTCCGTGTACTCATTACGCAGGTCCCATCTCAATTGCTAAATCGAGCGCAGCTTCATCAATTGCAGGAGCACCTCGACGCAGCCATAAGAAGTATTCGACATTGCCTGCAGGACCCGGAAGTGGACTTGCAGCGATTCCCATCGTTCCAAGACCGACATCGTAAGCAGACTCGGCAACATCAAGGACTGCAGCTCTGCGCAGTGCAGGATCACGTACAACTCCCCCAGCACCGAGTTTCTCGCGACCGACTTCGAATTGCGGCTTAACCATGAGAACAAAATCAGCGCTTGGCTTTGAGACAGCTGCCAGTGCAGGTAACACAAGCGAGAGGGAAATAAATGAGAGATCTGCTACTACAAGATCAATATCTTCACCAACTTGATCACCGGTCAGATGGCGAATATTGGTGCGATCGAGAATCTTGACGCGTTCATCTTGGCGAAGCTCCCACGCAAGTTGACCGTATCCGACATCGACGGCTACGACGAGTTGCGCACCGCGACGCAAGAGAACATCGGTAAAGCCACCAGTGGACGCACCCGCATCGAGACATTTCTTGCCTTCAACAACAACGCCACTGAAAGCATCGAGAGCGCCCGCTAATTTATGACCTCCTCGAGATACGAAATCATCGCGATCACCTTGTAGGACTATCGAAGTTTCTGCATCTACTTGGGAGGCAGGTTTAGTTGCAGGAATTCCATTTACCAGTACTGAACGCGACTCAATGAGATCGGCTGCATGTTCACGCGAACGCGCGAGTTCACGGCGAACGAGTTCAGCATCAAGTCGAGTCTTCATAATTGCTCTTTAGAGGTTATCTATCTCTTTAAGTGAGTTCTGTAATTTCTGATGGAGCGCTTCAAATCGTGCTGAGTGCTCAGAGAGATCACTGGCATCAATATCCTCAAGCTCAGTGCGAACCTCTTGAACAAGGTTGAACTCAGTCTCGTTATTTACATCTTCCATTACTTCGCCCCTGATCTCTTTACAGCTTTTTTAACTGCAGCTTTCTTCACAGTTGGTTTCCTAGCTGGCGCCTTTTTCGCAGACTTCTTTAGCGCTGCAACTTCTGCTGCAAGTGCATCGAATTCTTCCCGCTTGATAAAGCCCATCTTAAGAACAACGCTCTCGACTTCTTCGTGAATCTTTGACTTAACCGATACCGCACTCTCCTTAGCCCAATCGTTCAAGGCAGCACCGATCTCGGCGGGAGTACGTTCGCCATCGGAGAGCTTCTGAACATAGCCCTTGAGGGTTGTGAAGATCTCTGACGGTTGTGGTTTAGCCATGCCCCTAGAGTATCGACTAGGCGAGATTTAGGGCTTCTAGATGCGAGAGATCTCTGCTGCCTCGACCTGCCAGCGGCTAGCTAGACCTGTGGGCGCCTGCCAGAAGCGGCGATGAATAGAACCAGAGATCTCTATCCATTCATCACTCTTGAGAGTAAGAGCGATCTTGCGGCTTTTGGCGCTCCAGGCGCCGATATCGAGGGTGTCGACACCTTCGCGTTCGCTTCTAGTGACTATAAGTCGGAATTCAACGACCTTATCTCCGCTAGGAAGTTCTTTCGACGTTGCAGGAGCTGAAACCCTGCCCCTAACGAGCAAATCATTGAGTGAGTAATCTTGAACTTCTTCTTCAACCATCTTCTTTGTAGCAGCCATCTACGACCCCTTTAGTAGTTATGAAGGGGCGATGATTAAGTAGGTAGCTGACTTCGTGAAGGAATTAGATTCGAATCTGTGGATTAGAGCTTACCTGCGCGCTCCTGTGCATCGGTCGCTTCATCAACATCAAGTTCCGCGCACTTTATAAACCACTCACGCGCCTCATCCTTGCGATTGGCGGCATCAAGTGCATCGGCATATGCATAACGAAGACGTAGCGCCCATTCATCGGTCTCATTCTTGAGCTCTTTACATTGCAGAGTGACAACTGCTGCATCAAATTCTTTTAGGTCGCGTCGCGCACCAGATGCAACGATTCGCATCTCAATCTCTTCAGCTTTCTCGAGTCGCTTAACCTCCGCAGAACCAGCCAAATTCAAGGCTTTTAGAGGGTTTCCGAGGCCTCTCTCACAATCAGCCATAACCGGCCACATGGAGACATCTCCTGAAATTCTATTTGCTGCACGTAACTCTTTGAGTGCAATCTCGTAATGACCTGCTCGGTATGCGGCATAACCCGCGGTTTCGCGAACAACTGCAAGTCGACCAGCGTGGTGTGCTGCAGCAACTGCGTGCTTATGAGCGAGTTCTGGATCTACATCCATGTATAAATTAACGCAGACCATATGTCGCGCAACAACTTTTGCATTCTCGGCAGACAAACTTAGTAACTCTGCACGAACGCTCTTCTCGAGCTCTTCACCTGTGACATCTTCAGGAATATCAGGCTCAAAGATTCGTGGACGGATTCGCGATTGATCGCGTTCCTGTGGAGCGGGACGAAACCCACGTGGATCGCTGACTTCACGACCTTGCGAAACTTGACGGGTTGCACCAGAGCGATCAGATCTTCCACCGCGAGCTGGGCGTTCATCCCTAGAAGATGAAGATGGTCGCCCGCTAGATGGACGTGATGAAGATGGTCGACCAGATGAGGGACGACCCGATGATGATGGTCGTGAACTACGTGGACGCTCTTCCATTTTCATACTCCGATTTCTTTAATTTATTTTAACTTCTTTTCCTCGACACAATTAAAGAGTGAGAAATAAAAAAGGGGCGCTTACGAATAAGCGCCCCTTTTTATAAAAGAAGTCCGGCAACGTTCTACTCTCCCACAAGGTCACCCGTGCAGTACCATCGACGCTGTGAGGCTTAACTTCCGGGTTCGGAATGGGACCGGGTGTTTCCCTCACGCTATGGTTGCCGAAACGCTATTGAGTTTTGGACATGAACTCACAAATTAAGTCTGACCAAAAATGAATTTGATCTTCTTATTTGTGGTTCTCGACCGTATCTCGAGAACCACACAGTGGACGCGTAGCAACTTTGTAGTTAAATCCTCGGCCTATTAGTAGTGGTCAGCTCCAAGTCTTACGACTCTTCCACTTCCACCCTATCAACCCAGTAGTCTCCTGGGGGTCTTACTTGGTAAACCAATGAGAAAGCCAATCTTGAAGCGAGCTTCCCGCTTAGATTCTTTCAGCTGTTATCCTTTCCGAACGTAGCTAAT
>JACCDN010010864.1_pt1 | contig 11765 bp, 9 predicted proteins | sample 7441691 | NCBI WGS metagenome assembly JACCDN01 (sample SAMN15323439, study PRJNA562643) | freshwater metagenome | isolation source: river surface water | place: USA:Blue River Watershed | collected 2017-08-16
AGAAAGGCCCCCATCGCTGGAGGCCTTGTATTCTGGCGCGCTCGGAGAGATTCGAACTCCCTACCCCTTGGTTCGTAGCCAAGTACTCTATCCAGATGAGCTACGAGCGCGTCGAGACCGAAACTATACACAAAGCCAACCCCGAACACAAGGGGTACGGCTATAATATCGGGCTAAGTTTTAGTCCCTCTTTAAAGAAGCGCATCATGGAAGCCGAACAGCTCAATAGCCTTGCCAACCACCTTGAAGATCTGGCCACCCGTGCCAACGGTCTCCGGAGGTATCTTTGACTACGATGCCAAATCTGCGCGTCTAGTCGAAGTCTCCCAGATCCTTGAAGATCCCAATATCTGGAATGAAGCAAAGCGTGCCCAGGAGCTTGGTCGCGAACTAAAAAGTCTCGAAAGCGTGGTGATCACGCTCAACAATATCGAGCAAAGCCTCAATGACACCGGCGATCTCTTCGAGATGGCCCGCGAAGAAAACGATGACGATACGCTGAATGCGGTAAGCGCAGACATCGATGGTATTGAGAAGCAGGTTGCGGCCATGGAATTCCGCCGTATGTTTAACAACCCGCTTGATCCAAACCCCTGCTTTATTGAAATTCAGTCGGGTGCGGGTGGTACAGAAGCCCAGGACTGGGCCTCAATGCTGCTACGTATGTACATCCGCTATGGCGAGCGCAAAGGGTTTACCGTAGAAGTACTGGAAGAATCCGAAGGCGATGTCGCCGGCATCAAGTCCGCCACGATCCGCTACACCGGTGACTACTGCTACGGCATGCTGCGCACGGAAACCGGCGTACACCGTCTGGTACGTAAATCACCGTTTGACTCGAATGCCCGTCGCCACACGTCGTTCTGTAGCGTATTCGTGTATCCGGAAGTCGATGATTCGATCGAGATCGATATCAACCCGGCGGATGTGCGTACCGATACGTATCGTGCCTCGGGTGCGGGTGGTCAGCACATTAATAAAACCGACTCTGCCGTGCGTCTGACGCACATCCCGACCAATATTGTGGTGCAGTGTCAGAATGACCGTTCGCAACACCGCAACCGGGACGAAGCCTGGAAGATGCTGCGCGCTCGCCTCTATGAGTTCGAGCTGCGTAAGCGCCAGGCCGAGCAGCAGAAACTGGAAGATGCCAAGTCGGATATCGGCTGGGGCCACCAGATCCGCTCCTATGTGCTGGACCAGTCGCGCATCAAGGACTTAAGAACAAACGTAGAAGTCGGCAATACTCAGGGCGTGCTGGACGGCGACCTGGACCAATTTATCGAAGAGAGCCTGAAGCAAGGCGTCTAATCCGGTTTGAACAAAGGAACGATCATCATGACCGAGCAGAACAACGGCACCATCGCCGCAGTACACGACGAGAACCAGCTGGTGACAGAGCGCCGTGAGAAGCTGCGCGCCTGGCGCGAAACGGGCACGGCCTATCCGAACGACTTTCAGCGCGAAAATCTGACCGCTAAACTGGTTGAGCATTTCGACCCGAAGACGCCGGAAGAACTCGAGGCCATGCCAATCTCGGTAAGCGTGGCTGGCCGCATCATGCTCAAGCGCGTCATGGGCAAAGCGTCATTCCTGACCATTCAGGATGTCTCTGGCCGCATTCAACTGCACGTCACCCGCGACATGGTAGGCGAAGACGTTTACGATGCCTTCAAGAAGTGGGATCTCGGTGATCTGGTGGGCTGCACGGGCACCTTATTCAAAACCAAGACCAATGAGTTAACCGTCAAGGTCGAAACCATTCGTTTACTGAGCAAGTGCTTGCGCCCACTGCCAGAAAAGTTCCATGGTCTGACCGATATCGAGCAACGTTACCGTCAGCGTTACCTGGATCTGATCATGAACCAGGAATCGCGTGCGACCTTTGTTGCCCGCAGCAAGCTGGTGCAATCGATTCGTGCCTATATGGTGCACGATGGCTTTATGGAAGTAGAAACACCGATGATGCACCCGATTCCAGGTGGCGCATCGGCCAAGCCATTCAATACGCATCACAATGCGCTAGATATGCCGCTTTATCTACGTATTGCGCCAGAGCTGTATCTGAAGCGTCTGGTCGTTGGTGGTTTCGAGAAGGTGTTCGAAATCAACCGCAACTTCCGTAACGAAGGACTCTCGCCGCGTCACAACCCGGAATTCACGATGATGGAATTCTACGAGGCGTACGCAGACTACAAGAGCATGATGAACTTTACGGAAGGCGTGATCCGTCATGCCGCCCGTGAAGCACTGGGTAAGGAAGTGTTCACCTATCAAGGCCGCGAACTGGATCTTTCTAAGCCCTTCCATCGCCTGACGATTGTGCAGGCGGTGATGAAGCACTGCCCGCAGTACACCGAAACCCAACTCAATGACGAAGCCTGGCTGCGCGAAGAGCTGATCAAACGCAAAGTCGATCTACCGAAGATTATTGGTCTGGGTGGCCTGCAGCTGATGTTCTTTGAAGAAACTGCCGAAGCACAACTCTGGGAGCCGACCTTCATTATCGACTACCCGGCTGAAGTGTCCCCCTTGGCACGTCGCAGTGACAAAAACCCGGAGATTGCCGAACGTTTCGAGCTATTCATCGTCGGTCGTGAGATTGCCAACGGCTTCTCGGAGTTGAATGATCCGGAAGACCAGGCGGAGCGTTTCCTCGCTCAGGTTGCCGCTAAAGAAGCCGGCGATGAAGAAGCCATGTATTACGACGCGGATTACATCCATGCGTTGGAATTCGGCCTGCCGCCTACCGGCGGCTGCGGCATCGGCATTGATCGACTGATTATGCTGGTGACCGACTCCCCTGCGATTCGTGACGTGATTCTTTTCCCGCAAATGCGCTCTCTCGACTAAAACCTACTGCACTCCATCAGCCTTTGTTGGCTTCGTTGGCCGCTTCTCACCGTACAACATGTACTGTCTCGTCGCAGCCTGCCTTGCCGCCTCGTCTGATGTTCGTTCGTGACGGTTTAAACGTTTATGGTTAGGCCGCTCGAACCCGCCGTCATCTCATGTGTTGACGGTACGCCGTACGCGCCGGTGTACGACGATGTGTATCACAGCCGGGCCGGTGCTATTGCGCAGGCCCGGCATGTTTTTTTAGGGGGTAACCAGCTCCCTGCCCGTTGGGCCGGCCGCGATAGTTTTGTAATTCTGGAAACCGGTTTTGGTCTCGGGCTTAATTTCTTAACCACCTGGTCTGCCTGGCAAACACAAAGCGATGCAGCACGCTGCAAGCGTATACACTTTGTTTCTGTCGAGAAGCATCCGTTATTACAGGCGGATCTAAAACGTTTGCTCGAACCCTACCGTGCTGAACTCGCACCGGGAACCGTTGCCGCATTAGTAGATCAATGGCCCGTACTGGTTGCCGGCACACATCGCCTGGAGTTCGATAATGGGCGCGTGGTGTTAACCCTTATTCTGGGTGATGCTGAAACATCCCTCCCCCAGCTGGCCGCTCGAGCCGATGCCATTTATCTGGATGGGTTTTCTCCCGCCAAAAACCCGGACATCTGGTCTGACAAAATTTGCCAAGCGCTGGCACGACTATCGGGAGAACAAACAACACTGGCCACCTGGAGCGTTAATGGTGCCGTACGCCGCAGGCTAGCTGAGTGTGGATTCCACATCACCCTCGCCCCCGGTTTTGCACAAAAGCGTGAGATGTTGTGCGGGCAATTCAAGCCTCGTCGCCCGCATCCGAACCCACCGTTAACACCCGGCCACGCGTTGATTATCGGCGCTGGTTTGGCTGGCACAGCCACAGCTGAACGGCTGGCTGCCCGCGGCTGGCGCTGCACTATTCTTGAAGCACACACAATGGCCAGCGGCGCTTCTGGCAACAAGGCGGGCGTCATACGCCCGCAGCCATCGGCCGATGACAACACATTGGGCAAACTCACGCGTGCCGGGTTTCTAGCCACGATCCAGCGTCTTAAGCAACTAGAAGCGTCTGGTCATACAGTCGATTGGCAAGCCTGCGGCGTTTTACACCTCGCCAAAGATGATGCCCAAAGCGCATTAATGCAACGCACCGTTAATCAGCTCGCGTTACCCGAAGACCTATTGACCTGGGTTTCTGACACACAAGCGAGCACACTGGCCGATTTACCGCTATCGCAAGGGGGCTGGTGGTTTGCCAAGGGCGGCTGGATCAATCCCTCCGACTATTGCCAACAGTTACTTGATGCCTCAGGTGCCACCTTGCTAGAAAACACCCGGGTCGACAGGTTGGTACAAGACGCAAATGGCTGGTTGGCCTACGCGGACAATGCAGACGTGTTGGCCCGTGGCGATATTGTGGTGCTAGCAAATGCCACTGAAGCGCCCGTACTCGCTGCCCCATTCACCCAGGCTTTGCCGATCCGTCCTGCCCGTGGCCAGACCACGGTATTTGATAGCCCCAATGGCCCCGCTCCTAAAACAGTACTCTGTCGATCGGGCTACTGGACTCCTTCGATCCGAGGGGAATCTACAAGCGGCGCCAGCTTTCTAGCCGATGATACGGATACAACCCTACAGCAAGAGGAACATGCCGATAATCTGGCGATGCTGGCCACCATTTGCCCTGATGTTGCCGGACAGCTGCCCAAGTCAGATGACCCCATGCTCAAAGGCAAGGTTGGCCTACGACCTATTGTGCCCGATCGGCTGCCGCTGGTGGGTCAAGTGCCTGCTTTAGCGCCCATGGCGGCGGCAACCCTCTCTCGGGTTGCACGAAACCGGGTTAAGGGGCTCTACGTTAATTCGGGTTACGGTGCCCGCGGCATTCTGCTGGCCACACTGTGTGCCGAGCTTCTGGCCAGCCAGATTGCCGGGGAACCCTTACCTTTCCCCAAAAATCTGGTTCGCGCAATTGATCCAATGCGGTATGCTCATAAAAAATTTAACCGAGGAGACATCGAATGAAGATTGAAACCATGGCCGTGCACGCCGGTTACGATATTGACCCAACCACCAAGGCCGTTGCCGTACCGATTTACCAGACCACGTCTTACGCGTTTGATAGTACCCAGCATGGTGCCGATCTGTTTGACCTCAAGGTGGCGGGCAATATCTACACGCGCATCATGAACCCGACACAAGATGTGCTGGAAAAACGTGTAGCGGCCATGGAGGGTGGTATCGCAGCCCTGGCCGTTGCTTCGGGCATGTCCGCCATTACTTACGCCATTCAGACGATTGCCGAAGCCGGCGACAATATTGTGACGTCGAGTACCTTATATGGCGGCACATACAACTTGTTTGCCCACACCCTGCCGCAATATGGCATTGAGGTGCGATTTGCTGACTACAGCAATCCGGAAAGTTTTGAAAAGCTGATTGATGCCAAAACCAAAGCCGTATTTTGTGAATCGGTTGGTAACCCTCTGGGCAATGTCACCGACTTTGAAGTGCTGGCAAAAATCGCACACAAGCACGGTGTTCCTCTCATTGTGGACAACACCGTGCCATCGCCTTATCTGTGCCGTCCCTTTGAGCACGGTGCCGACATCGTCGTTCATGCACTGACTAAGTACCTGGGCGGCCATGGCAATTCTATCGGCGGCATCATCGTCGATAGCGGTAAATTTCCATGGGCAGAGCATAAAGAAAAATTCAAGCGTCTAAATGAGCCGGATGTCTCTTACCATGGTGTGGTTTATACAGAAGCACTGGGACCGGCAGCTTATATTGGCCGCGCGCGCGTGGTACCACTACGCAATATGGGCGCAGCCATTTCACCCTTCAATGCCTTCCTGATTTTGCAAGGGATCGAAACGCTAGCACTACGCATGGATCGGATCTGCAACAATGCGTTGAAGATTGCCAACTTCCTTAAGAATCATCCGAAGGTAAGCTGGGTCAATTACGCTGGGCTGCCTGATCACAAAGATAACGCACTGGTACAGAAGTATATGGATGGCCGAGCTTCAGGCATCCTCAACTTTGGTGTTAAGGGCGGGTTAGCGGGTGGCGGCAAGTTCCAGGATGCGCTGCAATTGGTCACCCGTCTGGTTAACATCGGCGATTGCAAAACACTCGCCTGCCACCCGGCATCGACAACGCACCGTCAGCTGTCGCCAGCAGAGCTTACTAAAGCAGGTGTGTCGGAAGATATGATCCGCCTGTCGGTAGGCATCGAGCATATCGATGACCTGATCGCCGATCTGGATCAGGCGCTGAGTAAGGCTTAAGCCCTATATCAGGCATCACATGGGATAAGCCCGGCTCTCATCGACAAAAAACGTCGCAAATCGAGCCAAACTTATCCCATGCACTGCCCCGTGTACCCGTTTCAGGTTCTAACAATCTCTACCAAGTGCGGCAATGCGAGGTATTCGCGCGATTGCATTTCAGTGAGGCGGCTGGCCGTTCGGAAGAACTCATGAGCATTCGGCCCTTCTACGTATAAATCATCCGGATAGGTTGCTGCCGAAATAATGAGTTTCACCCGGTGGTCGTAACAGACATCCACTAACCAGGTAAAACGACGCGCCTCTGCGCCATGGCGCACTTCCAGCACCGGAATATCCGATACCAGAATGGTGTGATACTCACGCACCAGTTCCAGGTAATCAGTCTGCGCGCGACCATCACCACAAATCGACTGAAAGTCGAACCAGATCACACCAGGCGCTAAACGCTGAGTGCTGATCTTTCGATTATTGATTTCAATGCCTTCTCCTATGCTGCCTGGCATGCTCGCAGCCACTTCGAAGTACTCCGACATGGCACGCTCGGTTTCTGCATCGTGTGGGACGTGATACACCGGCATGACTTCAAGTTTACGTAAGCGGTAATCCTGGCCACCATCCAACGGCATGACATCCATTTTGTTTTTGATGAGTGCAATAGTAGGCAGAAAGTTCTGTCGTTGCAGGCCATTGGGATACAGGTTATCTGGCGGGTAATTGCTGGTCATTACAAAGACCACACCCTTTTCAAACAGAAGCTCCAGCAGACGGCCAAGAATCATGGCATCGGCAATATCAGAGACATGAAACTCATCAAAGCACAGCAAGCGGGTCTCTTTGGCAATACGCTCGGCGACTAAGACCAGTGGATCTGCTTTACCGGCATATTGCCGCAGCTCTGCATGGATCTGATGCATGAATGCGTGAAAATGGATCCGTTTTTTGCGCTTGTAGGGCACTGCAGCAAAGAAGCAATCCATGATGAAACTCTTGCCGCGACCAACACCGCCCCAGAAGTAAACCCCTCGTGGCACAGTTGGCGCAGAAATCAAACGACGAATCTTGTTGCCCCGGGCTGTTTTAAAGTTGACCAATGACTGATACAGGGTTTCTAGACGCTCAACAGCCTGCATCTGAGCGGGATCGGCTTCGAACCCCTTGGCTTCAAGCGCGGCGGCATAGGCACCGAACATGCCCGGCAAATTTGGATTGAGTTCACTAAGGTTCATGACCGACATTTTATCTTTTGCCGCGACTAGTTTCATAGCTTTTCAATTTGTGGATAATAGACACGTGCGGATAGTGATATTTCACCTAACCGCCGCTAAAGGAGACGCATCATGAAAATTGATATTGGTATCCCAGAAAAAGACCGTAAAGCCATTGCAACCGGATTGTCTCGTTTTGCTGCAGACAACTTCACGCTTTACATGAAAACGCACTTTTTCCACTGGAATGTCACAGGCCCGATGTTTCAGACGTTGCATCTGATGTTTGAAACCCAATATAACGAGCTTTGGCTGGCGTCTGATGCCATTGCCGAGCGTATTCGTGCCTTGGGCTTTCCTGCACCAGGCACTTACGAAGACTTTGCCAAGCTCACGGTGATCAAAGGCACTAAGGGCGTACCCAAAGCTGTAGATATGATCAAGCAGCTGGTCGCTGGACATGAAGCCACTGTGAAAACCGCACGTGCCCTATTCCCGATTGTTGATGCGGCTAATGATGAGGCAACCGCCGATCTGCTGACTCAGCGCATCCAGATTCATGAAAAAACTGCCTGGATGCTGCGTAGTCTGTTGGAGCAATAGTCTGAATTTGAAGAGACGCTGCTTTTTTGACGCCCGTGGATTGTGCACGGGCGTTCTTCTTTGTCTGTTAGTGATTGCATGTGCACCCACGACGCAACGCGTACGCGTGGATGATCGAGCGACCCTGGTTGAAGCGCGTAAACAAAGACAGGTAGCACTCCAAGCTTACATGGATGACCAACGGCGTTTAATGCGCGTCAGTTATCCACTCCTGACTAAAGGGTCTGACCTGTGCGGTGAAGACCTCCGTTACACCACCGGCTTGGCTCTGGCAAATAGTTCAACGCTACTTGGCGAAGATTTTAGAGAATCTGCGCAGACCAGTTACCAACTCACCGATGAGGTTAAAGCCGTCTACGTGATTCCCGGTTCTGCTGCAGACAAGGCTGGCATTCGTTCAGGCGATACGATTCGGTATATTGGTGATTGGTCATTGCCCGCCGGTCAAAATGCCGTACGACAATCACTGGAACAGCTACAGGTTCAAACACAAACAGGTAAAGCAGTTCGCCTTGATATTGTACGCAATGGTCGCGGCCAGAGCCTGCTGATCACGCCCGATAAATCCTGTGCCTACCCGGTTGTATTAGGCGATGGCGACGAAGTGAATGCTTACGCCGATGGCAAACAAGTCGTTATTCAGCGCGGCATGATGCGATTTGCGACCAATGACACCGAGCTAGCACTTGTCATCTCGCATGAAATTGCCCATAACAGCATGAGTCATGTGCGTTCCAAAATGACGAACTATGCTTTAGGTACGGTCGTGGATCTGGCCGCGCAGATTCTGTTGGGTATTCCGACACAGGGGCTATTCGGAAAATTAGCGGGTAATGCCTACTCGCAGGATTTTGAATCCGAAGCCGACTATGTTGGCTTGTACATTATGGCGCAATCGGGGGGGGACATTGATAGTGCACCCCAGTTCTGGCGGCGTATGGCAACCCTTTCGCCCAATGCAATTAAAAGCAGCCACTTAGCCTCTCATCCGGCCACGCCTGAGCGTTTTGTTGCGCTTGAAGAGACGGTTAAGGAAATTAAAGCGAAAAAGGCAGCAGGCAAACCCTTGGTACCGAATTTAAAGAACGCGCCTGAGGCTGAAGCAGCGCCTTCCATCACACCTGAGAAAAATAAAGCATCTCCCTGATCTTTCGACACAATTTAGCCAAAAATCGCTGAGATTTGCTTTACCGATGGCGCGTAGTTGGATATAGTTCGCGCCATGATTACCGCATTTGAGCTCAACCACGGCCGCTTGCAGCAGGTGACTGTCGAGTCACTAGAAGATCTGCAGCACTGCCATCCTGTCTGGGTCGACTTCGAGTCCCCGACTGAGGAGGAGCGTGACTGGGCAAAAAGTATCTTCGAGATCGATTTGCCTGAAGAAGATGAAGTAGATGACATTGAAGCATCTGCCCGATTCTTCGAAGGTGAAAACGGCGAACTACACATCCGTTCTGACTTCTTCCAGCATAGTGATGAAGACAGCGATACGATGCGCGTGGCGTTCATTCTCAAAGGCGGCCTGCTTTTCAGCATCCGCCGAGATGAGCTTGCACAATTCCGCCTCCTTCGCCTACGTGCCCGTCGTCAGCCCTATTACGTGCGTGATGAAAAGGACGTGCTCCTGCAATTGCTGGATATCGATGTTGAGTATTCGGCCGACATTATTGAAGGCATTTACGATCGCCTCGACAAATTCAGCAAACAGGTGCTGGGTAGCGAAATGTCTGATGATGCCGCGGGGGTTGTGCTGTCAGGTATTGCTGTTGAGGAAGATCTTAACGGACGTATCCGTCGAAACCTGATGGATACGCGGCGTGCCGTTTCATTCCTGATGCGTATCAAGCTACTGAATGAACAACAGAATGACGAAGGTCGGCAGATCCTGCGCGATATCGATTCGCTCGATGGCCATACCGGCTTTGTCTTCGATAAATTGAACTTCCTGATGGATGCCACGGTTGGTTTCATTAACATTAACCAGAACCGGATCATCAAGATCTTCTCGGTGGCATCGGTGGCGATGCTGCCACCGACACTGATCGCCAGTATTTACGGCATGAATTTCCGTTTCTTGCCTGAAGTCGATTGGGAATATGGGTATCCGTTCTCTCTGTCGCTGATGGCAATTTCAGTCGCTATCCCCTTCTGGTATTTCCACAAAAAAGGCTGGCTGAAGAAGTAAGTGATGTGTTTGCTGCGAACGCTTTTTAGCATTGCCAACAAAAAACGGAACCCGAAGGTTCCGTTTTTTGTTGATGCAATACAGCTTAGAAGTGCAGCGGACGTTTATCGCAAGCCAGTGCTGCTTCGTGAACAACTTCCGACAGTGTCGGGTGGGCATGGCAAATACGAGCCAGATCTTCACTGGCTGCACCGAATTCCATAGCCACTACCGCTTCACCAATCAGTTCTGAAGCATTCGGGCCGATGATGTGCACACCGAGGATACGATCTGTTTTGGCATCTGCCAGCATCTTAACGAAGCCTTGTGCATTGCCAGCACCCAGTGCGCGGCCGTTGGCCAAGAACGGGATTTTGCCAGCTTTGTAGGCAACGCCTTCGGCTTTGAGCTGCTGCTCGGTCTTACCCACCCAGGCAATTTCCGGATCGGTGTAGATGACCCAAGGAATCAGATCAAAGTTGATGTGACCCGCCTGGCCTGCCATGATTTCGGCAACGGCCACGCCTTCTTCCATGGCTTTATGTGCCAGCATCGGTCCACGCACCACGTCACCAATCGCCCAAACACCTGGCAAATTAGTTTTGCAATGGCCGTCGACTTCAACCATGCCACGCTCGTTAAGTTTGAGGCCGACCTTATCAGCACCCAGACCCTGCGTGTTGGGGATACGACCAATCGACACGACCAGACGATCCGCTTCGAGCTTCTGCGCCTTACCGTCTTTGTCGGTATAGGCAATCGAAACACCCTTCTTGCTAACTTTGATGTCGCCGATCTTGACGCCGAAGTTAAAGGCCAGGCCTTGCTTCGTAAAGATCTTCTGGGCTTCTTTAGCAACGTCTGCATCAGCAGCAGCCAGGAAATCCGGCATGGCTTCGAGCACCGTCACTTCAGCACCCAGGCGGCGCCAGACGCTACCCATTTCTAGGCCGATGACACCGGCACCGATAACGGCAAGCTTTTTAGGCACGGCGCCCATTTCCAGCGCGCCGATGTTGTCGCAAACGATTTCGTTGCAAACCGGTACGTTGGGCAAATGACGTGCCGTCGAGCCTGTGGCAATAATCACTTGCTTGGCTTCAACGGTTTCTTTGCCGACTTGAACCTGCCAGCCTGCCGCACCCTGGCCAACGAAGCTACCATGACCCGCCAGGAAGGTGACCTTGTTCTTTTTGAACAGGCCAGCAATGCCCTGAGTCAGTTGAGTAACGATGTTGGCCTTACGGGCAATCATCTTCTCAACGTCGATCTTTGGTGTGCCTACCGTAATGCCCTGATCGGCAAAGCTGTGACCCGCTTCTTCGAACAGATGCGAGGTGTGCAGCAGTGCCTTTGATGGGATACAGCCAACATTCAGGCAGGTACCGCCCAAACGTGGCTGACCCTTCGGGTCGGCATAAGGATTGGATTCGCAACAGGCAACTTTGAAGCCCAGTTGCGCTGCGCGGATAGCAGCCACGTAACCACCGGGGCCGCCACCAATCACGAGTACGTCAAATTGCTGAGACATCGTGATGTTCCTTTCTTAGACGCCGAGCAGGAGGCGTGATGGATCTTCCAGCGCTTCCTTCATGGTGACCAGACCCA
>JACCDN010130974.1_pt1 | contig 11762 bp, 7 predicted proteins | sample 7441691 | NCBI WGS metagenome assembly JACCDN01 (sample SAMN15323439, study PRJNA562643) | freshwater metagenome | isolation source: river surface water | place: USA:Blue River Watershed | collected 2017-08-16
CCTGATAAAGCGCAACACGAGGAAGCGCAACACGAGGAAGCGCAACACGAGGAAGCGCAACACGAGGAAGCGCAACATGGGGAAGCGCAACATGGGGAAGCGCAACATGGGGAAGCGCAACATGGGGAAGTGAACGAGCCTGCTAAGATGGTGCCCTCGCTCCCCGTTCCTCCGAGGAATCAACAAAAGCCAATGGTCGCAAACTCGGAAACAAACACCTTGCAAGCTCAACTTAATCGTGCGCTAGAGAAACGCAAACAAAAAAAGAACAGCAACAATGAATCTTCCCCGTCTGAGGGAGAAACTCCACAAGCTAAAGGCGCTGCTGAAAGGCAAAAGATAGAAGGACATCATACAAAGCTTTTGCCGGTCGCGCAAGCAGCTCACAAGCAACTTAATCCAGTGGTTACAACAGTAACTCCATCGACTGAGGAAACAACGTCACCGGCTGAAGAGAAAGGAGCTGCTGAAACTTCAAGAACGCAAAGCGAAACCCACCTACAAGGACCGCCTCCTCCGCCTCCTCCGCCTCCTCTGAATCTTGCCCCTCCTCCGAAATCTCCCCCTCCCCCGATGGGGAATGTGACCCATTCACAGGGCACGGCAAAGGTTGCGGCGCTTCAAGCGCCATCTGGACGTGCAGGGCACTTAGAGGCTATTAGGAATGGCACTCAACTTAATAAAGTTGATTCAAATATTTCTCATAAATCAAGTGATAAGACACCACCACCAACCCAAAAAGAAGATTTAACGGCCCAATTAAAAGAAAAAATAAGTAAAAGAAATGTAGCCATGGACCCGGATAAGCAACCCGTTTCTCCTGCTCTAGACTTCGAACAAGATTGGGGTGAGAAAGATGAGAAAAAATAAGGGCAGCTTTTAACCTACCACCAACACTACAGACCCCCTCTCCCAAATCAGGAGAGGGGCTTCTTTATAACCCGAACTATGGATTAGCCCAACATGAATTGTTTTAAAATCAGTTAGCTACGTTAACTCAGAATTCGGAAAGAAATAACCTCCTGTGAGATTAAAGCAAGATCTCTACGTGAGGCGCAACTTTCTCTACAATAAGGATTCACGAAGTTTTTATAAATATTTGTTTTATAATAATTCTAATCCATAGTTCGGGTTTATAAGAAGAGGGGATGTTTTATTCAATTTCCATTACCTCCTACTTCCATTAATTCCTTCTCGTTTTTGGGTCGGCATGTACGGGCGGGGGGGTATTTTATAGCATCCCAGGGTTTCAATCCGCTTATTTCCTCTTTCCGTTTTAGTCGATCATGATTGATAAAACTTTTAAAAATTAACGGATTATCAACTAAATCGTTCCTATAATTTTAAATGTAACGTCAATATTTTTTATCTCGAGGAGCGGACAATGAAAATGAACAGGCAAAATCTGAAATTAACGCCCATCCGGCTGATGGCTGGCGCGGGTTTGATCATGGCGAGCTTCCTGAGTGAAGCGAGCGCTGCTGTATTTGACTGCACAAGACTACATAAGTGCAATAGAAATTGGGAAAAATGCAAAACGGATGATTATTTTAAAGAATGCAAGGCCAGCTGTCCTATAAAAAATGGAAACGATCCTATTGAAAAATGCAGTAAGGCGCACGAGGAAGCGACTCGCGTAAAATTAATTAAAAAGGGTGAAAATGTTAAAGTTGGTGTCCCCAATGTTAAAGTTGATGTCCCCTGCGAAGAGGTAAAGCGTCTTATTGACACACATGGAAAACTGGCAAGGGAGACGGGCATATCTGATTATAGTTGGAAAGAAATAAAGTATCTTGTGAACAATTGCTCTACTGTCACGGAATCACCTGCCGGCGGTAAGACGCCACCCGTCAAATTTGAGGATGATCTTTCCGCTGCTGTTAAGAATCGTCAACTTAAGCCAGTTGGTAAGTCAAAAGTTGAACCGAACCCCAGTGATGCCAAACACGCCGCAGATACTCCGTCCTCTGAACTTGCACAGGTTCTGCAGAAAAGAATGGCTGCTTCAGAGCCAGACGCAATATCCTCACCAGATCAGGGCAAACCTCATGAATCCTTAAGTAAAGAAGCACAACTTGAAAAACCCAAATAATTTTCACAAACCCTTCCTCCCCTCTCGGGGGGAAGGGATTTTGCGCTTATAAATCTTCAATTCCCAACACCCCCGGTAAGCCCAGGAGGTGAGACCGCGTTTCGGCTTGAATATGATACCCATCCGGCAAAAGGACTTGCGCCGCAGGAGAAGAAGGCAGGATCACCTCCAGACATACCCGCGCCGTCCCTGAAGGCGTGGATGCCAGGATGTGGCGCAAATCCTCCGCCCGAGCCGCTTCATTGAGCCGGATTTTAATCATCCGGGTGAGAGATTGCATGGCCTCGTCAAGAAGCTGAATGCCTTGAGCGGTCAACCGGAAACCTTCGCTTTCCGATTCCTGTTTCAGCGTCGCGCTTATCAATAAGGGTTTTCCCGGTTCCAGAAAATCCCGGCTCCGGCTGAACGTTTCCGAGAAGACAGCCACTTCAAAAACCCCCTGCCCGTCTGACAATTGAACAAACGCAAACTTTTGGCCTGCTTTAGACGTGCGTTCCTGCTTCACCAGCACAATCCCCGCCAGTTTCACGTTAGCCCCGTCATGCATGTCCTTGAGGCCGCCGCTTGCCGTAATGCCCAGACGGGTAAGCGATGCCCCGTAAATATCCAGCGGGTGGGCGGACAGGAAAAAACCAAGCGCCTCAAATTCATTCCGCAATTTTTCAAGGGAGTCCCAGTCATTCACTTTCGGCAAGGACAATTTCACATTCCCTTCCATGGCTGCAAATCCAAACAAGCTATGCTGCCGGCTTTGCTTTTCTTGCGCCGCAAGCCCCGCCTGTTTTAAAATGGCTTCAATGCCCGCATGGACCTGTTTCCGGTTAGGATTCAAGCTGTCAAACGCCCCTGCCGCAACAAGGTTTTCAAGTTGCCGCTTGTTCATGCCCCCACTGGCGCCCGACATGCCCGCACGGTTTGTAAAATCGTTTAAATCCGTGAAGGGGCCGTTGGCCTGTCGCTCCGCCAGAATCATCTTCACCCCCGCTCCCCCGACCCCCTTAATCGCCGCCAGCGCATAGCGGATTCCGTTTCCCTCAACACAGAACGTCACTTCTGAGGCATTGATGTCCGGCGGAAAAAGGGGGGACTTTAACCGTTCCATATCCTGACGGAAAACGTTGAGCTTATCCGTATTGTTCAAATCGTATGTCATCGAGGCCGCAAAGAATTCCAGCGGATGGTTGGCCTTTAAATAAGCCGTTTGATAAAGTAATAAGGCATACGGCGCGGCATGCCCTTTGGGAAAGCCATACCCCGCAAACTTGGCCATTTTCTCAAAGATTTGGGAAGCGATAGCGGGGGAGACCCCGTGGCGGATTGCCCCTTCCAGAAATTGGGCTTCCTGGGCATCCATTTCAGACTTGATCTTTTTCCCCATGGCCCGCCGCAACAGATCCGCAGCCCCCAGGGTATAGCCACCCAACACCTGGGCAATCTGCATCACATGCTCCTGGTACACCATCACCCCGTAAGTCGCCTCTAAAATCGGCTGAAGCTGCGGATGCAGATAGGTAACCTGTTCCTCCCCGTGCTTGCAAGCCAGATAGCGGGGAATATCATCCATCGGCCCCGGCCGGTATAAGGCGACCAAAGCAATCAGGTCTTCAAAGCAGTCCGGACTGAGCTTGCGCAGGACGTCCCGCATCCCTGCGCTTTCCACCTGGAACACGCCGACCGTTTCCACGCCTTTTAACAACTCGAACGTTTTCAAGTCATCCAGGGGAATCCGGGAGATATCTATAGGGATTCCTTTGTCCCGCACCTGCTGGCAACAGTTTTCAATAATCGTGAGCGTCTTGAGGCCGAGAAAGTCAAATTTCAACAAACCGGCCAATTCCACATATTTCATACTAAATTGGGTTGCGGGGAGCGCTGACCCCTCATCCTTGTAAAGCGGAACCAAATCCGCCAGAGGACGGTCACCAATCACCACGCCTGCCGCGTGGGTAGAAGCATGGCGATAAAGCCCCTCCAGCTTCATCCCGATATCCATCATCGTGGCGACAGCCGGATCCGTGTCCCGCGCTTGTTTGAGCAGCGGCTCCCTCTCCAGCGCTTGCTCCAAAGTTACAGGGTTAGCGGGATTATTGGGAACGAGCTTGGAAATACGGTCAATTTGCCCATAAGGCAGCTGGAGCACGCGCCCCACATCCCGCAAGACCATTCTGGCTTGCATCTTGCCAAACGTAATGATGTGGGCGACGCGGTCATCCCCATATTTACGGCGCACATAGGTAATCACCTCATCCCGGCGATCCTGGCAAAAGTCAATATCAAAGTCCGGCATGGAAACACGCTCCGGATTTAAGAACCGCTCAAACAACAAGCCAAACCGGATCGGGTCAATGTCCGTAATCGTCAAAGCCCACGCGACCAAAGAACCAGCGCCTGACCCACGGCCGGGGCCGACCGGAATCCCCTGGCCTTTAGCCCATTGAATAAAGTCCGCGACAATAAGGAAATATCCTGAAAAACCCATTTTTTCAATGACATCAATTTCATAATTCAAACGGGCTAAATAGGTTTGCCTCTTTTTGCCTTTCTCTTCCTGCGAATCCGCAAGGGTATAGACTTGCCGCTCCAGCCGCTCCTCAATCCCTTTTTCCGCCATATAACGCAGCTCTTGCGCTTCGGTGCGTCCTGATTCCGCCGGATAGGGCGGCAGGATGGGATGATGCGGAACAGGCATATAAGAACACCGCCTGGCAATGACAACCGTATTTTGAATGGCTTCCGGCAGATCCGCAAACAACTCCGCCATTTCTTGCGGTGATTTTAAATAATGGTGCGGGGTGACGCGCCTGCGGTCATCCTGGTTAAGGTAACGCCCTTCAGCGATGCAAAGAAGGGCGTCGTGCGCTTCATACATCTCCGGCTTATTAAAAAACGCTTCGTTGGTCGCCACCAGGGGCAGGTCATATTGATAAGCCATTTCAATTAAGGCGGGTTCAATCTGGTCTTCTACCGCCAGGCCATGGCGCATGATCTCAATATACAAATTTCCCGGAAAAATGGCCTTAAAGGACTGCAAGGCTTCTTCGGCAGCCGCCCGCTGTCCTTCCGCAATCAAACGCCCGATTGTACCGGCAGGCCCAGCCGTTAAAGCAATCAGGCCACCATTCCGCGCCTTCACGTCTTCCCATGCCACTTGAGGCAGTTCACCTCGTTGCGCATTCAAATAAGCATCACTGACGAGATGAAGAAGGTTGCGGTAGCCTTCTTCCGTGCGGGCAATCAGGACGAGCTGGTCCGGTTCCAAAGGCTTTAAATTTGAGGAAGGAGGCACTGAAGGCCGGCGCAAATAAACCTGACAGCCAATGATCGGCTGTATGCCGTTCGCCGCGCAATCCATGGAAAATTCAAGCGCGCCAAACAGGTTAGCCGTATCCGTTATGGCCACGGCCGGCATGGAAAACTCCCGGCAGCTTTTCATCAAATCTTTCAGCTTGATGGCCCCTTCCGCCAGGGAATAAGCCGTATGAACACGCAAATGAATGAAATCTACCATGAAAGAAGAGACTTTCTTAAAGAAGGAAACGTTTCTCTTTTATAACTGGATCCGTGATGGCCGCCAAGGTTGATTATAATTAATCCCTGACCCGCCCCTTCTCTTCCATAAATTTTTTATACGTCGTCATGGCTTCTACGCCGCCATACATGAGGGGGAGTTCTAATGCCTCTTCCACGGTAACCCACCTTGCCTCAACATGTTCCTCCAGGCTTAAATTAAGGACAGGAGGCGTTAAAAAGCTTTTTCGGAACCGGTAAAATATATAGTCAAGAGGGGGGCGGCGCATATACATTCTGTCAATTTCTTCCAATTCAGCTTGCCGGATGCGTATCCCCACCTCTTCGTAAACTTCCCGGGCAGCGGCGCTCCGGGGCGTTTCTCCCCCCTCAAGTTTACCCCCCGGGATGCCCCACGTATGACCCTGGAGTTTATGGGGACTTCGTTTTAACAGGAGAATTTTATCTTCATATTCGCAATAACACCCTGCCGCTTCCAGGCTTGGGCTAAAATCCTTTGGAGGATCAAGAAAAACAGAATTCATGACAGGCCTTCATTCTTGCGCAAAAACGAGGGGACGTTGCAAAGCTGCCAAAACAATGCTTAAAACAACCATGACAACCAGCATCATGGCGAAGTACACGGGGAAAATCGTCCCATTAAAGAACAATCCGGCCACGCTGACGATGGCCGCCAGGAAAAAATTTCTCAGTACTGTTATAATAGAAACGGATAATCCCCGGTCATCAGGGAATATCTCAATAGCCCGCGTTGCGCATGTTGCGACGATGAAAGGCATGGCAAAATTGCTTAAGCAAAATACAGAGAGGATAATAAATGGCGAGTTAGGTACAAGATGAATCACAAGGGCAAACGCCCCGACCACAAACCCGGCCATGCCTAAAGCCCCCATCTGCAAAGCCCCCCTCAAACCCAATTTCCCGATATAATGCCGGTAAATCATGGCTCCGATAAAATTAAGAACAATGGGAACGGATTGGGAGAGTGAAAATAAAGTCGGGGTGAATCCAAAACCATCAATAAAAATAAAGGAACCATTGGCCAAAAATAACCCGGTAAGGCTAATGGGCAGCGCGTGTCCAAAAGCCATTAGCAAAAACTCGCTATTTCCCAAAAACATCTTGCCCTTAATCAGAAATTCCCGGAAACCGCCCTGATTGGCTTGCTCCCCCTTTTTCATTGTTTCGGGCAAGAGAACGCGCAACACGGCTGTAACAATAAGCATAGCGACAAAATTAAGGACAAAGCATGAACGCCATCCCCAATGTTCCGTCATTTGAGCGCCTATCACGGGAGAAGTCGCAAAAACAAAGGGGAACAAAGAACCATATAAGCTCATATACCGGGCATACTCAACGCCACGAAACATATCTGCAATGATTACGACGCCCGCTACGCTCAACCCGCCGCAGCCCATAGCCTGAATAAACCGGCTGAAAAAGAAGGATTCTATTGTCCCGGCAAAACAACAGCCCAAACCACCTGTTAAGAAAAAACAAAAAGAAGCAAACAGGGCGGGACGCCGGCCATAAATATCGCATAACCGGCCAAAGATAAGGCCAACAAAAGCACTGGTTAGGGGAGTGATCATCATACTGAGCTGCATCATATATTCACTTGTACCAAAATAATCACGCATCAGCGGCATTGCCGGCAGATAGATGTCCATGCTGGATACCATCAAGGCAACAGCAATGATAATGAGGGCCGCCAGAAGCTTTCGCTGCTGTTGGGAAATTGTATTCATGATCTTGTGATCCTTAACCAAATGCGCAAGAGAAATAACCTACCTCTTGCCATTCACCCTGAGCGTAGCAATCCACTTGAAAAGTGGATTGCGAAGTCGAAGGGCGCCCCAGGTAAAACCCAAGGCCGTCACCTCTTCTTTGACCTTTCAAACAAGTTTCCGTTCCTTCGAGTTCGGCGTTTCACGCCCACGCGCGAGGACGAATGGAGCAGGGAGTTCTCCTAGAGGAACCGTAAGCGCGTAAGGGGAACGAAGCAACCCTACACATTGAAGCGGAAGTGAAACACGTCCCCATCCTTCACCACATAATCACGGCCTTCCAACCGTAGCTTACCCGCCGTTTTCGCGCCCGCTTCTCCGTGATAAGCGATATAATCCTCGTACGGGATCGTTTCTGCGCAAATGAACCCCCGTTCAAAATCCGTATGGATAACGCCAGCCGCTTGAGGCGCCTTAAATCCGTGATGGGCCGTCCAGGCCCGGGCTTCCTTGGGCCCAACGGTAAAAAACGTTAGCAAATTGAGCAAGCCGTAACCTTCCCGAAGCACTTGCTTCAACCCGGTTTCCTTTAAACCTAAGGATTCGAGAAATTCTTGTTGTTCCCCAAGGTTATCTAGGGCAGCGACTTCTGATTCAATCGCCGCAGAGATCACAACAGCTCGCGCATCATGGCTTGCGGCATAATCAGCGGCTTTGCGCGCCCATTCATTGCCTGTGGCAGCTTCCGCCTCTGACACGTTACAAACGTACAACACCGGTTTTGCGGATAAGAGCTGCAATTGTTGATAGAATTCCCTCTCTTCCTTAGAGACAGCCATTGCCTTGGCTGGCTTCCCTTGCTCGAGATGGTTTTTTGCCCGTTCCATCAAGCTTAAAAGCGCCCTGGCTTCCGCATCCCCTCCTTTAGCTTTTTTAGCCGCCGCCGTTATCCGCCGTTCCAAACTTTCCAAGTCCGCCAGCATGAGTTCCGTTTCAATGGTCGTCAAATCCCGGATTGGGTCAACGCTGCCATCCACATGGGTGATATCATCATTTTCAAAACACCGTAAAACATGGATAATAGCGTCAACGCTTCGAATATGGCCCAAAAATTGGTTACCCAAACCCTCACCCCGGCTCGCTCCCCGAACAAGTCCCGCTATATCCACGAATTCCAGCTGTGTCGGGATGATTTTTTGGGAACTTGCAAGGGCTGCAAGTTTATCCAGGCGTGGATCGGGCACGCCAACACGCCCAACGTTGGGTTCAATGGTGCAAAAAGGATAGTTAGCGGCTTCTGCTGCAGCGGTTGCTGTTAAGGCATTAAATAAAGTTGATTTCCCAACATTGGGCAACCCGACAATTCCGCAGTTGAATCCCATCTTCCCTTACTCATTATGAGCCAATCTTATAACAAGTTCTAATCGATGCGCGGGCAACTTGCAATTGGTTTAACAAATGAACCAAACTATATCAATCCATTCTCATTCATAATGCCATCAATGTAATTTCACAAAAATTCTTGTAATCTCACTCAATACGACTTATCTAAAAAGGGAGTATAATAAGCCCAAGAGAATTTAAAAATTATGTTATCTAAACGACTTCCAGCGGCATACCTCGTTTGGTTTTGCGCTGTTTTATTTTATTTGTACCAATATATCATCCGTGTTTCACCCAGCGTCATGAAAGATGATTTGATGGGCGCTTTTGATATGACGGCCAGCGGGTTCAGCAGCCTGTCGTCTTTTTCCCTTTATTGTTATGCCTTGATGCAGGTTCCCGTCGGTATGCTGGTGGACCATTACGGCACGCGGCGCATGATCTTATTTTCTATTACCTTGTGCGTTTCCGGGGTTGCCTTGTTTGCTTCTTGTGAACAACTCGCTTTCGGTTACCTGGCCCGCATGATGATGGGTACAGGGTCAGCCTGCGCCTTCTTGTCTGTCAGTAAAGTTGTCAATGAATGGTTCCCTGATACGCGAAAGGGCCTCATGATGGGGCTTACAGCCACTTCAGGAACATTCGGGGCCTTTCTTGGCGGACGTCCCCTTGTGATGTTAATTGAAAGCCAGGGATGGCGGACATCCTTGTTTATTCTTGCAGCCATTGGCGCATTGGTCTTAATTTTGAATTTCCTTGCTCTGCCTTCCCTTCCAAAAGGAACAAAAGAAAGCGTTCCCGGGGAGGAATCCGCCTCCTTTCAATCCTTACTAGCCGTTTTTAAAAATAGGCAAGCCTGGCTTTTCGCCCTTGTCGCTATTGGCATGTACCTTGCCATTGCTGTGGTTGCTGATTTGTGGGGCGTTTCCTTTGTCGAAGAGAAATTTGACATTGACAGGCAGAAAGCCGCCCAAATGATTTCCTTCATCTATTTTGGCACCGCTTGCGGATGCCCCCTTTTCGCCTGGCTCAGCCGTATGATCGGATCGGTAAGGCAGACCCTCCTCATCGGAGGCGTCGGCATGATTGCCTTATTGTCCTATATTATTTTTATGCCCGGCATCCCCATCTGGCTTGCAAATATCATATTTTTCGCCATTGGCCTTTGTACGGGAGCTGAGATTTTATGTTTTATCGCAGCATGCGCCATCATGGGCCCTGAAGTTTCCGGAACCATGACCGGCTTCCTCAATTGCATCGTCAGCCTGGCCGCAGCCATTATTCAACAGCATATTGGCACTCTGCTCGACTATTTTTGGGATGGCGCTATGACAGAGGCTGGGCTTCGGTCGTATTCCACTCACACCTATCAAGTCGCTTTTGGCGTTATTTTATTTTTTACCTGCCTTTCTGTTATTCTTGCCTGCTTTATCAAGCCACAAAAAGAATTTCAGGAAGATCAGGCGGAAGCCTCCCCCGCATAGGCTAACATGTAGGCATCAAAATCAGGAAAATTAAGATATTTTGGAGGCTACGCCCGTCTCACCGTTCGCTTAACGTAGCTATAGCTCGAAGAGCTATAATGCAGTCCAAAGGGCGAACCGAAGCGGGAGATTTTCCTTTTTCCAAGCGCTTCAAAAGAATTCATCAAAACCCGGGGAATTCTCTGAGAAATTCTGCTTCTTCGGGAGTTGACATGCGCCCCAGGATTTTATTGCGATGGGGAAAGCGGCCAAACCGGCCAATGATGTCCCGGTGCTGGCGGGCATAGGCAATGGTTTGATCGTTGCCAGGGAGAAGGGAAAAGAGGCGTATCCCTTCTTCCTGGTCCCTCAACTCTTCACTGTGCATAAAGGGCATATAAAGAAAGTTATGGTGCGCAGAGGAGGGCAATTCCCGCTCAAGCCCCTTCTGTACAGCCATTTTTGAAATCCGCAGGGCAAGATCGTCCGTTGCAAAAGCTTTCGGCGTATCCCGGAACATGTTACGGGAAAATTGATCAAAGACAATGACAAACGCCAATGCTTCTTGTCCTCCTGTAATGCCGTCGGGAATCCCATCTTTAAACTTTACGGCAGCTTCGTTATATGCTTTTTCAAACCGCTGACGGATTGTTTGATCAAAATCTTTATCTTTCATAAACCAAAAAGGTTGTACTTCCGCAGAAAACCAAAAAGAGACAATATCCATTGCAGCAGACAAAGATTTATGAGACATGAGTGGCATCCTTTACTTTAAAAGTTATCAGCAATCCTGCAGTGGTTGAAGGGGGAAATTATCAATGACTATCGACTAAGGACTCTTCCATAAATAACAACTATATTTAATAGTAGACATTTTGTTAAAAGTTTTAGGCTCTTTATGTGATCCGGGGTCTTATGCAACCAAGAGGTGAACGAGTGACCCCAGTAAAGCTTTTCCCCTCTTTCTTGCGTTGGGTACAAACTCGCAAAAGCCCAGATAGATTGGTAATTTCTCCTGAGAAATACCTCTGTGTGGCCTAAGTCATGAGCGAAGAAGAGACCAAAATCCCTCTATGGTGTTTACATGAACCTCATGAAACCCATCACCATCTTCATCTCGAGCGTACTCACCAGCCTCATGGTTCACTGTTTTATGCCCATATCCCCACTCAGGCAACCTGCAATAAATAGTGTACTCATCTGTATATACCAGCGTACCCGGTGTAATGGTAGCCTCAATAGAGCCGCTGCGTAAGTTGCAATTTTAAGAAAACTGTAGGAGAGTATGAGACTCCCATGAACAGGAAGTGTCTCCATGCCGATAAACTCTATCAAAATAAAAAAGAAGCCAGCAACTTTTAACCGTTTGTTTGGCGTATCCGTATCACAGTTTGAAACTATTCTCACTAAAGTTGATCTCCTGTGGCAACGCAAGGTTATCAACAGATATAAACGCCCTGGAGGTGATTATAAACTCGATGTTGCGGATATGGTTTTGATGCTTCTTCTCTATTATCGCAGTTATATCAGCCAGGAATTTGCGGGATATTTATTTGGCATTGATGATTC
>JACCDN010535455.1_pt1 | contig 11761 bp, 14 predicted proteins | sample 7441691 | NCBI WGS metagenome assembly JACCDN01 (sample SAMN15323439, study PRJNA562643) | freshwater metagenome | isolation source: river surface water | place: USA:Blue River Watershed | collected 2017-08-16
CGAACACGCGATTGCCGGCACCCTTGATCAAGCCAATACCGAATGGGATTCCCGCGTTGCACTGGGCATCGTGATGGCCGCTCAGAACTACCCGGAAACCCCGCGCAAGGGTGATGTGATTCACGGTCTACCGACGGGTAATGCTGCCGGCGAAGACGCCCACGTTTTTCATGCCGGCACGGCTGAAGAGAATGGCAACGTCGTCACCAACGGGGGGCGCGTCCTGTGCGTTACCGCACTTGGCGACACGGTAGCTTCTGCACAAAAGCGTGCTTATGAAGCCGCTGCTACGATTCAATTCGACGGTATGCAATACCGCAAGGACATTGGCTACCGCGCCATCAACCGCTAAGCGTCACTTCTATGAGCAAACTGACTGGGAATGAACGTTCAACGGCCGTTCAGGCCTATCTGCAGGACTTGCAGTCGCGGATTGTTCATGCGCTTTCGTCGCTCGATGGCAAACCTTTCCGAAGTGACAGCTGGACTCGCCCTGCCGGCGGCGGTGGTACGTCTTGCCTGATTGAAGAAGGAAATCTCATCGAGCGAGGGGGGGTTAATTTCTCGCACGTGATGGGCGATCAATTACCGCCTTCTGCTTCGGCGCACCGGGCTGAACTGGCAGGACGGCCCTACGAGGCCATGGGCGTCTCCCTGGTCATGCATCCGCGTAATCCCTATTGCCCGACCGCTCATATGAACGTGCGCTATTTCGTGGCGCACCCGCCGAAAGACCAGCCCGATGCAGCCCCCGTGTTCTGGTTCGGCGGCGGCATGGATCTCACGCCTTACTATGGCTTTCGTGAAGATGCCGTGCACTTTCACCAGACCTGCCGTGATGCATTAGAGCCCCATGGCGAGACATATCACCCACGCTTCAAGGCCTGGTGTGATCAATACTTCTTCCTGAAGCACCGCAATGAAGCGCGTGGTGTTGGCGGGATTTTTTACGACGATCTGAATGAGCAGGGTTTTGACGCCAGTTTTGCGCTCACTCGTTCAGTCGGTGATGCCTTTGTGCAAGCCTATGCACCGCTACTGGAACGTCGCCGCAACACGCCTTGGGGCGAGCGCGAACGCGATTTCCAAGCGTATCGCCGTGGTCGTTATGTCGAGTTTAACCTGGTCTTTGACCGTGGCACGCTGTTTGGGTTGCAATCCGGTGGTCGCACCGAGTCGATTCTGATGTCCATGCCACCCATCGTGAAGTGGCGTTACGACTGGCAACCCGAAGCGGGCTCCCCAGAAGCGGCACTTTATAGCGAATTTTTACCGCATCAGGACTGGTTGGCCTGAGGTGTCATTAAGCCTTTCTTGGCTTAACGCTTCTGGGCATCAATAAAGGCACGCGCCTGGGCCGTCCACTGATCGGCGACCATGCGGCTCAACATCGCATCAGCAGCATCCAGCAAATCGACATCACATTCCTTGTGCGGAATCTGCGTCAGGTACAAACTGAAACGTTGTTGATCGCTCTGATAATGGCGCAGATTACCCAAATGCGCCTGTCGACGGCAATGATGGATAAAACCTTCAGATAAGCCATCACGCGGCCGTAAGGCGCGTACCTGCAACAACACATCTTCCCAACGCTCGGTGCCCAGCAAGGCACGAAGTTCGGTACGGATCGCCGCGTGACTTCGCGATGACCGTGACTGGCGCTCTGCGAGCATCAACACCTGCAAAGCGGGTTCGAATTGGCGACGGGCGACCAGCATTTCTGCTTCCTGCTCCAGACGCGCCGAAATCAGCGCTGGATCATCCGCATCCACCCGCCCTAGCCAGAGTGCAGCACGGTCATGATCATCCAGGGCCTGCGCCGCGCGTGCCGCCAGGAGATCGGCGTACCCCGCAGCAAACCCTGCTTTACGCGCACGCTCGGCAGATTTGATGGCCGCATCGAAGTGCCCCTCCATGAGTAAACGTAGTGAGGAGAGCAAGGCTTGTTGGCCACGGCGTTCGCGACGCAACGCCCGAAAGCGGGCAATACGTGCCGGTAGTCTCAAGGCGCCCTGGACAAGCTTGAGCAGCAACGCACCCGATAACAAGGTGGCCAGTAGCGCGAGAATCAGAAAGTTCAACGACATCTCGATGCGCCAGGTCGACAAAGCGATAATGGCGTAACCATCATTGCGATGCATGAGTTCGGCGGCGGCCACGGCCAGCGTACCGAGTAGCAGCCCCCAGATCAGCCACTTTCTCATGTTGCACTTCCTTTGGCAGCGGCATCATCAGCGGCAGGCGCAGTCACCTTAGCATCCGGCGCTTCAACGCCTAGCAACACGGCCCGCAGCTCGGACAGGGCCTGGCGTGTCGCGTCCAGATTCACCGTTGCCGGATCAAGATTAACCGCTCTCAGACGTTGCATGATTTCAAGATCGGACATGACCAGCGCGTTTGACGCATCACAGTATTTAACGATCCAGGCGCGTGCCTGATCCAGTGACTGCTGGTAAACCGCGGTATTACGCTGGACCAGAGCATGGCGGGCATCCAGTAACAGCAGACGCAAGCTCTGCTGCAGGAATACTTTCTGTTCCGGCGCAACCAGGCCGGGCTCTGCGCGATCCAGGCGCTGCACCCGCACCATCTGCCGAATCGATTGCCAGATGCTGGCCGTCACATCCGCGACAAAAAGACGTGCCTTGTCCATGAAAGTATCCGCACTGAATGGCAGAGATTCAGCAGATTTGTCGACACCACTCGCATCAGCACTCGCCTGACCTTTATCTGGCGGCGGCAACCGTCGATCCTGCAATAAAGGGAGCTTGTCCACGCTGGCGATGATGCCGTCCAGTTGCTGAATGGTATCAACAAGATCCACCCCCTGATGCCCGCGTAAGTCTGCCAGATCTTTGGCCAGAGCCAGCTTGAGCACCTGGGCCTCCGGAAGGGTGACCTGGGTCAGCCAGCGCTGACCATTATCCAGCGCCGCAGTCAGTGTTTTACGCTGACCCGTGACCAGCCAGATCTGCCAGCCAGCATCCATCTGTTCTTCAATCCGATCAACTTGCAACAGCAATCGATCACGCAGGAAAGACTGGCGTAACGCATCCATCTCGGCCTGCATCTGCTGTTGCGAACCCATCGCGGACTCCAGAGCCGTTAAACGATCATCTACCGACGCAACGCTGGGCAGCACCGCCTCGTCACGTCGCAGATCTTCCCAAAGGCGCCAGGTCCAGGCTTGCTGTGCAACCACCGCGACCACGCCAACACCAAGGGCAAAAATCACCCAGCGTTTGGCGCGACTTGTCCGGCGGAGCTGCTGAGTGGCACCCTGCTCCGAAGGGGTCTTTTCCGTCGTGTGTGCATCACTCATGGCTGATCCAATATCTCTTCGTTGATCGATGTTTGTTAATTATACGTTCGCAGTGATTCCAGAATGCCCTGATCCCCACCCGCAGTCACCATCACTCGGGTAAAACCCAGTGAACGGGCTATCTCGGCAATCCGGCCGTGCGGCACCAACATGGGCAAAGACATCAACTTTGTTCCAAGACACTCTGGCACCGCCTGCATGAGACGCTGCAGAGATTCGCTACTGCTCACGACGACCAGGGAAAGCGCCGCCGCCTCGTTCATTTCACCACGCGCTGGGGTAAACAACCGTTGCAAATTCCTCACGGCATCGGGATTCAGCGCCCGTTGATAACAGGCCACTTCATCCACGTGTGCGCCCCTATCACGCAAACACTGTGTCAAAAAATCCCGCCCACCTTCACCACGAATCAGCGCAAAAGTCTGATCCTGGCAAAATTCTGGTGCAAAGAATGGCAGCGCTAAAAGCCCTTCGCTATCAAACCGCTGCTCGGGCACCAGCACTTGTTTCACCCCATATTCGCGCAAGAGACGTGCTGTGCCCGGCCCCACCGTTGCGGCCGGAATGGATGAGGGCCACACCCGGTTTTTACAGAGCGCCGCCCAGGAAGATTGCGCGGCATTGGCACTGATGAACAGCACCGCCCGGTATGTCGTCAAACGACTTGCGACCAATGCGAGTGCCGGGTCACTGACCGGAGTAATGCTTAGAAAAGGCACATGAGTCGCCTGGCCGCCAAGCGCGCGCACGCCGGCCATTAAGGCATCAGCCTGCCCAGCTGGGCGGGTAATCAGGACATGTTGTCCGCTGAGCGGTCCGGTCAGCGGTGGCATACTCAGCCGGCGTTGATCTGGTCAATCAGCGCGTCGGCACCCTTGGCCAGCAAGCTTTCGGCCAGCGCTGTACCCAGCGTTTCTGCCTGATCCCAGGCGCCGCGACAGTCACCCGCGATGATCTGTGTACCATCCACGGAGGCCACCAAACCCCGCAACCAAAACTGCTGCGCGCCATCGACCACGGCAAAGCCAGCAATCGGCAAATGACAGCTCCCCCCGAGGCGACGAGAGAACGCACGTTCCGCACGGACACAGGCCGCGGTGGCTGCATCGGCGAGCCCGTCGGCGATATGCTGCATGGCAGGCTGCCCTTCGCAAATTTCGATGCCGAGCGCACCCTGCCCCGGCGCGGGCAACATGTCTGACGGATCGATACGGGCACGGATCCGGTCGGCCAGGCCAAGACGCACTAGACCGGCGGCGGCCAGAATGATGGCATCAAACTCGCCATCATCGAGCTTGCGCAAGCGGGTATCCAGATTACCGCGCAACGGCTTGATGACCAGATGCGGAAACCTAGCGCGCAGCTGCGCTTCACGACGCAAGCTGGAGGTCCCGACGACAGCACCGTCCGGCAATGCCGCCAGGGACGCGTATCGTGGGCTGACAAACGCATCGCGCGGATCTTCCCGTTCGCTAATGGCAGCCAAGACAAAGCCTTCCGGCATGTCCATCGGCACATCCTTCATGGAGTGCACCGCCAGATCGGCTCGCCCTTCGGCCATGGCCACTTCCAGCTCTTTGATAAAAAGCCCCTTACCGCCAATGGCCGCCAGTGGCCGATCCAGAATCTGATCACCCCGTGTGGTCATCCCAAGGATCCGGACATCGCGATCCGGGTTCAGAGCCTGCAGGCGAGCTTGTACATGCTCAGCCTGCCACATGGCAAGGCGGGATTCACGGGAGGCAATAACGAGTGGCGTCGACATAAAGAGTTTCGCAAAGCAGCAGGGCAACTACACCCTTGGATTTATGTAATCGTAGCACGCGGCATCCCTTATAATGCGGGGTCTACAGCCACTTTTGCCGCTCAAGGCCCTTTGCTGCCATGTCTGCCCACGAAAACTCTCAAGCTTCTACGCCCTATACCTGGGCCGGCCGTTTTGACGAACCCATGTCGGAACTGGTCAAACGCTATACCGCCTCGGTCAACTTTGATCAGCGTTTGTGGCAACAGGACATCCGGGGCTCGCTGGCCCATGCCCGTATGCTGGCCAAGCAAGAGATCATCGGCGCCCAGGACCTGGCCGATATCGAACGAGGCATGGCACAGATTCTAGGGGAACTTGAGCGTGGTGAATTCACCTGGTCGCTCGATCTGGAAGATGTCCACCTGAACATCGAGCATCGCCTGACGAGCCTGGTGGGTGATGCCGGCAAGCGCCTGCACACCGGACGCTCCCGTAATGATCAGGTCGCTACCGATATTCGTCTGTGGCTGCGTGACAGCATTGATGGCCTGATTGAGCTCTTCAAGCGTCTGCAACTGGCCTTGGTCACGCTGGCCGAACAACACGCGGCCACTCCGATGCCGGGCTTTACTCACCTACAGGTCGCCCAGCCCGTGACTTTCGGCCATCATCTGATGGCCTATGTGGAAATGCTGGCGCGCGATGCCGAACGCCTGACCGACCTGCGCCGCCGGGTAAATCGACTGCCGCTGGGCAGCGCTGCCCTGGCGGGCACCACCTACCCGATTGACCGCCATTTCGTGGCTGAGCAACTGGGCTTTGAAGCCGTCTGCGAAAACTCGCTGGATGCGGTTTCGGATCGCGACTTCGCCATCGAATTCTGCGCCGCAGCTTCTCTGGCCATGATTCACCTCTCGCGCTTCTCTGAAGAGCTCGTCCTTTGGATGACACCGCGCTTCGGCTTCGTCATGCTGGCCGATCGCTTCTGTACCGGTTCGTCGATCATGCCGCAGAAAAAGAACCCGGACGTCCCGGAACTTGCACGCGGCAAGACCGGTCGTGTGATTGGTGATCTGAACACCCTACTCGTCCTCATGAAAGGCCAGCCCCTAGCCTACAACAAGGACAACCAGGAAGATAAGGAACCCCTGTTCGATGCCGTCGATACACTGACCGATACGCTGCGCATTTTTGTCGATCTGGTTCCGGGCATCAAGGTACGACCGGAGCCGATGGCCAATGCCCTGCTCCAGGGATATGCAACGGCCACCGATCTGGCCGACTACCTAGTCCGCAAGGGTCTACCATTCCGTGAGGCCCATGAAGTCGTGGGCCTGGCCGTCAAGGCTGCAGAAAAGAAAGGCGTCGATCTAGCCGACCTGACACTGACGGAACTCCAGGCGTTCTCCGCACTGATCGAATCGGATGTCGTACACGCACTGACGATTGAAGGCTCGCTGGCGGCACGTAATCATATCGGCGGCACAGCACCGAATCAGGTGAAATCTGCGATCGAACGTGCCAAAAAACGGCTGGCCTGACTCACAGACGAAAAGCAAGTCCCTAACAAAAAGCCTCGGTCGTGAGTTCACAGACCGGGGCTTTTTTGTAGGGCGGTACCCGTGACAGTGTGCTGTTAACTGATCGAAACGCCTGCCAGGGTCAACAGTCCCAGAATCAGGAACAATACCGCGGTGACCCGGTGCACGAGCTCGATACGAATTCTGCGTAGCAGGATGTTGCCGAAAAATACCAATGGCACATTAGCAATCAGCATGCCAACCGTCGTTCCCATCACCACCGGGAACAAATCGTTAAAGCGGGCTGCCAGAATTGCGGTAGCAATCTGCGTTTTATCGCCCATCTCCAGCAGGAAGAAAATAACGACCGTCATGACAAACACACCGTAACGACGTAGTTTCTTCTCGGCGACATTTTCTTCATCTGCGTCGAGGCGATCAGGAATCAGCGTCCAAATCGCCATGGCGATAAACGACAAACCAACAATCCAGCGCATCCAGTCCGGGCCAATCCATTCAAAGACCGACTCACCGACCAATGCCGCCAGGGCATGATTCAGCAGTGTCGCGACGAAGATACCAGCACTGATTGCCCACGGAGCGCGATAGCGCGCGGCCAGCACCAGTGACAACAATTGGGTTTTGTCACCGATTTCTGCCAGCGCCACGACCCCGGTGGCAATCAGGAATGCATCCATTGTCAGCGTCAGTTCTGTAGATCGGCCAACAGTGCCTGCAGCTCACCCGCCTGGAACATTTCCATCATGATGTCGCTGCCACCGATAAATTCGCCGTTAACGTACAGCTGCGGAATCGTCGGCCAGTTGGCATAGACTTTCACGCCTTCACGCACTTCTGGGTCTTCCAGCACATTGACACTGAAAAACTTGCTGACGCCGCATTCACGCAGCAACTTGCAGGCGCGCTGCGAAAAACCACACTGCGGAAACTGCGGCGTGCCCTTCATATACAGGACAACCGGATGGCCTTTGACCTGCTCATCAATGAGGGCCAGGACGGGGTTATTGTTATCGCTCATGGTCTGACTCCGGAATCTGTTGGGTGTTGGAAAAGCAATGAGCAGCGAGTCTAGCCAAGGCGACGCACTGCGTCAAACTGCCCCCCGATCCGAAGGATCTCAGTTGTGTGATCTGAGCTTCTCAATGACGCTATAGAGCGTCATGCCCGCCAGTAGGCTTGCCATGTAGATCAGGCCTTCCGGCACCCCGGCACCAAGCAACACCAAACCTGGCCCGGGGCAAATGCCGGTTACCCCCCAGCCGATCCCGAACAGCACCGACCCGGCAATCAGCCGCAGGTCGATTTTTCGGCTGGTCGGGAGATTCAACGGCTCGCCCAGCAGAGTTTTGGGCTGTTTCTGGAGCAATGCAAATCCTACACTGCCGACGATGAGGCCACCGCCCATCACCAGCCCCAGAGAGGGATCCCAGGGACCAGCCACATCCAGAAAGCCCACGACTTTGGCGGGGTTCGCCATACCCGAAAGCAACAGGCCGAAGCCCAGCAGCAGGCCCGCCAGACCTGCTGTTATCCACTGTCCTAGACGATTCATTGCTTGGATCTCAATGCTTAGTTACCAACCACATGGCGCATCACAAAAACGGTCACCATGGCTGCCCCCATAAAGCTGCAAACGGCTGTCAATGAGCGGAGGGAAAAACGGGACAAGCCACAAATACCGTGACCACTGGTGCAACCATTGGCATAACGCGTGCCTAGGCCAACTAGAAGACCGCCGATAATCAACCCCACCGACCCTGTCTGCTGCACGGACGGCGGCAAAGCGCCGAATAACAACCAGAGCACGGGAGCGCTCATTAACCCCCCTAAAAAAGCGATGCGCCAACCGAAATGCTCCCGCTTCTGTTGAACGAGTAATTCAATCAGGTGACCGAGGATGCCGCTAATCCCGGCAATCCGTCCATTGGTCCAGGCCAGCCATACCGCAGCCAGGCCAATCATGCCCCCACCGATCAGTGCGGCTATCGCAGCACTCAGCGTAAAAGCGTCCCAATCAATACTCATGCAGCGCAACCCTTATTCGAACTGGCGCGTGTCTTCGCTTTTGCCGCCGCCGGTGTCGTGCAATACAGGCGATGCAGGGTTTCCAGGATCACCTGAACATGCGGATGAGACACCCGATAATAGATGTACTTGCCATCACGTCGCGTCGCAACGAATCCTTCATTGCGTAATACACCGAGTTGCTGCGAAAGCGTTGGCTGCTGGATATTCAACAATTCTTCCAGCTCACCGACAGCGTACTCGCCCTCCAGCATCTGGCAGAGGAGCAGCAACCGGTCCGGATTACCAATGACCTTCAGCAGCGAAACGACCTGCGCGGCCTGCGAGCGCATCCAGTCAAGATCAAGCACCGGCGCATTGGCCGAAGTTTTTGGCTTGCTGGTCACAGCATCAGCGGGTTTGGTTTTTTTAAGTGCCATAGTCAGTCCTGGGGAGATTGATTATTTTTATAGCTTTATTTTCATTATACCACCAGATATATACACCGTGCGTGAAACTGATAGCGTCGATCGGTGATTCTGAGGCGCTGCGTTAGAATCCGTACATGACATCATTTCCAACCTGGCAAAAACCCAGTGGCGCTCCTGTGGCCTGCGTTGAAAAGATCAAGGTCCTCAATGAGAACCTGGTCGAGTTACGCACCCTGGCGCAGGAAACTCTGGACGATGCGCTCCTGCTTGGCTGCAGCGAGCAGCAGGTGCGCCAGATCCTGCACGACATGCTGGATACTCTGGACACCCCCTACGACGAGCTGCCCGAATAACCTCAAAGCCAGCTAAGACGGCGCGCGGGCCAATCCATCACGGCTGTAAGATCCACCATTTTTGTCGCCAGCTGAGGATAAGTTTCGGCAATCACCTGCCGAGCAAAGCCGGAGAGGAATCGGGCTTTCAATGCTGCGCGGGCACGATCAACACCAATGCTTTCAAATGGCACCGATGAGAACAGCAAAAATCCATCGTCCGGAATCCTGCCTGAGCCCATATTCGCTTCAATGATGCCGGCGGCCTTGATAATCGGCTCGGCGAGATTGGGGCTGTAGGGCCCGATAATCAGTGCCAGATTCGGCGTGTGGAGGAAATCAAATCCTCGTCCGAGACAAATCATCCATTCGCGGTGTTCAATATCCAGCTGACGTGTGCCTCTGAGCAACTGTGCCCGCATATCGGCCACATGGCCGATATTCCCCTGCAACAGGGGCAGCAAATCCGCCTTGATGCCGCCTGGCATGTCCGGAAACAACTCATGGAGCTGATGCATCAGGGTTTTGCTATTGGCATCCGATAATGCGGCAACATCCAAGGTCCCCCCTTCGCCGCTGTCCTTCCATCCATGCAGCACCAGTGCTTCTTCATCGGTTTCGAAACCACAGACGAGTGGATACACCGTGTCATGGCCGTCACCAAAGACGGAGGTCATCTGCTGCCGGATCTGCTGGGTGTGGGCAAAAGCGGCTTCCCGATCATATCCAAATCCGGCGCAGCCCCGATGTGCATCCGATTTTGAGTAGTGGTAAGTAACCATCAACAAAACACGCCGGCCTTCACGCACCCGATCCATCACATACTGAGTCACCACCTCGCCTAGGTGGGGCCAACCCAGATCAAAACGGCCTCCCAGGTTGCGAAACGGCATGAGAATGCCTACCGGCATCCCGGTCGCCACCGGAAGATTAATCCGCCCATCCATGCATTTGAAAACACCGATCGCTGTCGGGTGCTGACTCAGATACCGTGTTCTCGTCAACGCTGCTTCCGGACTCCGGTAGGCATCTCCGTGGCGCTCGGCAAGATCGGTAAGCCAGGCGATTCTTTCTGCAATAGGCTGTTGGTGAATCGTCGTCACGGCAATGCCCTCCGGATTGATACGGCAGACTGAGCTCGAAAGCCACGGGTTTCTCCAATGGCCATCAACATAAACTGGTCTTCGGTCACACCCGCTTGCGCTCTAGCCTTGGCTAAAACCTGCGGCGGCTGATCCAAGGACTCGTCACTCAGACCGTCAAAGGTGCCCCAGTGAATACCCATGGCTCTTTTGGCCTTGATGGTCTGAAACGTTTTGACCGCTTCGAAAGGATCCACATGCGCCCGCCCCATGAACCAACGGGGTTCATAGACACCGATGGCAATCGCTGCCAGATCAAATCCCGCATGATCTTTTGCCAGATCATCGATATCCCGGGAATAGGCAAAATCGCCAGAAAACCAGAAGCGGAAGCCCGGATGCTCAATCGCCCAGCTCCCCCAAAGTGTTTCGTTTCGATCGAAGGGAGAGCGCGCGGCCCAATGCTGTACAGCAAGAAAACGGATGCTTAATGGGGTTGATGGATTCGGTCCCGTGAGTACCGACGTGTCATCCCAATCCATAGCGACGACGTTTCTGCCTGGCCCTGAAAGTTTCGAGCCTGGCACCTGCTCAGCAAACCACACATCGACCCCTAACGGCACGTAGAAGACGGGAGCGCCACCCGGTTGCTGCATGAGCTGGCGCACGGTGCCCAAATCCAGATGGTCGTAGTGATTGTGGGAAATCAAGACGGCATCAATGTACGGCAAATGCTCAAAGGGCACCCCGGGCGGCTGTGCCCGTTTGGGCCCGAGCGGCGGGACGGGTGAAGCATAGTCGGCATAGACCGGATCGAGCAGGATGTTGCGACCATCGATCTGATAGAGCAAACTGGAATGACCAATCCAGGTGACCTGGACGTCGCTCTCAGGTGTTTTGATTTTTACCAGATCAGGCGCCATCACCGGAGTGGGTGTTTGTGCCCGCTTGGGCAAGCCTTCAGTGATCCGATCCCATTGCCAGCGGAGAAAACCCTGACTGCGTGACAAATCGGCATAACGGTTCTGGAAACGGCCCTCACCATCACGCAAAGCGCCACCGGCAATCGCCATGCCTGCGCTTACCAGCAGTAATCCGGGAAGCCAGAACCTTTGTAACCCGCTCAGGATCGGCCGCCTCCTGATCTTCATTTCAGCCTCGAGTGAACCCGTCTGCGATCCGGGGAAATGCGACCAGGTGATCAATCTCCAGCCGGATGCCGATCATCTCGCCGACCGCATGATCATGGTGGCTGGGCACCAGCGAGAGCACGCGGTCACCGGAGGGTAATTCCAGGGTATA
>JACCDN010564888.1_pt1 | contig 11761 bp, 13 predicted proteins | sample 7441691 | NCBI WGS metagenome assembly JACCDN01 (sample SAMN15323439, study PRJNA562643) | freshwater metagenome | isolation source: river surface water | place: USA:Blue River Watershed | collected 2017-08-16
ATTTACGAACTTCGGTGTAATACATCCAGATCAGCGAGATCCAGACAACGCCGTAAAGCAACATGAACGACGATGAGCGGATACCAGTGAGGTCAACCAAGGCACCGAACATAATCGGCAGGATGAAACCACCGAGGCCGCCAATGAGACCTACAATCCCGGAAATCACACCGATGTTGTGCGGATAGTCATCTGAGATGTATTTGAAGACGGAGGCTTTACCGAAGGCCCAGGCGACACCGATGATGAACAGCAGGATGGTGAATACAGTTGGTGTTAAGCCGATATGAAAGCTCTCAGGGCCATTTACTGTCTGAATCGTAAAATCGGTTTGCGGATACGACATGATGAACAGGCAGATCCAGCTCACCCACAACACCCACCAGGTCACCGAATGAGCGCCGTACTTGTCGGACAACCAGCCCCCCACGGCGCGCAGCACACCACCCGGCAAAGAGAAACAGGCGGCCAGCAATGCGGCGGTTTTCAAATCAAAGCCGTATTCCGAAACGTAGTACTTGGTCATCCACAGGGCCAGACCGACATAGCCACCAAAGACGATGGAATAGTACTGACAGTATTTCCAGACGCGCGGATCTTTGAGTGCCTGCAGCTGATCGGCCACCGACACGCTACCACTCACGTTGTGGCTCTTATCGGTAAAACTGAACATCCAGAAGACTAATGCGGTGACCAGCATGGCCACGGCGTAGACCTTGGGTACCATTGTCCAGCCGAATGCCAGAACAATGGACGGGGCAACAAATTTAGTGACGGCCGCACCGGAGTTACCGGCACCGAAGATGCCCATGGCCAACCCCTGGTTCTCCTTGTTGAACCAGCGTGCCACATAGGCAATACCTACGGAAAAGGAGCCGCCGGCCAGGCCGACAAATAGGCCGAGCACAAGAAACTGCCAGTATTCAGTGGCATCGCCAATAAACCAGATAGGAACGACACATGCCAGCATGAGGATGAAAAAAACGATCCGGCCACCCATTTTGTCGGTGAGCATGCCCAGCGGTAGGCGAATCAGCGAACCGGAAAGCACCGGCATAGCCGTCAACAGGCCGAATTCAGTTTCATTCAAGCCCAGCTTGGCCTTGATCGGGATCCCGATGACTGCAAACATCATCCAGATCGCAAAACAGATGGTAAATGCGAACGTACTAGATGAAACGACTGACAACTGCTTTCTGGTAAACATGACAACCTCCGTGCTTTCTCTTTTGCTTTAGAAAGCATCATAGAAAGTTGCCCGGGGCAGTGATAGCCCTCTAAATTGTCAGGAATTACCGCGCTCTACCCCTTTATTGGTATAGACCTCGACTAGGCACTTTGAGAAAATTCTCGGCAAAACATATGGTTACAAAATTACACAGCACCGACTGCTTAACAAACTAATTGATAAGATCAAAATAGTGGTACGCCCTAATACTCCCCGATCGAGAAACGTGAACAGCCCACGCCTTTACCCATGATTTTGTCGACTAATCCCAACATCTCGATCAAAGACTCGTTACTGGCACGGCTTGGGCTCGCCATGGGGACGATTGCGTTTCTGTCATTCATTGCGATGGCGCTTTCGACCTCAATCGCTGACAACAGCCTGGGTAAAGCCAATGCCATTAACCTGGCAGGCTCGCTGCGCATGATGAGTTATCGCCTTCTTAGCTATGCAGAATCAACCGCAGAGAGAGACAAGATTGCGGCTGCCACACAGGAATTCGAGAATCGACTCAACACGTTGGAAGGATTCGTCGTTGCCCGTGCCGCTGACTATAGTGAGCTGCCGGCTAAATTCCGGCAGGTGCATCAACATTGGGATACGGGAATCGCACCGGCTTTGTTAAGCCTGCAAAATCATGCCGACGCCGCTATCGTTACCCAGCTTGAAAAAGGGGTCCCGACGTTTGTTGAGCAGATCAACGATGTTGTTTTACTGATCGAGCAAGATCTGGAGCAGAAGATTGCGCTGCTGAGATCGTTACAGATTGCGCTCTTAGCAATGACACTTGCCGTATGCATCATCACTATGTGGATGATGAAAAACCAGGTCGTTCGCCCTCTGAAGGACCTCTTGCAAGCGGCCAGCCGGGTGCGCGACAAGGATTTTTCGGCCAAGGCCCAGCACACAGATCTCGACGAACTTGGTCAACTGGGTGTGGCATTCAATATGATGGTGGCTGAGATTGCCACCACCTACGATAATCAAAATCAACTGATTGCAGAGCGCACTCGCGAACTGACCGAAAGTAACCGGTCCCTGGAGTTAATGTATCAATCTGCGCTGCAGTTCAGTGACAATCAGATTACAGGCGCTACGCTCAAGGAGCTGCTGGATGTTGTCGAAGCAAAACTTGGTCTAAGCGCCGGTACGATCTGCATCAACGAACATGGTTCGTTTCCCGCCCACCGCCTGGCATCCAACCTGCTCGATAAGGATCTTGAGCATCTCTGTGGAGATCGTGGCTGTAAGGATTGCTTTACAAAAAGCCGATCACTCGGACATATCGATGACAAAGACGGTCAGAAAATGATCTTCATTCCCATCCGGAATGTTGGTTCGATTACCGGGGTAATGCCCTTCAAAGTCAATGCTGCAGAGCCTTTGCCGGATTGGAAGGTACGTGTACTTGAAGCGATTGGCAGTAATTTGTCGATGGCACTATCTAAAATGCAACACCAGGAAGAATTGCACCGCGTCGCGGTACTGGAAGAACGCTCTGTCATTGCCCGAGAACTGCACGATTCAATTGCCCAGTCACTGAGTTATTTGCGTATCCAGGTCGCCCGCCTGGAAAAAAACCACCTGACACCTGAACACCAGCACGAGATTGTGACCGAGCTTAAAACGGGACTGGCCAGTGCCTATAAGGAATTACGCGAACTGATCAGCGCCTTCCGCCTGAAGATCGATGAACGTGGTTTCCAGACAGCGCTGATTGAAACCACGGACGAGTTCAGCCATCGTTGTAAACTGCCCGTTGCCTGCAATAATTTGCTACCGCCGACGCTGCTGTCTGCCAACGAAGAAATTCATGTGCTGCGCATTATCCGCGAGGCACTGGCAAACATCGAGAAACACGCCCACGCAACCGAAATCAACATCAATGCCTCAGTGTCGGACAACCATGTGGTGGTGATTCAGATTGCCGACAACGGTGTTGGGATTGGCGATACAAAATCACCGGAAAACCATTATGGACTGATCATCATGGAAGATCGTGCGCAATCACTGGATGGGGTTATTACTATCCGCAATCGTGCACAAGGCGGTACGGAGGTGCTACTAACCTTCATTCCCGAAAAATCAGATACCGACATATAAAGGCCTAGTCATGACAACTATTATTAAAACATTGGTCATTGATGATCACCCTCTCTTCCGAAAAGGCGTAATCCAGTTACTCGGCATGGAGCCCGAATTCGAAATCATTGCAGAAGCAGCCACGGGAGAAGAGGGTGTTACCCTAGCGCTTGAACATAAACCAGATTTGATTCTACTGGATCTGAACATGAAAGGACTGAATGGCATTGAAAGCCTTCAGAGGATGCGTGATCTGGATGTGGATGCACGTATCATCATGATCACGGTATCCAATAGTTCGGAGGACCTCGTTGGCGCCATACGGGCAGGCTCTGATGGCTATATTCTGAAAGACACAGACCCGGAAGAGATGATTCGTCTCATCAAGGAGTCAATGCTGGGGCGAAACGCCATCAGTGCTGAATTAAGCGGTCTTCTGGCAAGCGCTTTACGGCAGGAGGCTGTAGTTACCAACCGCTCCCAAGCTGGATTAACAGAGCGGGAGCTGAGCATTCTGAAATGCCTAGCGCACGGCATGTCGAACAAACTCATCGCCCGCGAACTGGACATCATGGACAGTACTGTGAAGGTGCATATCCGCAACCTTCTCAAAAAACTTAAGTTCCGTTCCCGCGTTGAAGCCGCCGTATGGGCTGTTTCCAACAACCTCAGTTGAAACATGACGACTACACCCGAATGGGTATGGTCAAACTGAGCACATCCTGACAAAAATCTGTGTCTGGCTCCACAAACGGCAGACACACATGCAGCCTCCCAAGAAATCGACCCGCCCTAGCAATTTGCTGACCATTAAGGAAAGCCAGGCCAGACGAGAGCAGCCGATGACCGGATTCGGTTTGTGGCGTCTGGGTTTTAGACCTTTTTACCTAGGTGCGGCCCTGTTCGCCAGTACGGCCATACTCCTCTGGCTGACACTGCTTTTCGGCACCCTCACGGTACCGGGCAAACCCCTCTATCCCGTCGTCTGGCACGCTCATGAAATGGTCTTCGGCTTCGCCCTGGCCGTTATTGCCGGGTTTCTGCTGACAGCCAGCAACAACTGGACTGGCATACTGCCAGCCGCTGGCCTGCCCCTAGCAACGCTTTTTTTGATTTGGTTTACGGCTCGTATTGTGATGGCGCTGTCATTGCTTCATGATCAAATCGTTCTGGCCGCCTCGCTAGATATCACATTCAACGCGTTACTGGCCATCCTGCTTTTTCGGGTGCTCTGGATGTCCAAGCTCTGGAAGAACTTCAGTCTGCTCGGTATCGTCATATTACTTGGCGCGCTGAATGCCTGGTTCTACACCACTCTCCTCTCAGATACGCCAACTAACCCACTCTACCCCATCGAACTGGCGCTTCTGGTAATCATGATGCTCCTCGTCATCATGGGAGGCCGGGTCATCCCCAATTTCACTCAGAATGCTATCCGCAGGATCTCTCTCTGGAAACCATCCTTTTTCACCGTAGCTACGCCCATAGCCACCCTATTAGGCATTACTGGGTGGCTGACGGCTCCCCCGCGCCTCGCCATTGCTATCTGTCTTATTGCCGCAGCTATCAATACAGCCCGATGGATTGGCTGGAAACCCTGGAAATCGTTCAGGCACCCCATGCTCTGTGTATTGCAACTGGGTTACGCCTGGATTCCATTCACGCTGATCTGTATGGGATTGGAATCGTTAGGCCTTGCCCCACGTTCATTACCAATGCACGCTCTGGCAATCGGGGCAATGTGCCTCATCATTGCTGGCATGATCACTCGAACAGCCATGGGCCATACGGGTCGCCCCATAATTGCTAGTCGTATCGACACATCGTTCTTTTTACTCATCGGCATCAGCGCTATTACACGCGTTTTGGCCAGCTTACCCGTGATACAGGACAATGATTGGGTCAACCCCCTGCTGATCATTGCAGGCACAACCTGGGCACTCGGCTTCTTAATGTACGTCATTCGATATGCGCCCTGGCTTTGGCGACCTCGAGTTGATGGCCGCCCTGGCTGATCACCCGAACTAAGCTACCACCAAAGGTGTAGCGTTTCTACCCCAGATAAGCCGAATACGACTGGCGCTTTCATCTCATAATTCAAACGTTATCACCACAGTGCTCCATGCAGTTCACGTGCACGGAACCGCTGGTATTTGAGGCAACGCCTGGAAGAAACCGAGGATAGGATGAATACGCTCATTGACCCGCACGGCCGGCGTTTCAGCTATTTGCGCCTTTCCATCACAAACGTTTGTAACTACCGCTGCCAATATTGCCTGCCTGAGGGTTACAAAAAAACCAGTGATACACAGTTTCTATCTGCTGATGAGATTGAAAATCTCGTCACAGGCCTTGCAGGGCTAGGACTTTGGAAAATTCGTCTGACCGGCGGCGAACCTACCATCCGCAAAGATTTTGCCGAAATCGCAGCACGCATCTCGGCCATTCCCGGCATCCGGCGGATTGCAACCACAACCAATGGATATCGCCTCGCTGAAAATGCAGACCTCTGGCGCAAAGTCGGCATCTCATCTATTAATGTCAGCGTCGACAGCCTGAATCAAGAGCGCTTTGCAAAAATTACCGGACAGGATCATCTATCCCAGGTGCTTGAGGGTATTCGAGCAGCACAACAGGCCGGTTTCGAGCATATAAAGGTCAACACGGTGCTGTTACGCGATATAAACGACCACGAGCTGCCAGCATTTCTGGAATGGATTCGCACTGAAGATCTGAGTATCCGGTTTATCGAACTCATGGAAACCGGTACCAACCGAGAATACTTCAACCGACATCATATTCGCGGTGACGAAATTCGGGATCGATTGCTAACCCTGGGTTGGTCAAGCCTTCCACGCGAAGAGGGAGCCGGCCCGGCACAGGAATTCGACCACCCTGACTACCGTGGGCGAATTGGCATTATCGCGCCCTACAGTAAAGACTTCTGCAATACCTGTAATCGGCTTCGTGTTACTGCAACGGGCAACCTGCGGCTCTGCCTATTTGGCAACGGGGGGCATGACTTACGTCACCTGTTACAACATCAGAATCAATGCGAAGAACTGCAACAGACTATCGCCGATCTGCTGGTTCAAAAAGCACCGACACATCTGTTGCACTTTCACAAAACTGGCACTACACCGCATCTCGCTGCTATGGGCGGATAAGTACTATGATTAGTTACAAAGAAGCCGTGGCACTCATCTCTGCCGAAGCAAAACTCCAACCTGCTCGGCTTGTAGACAGAAACGAGTCACTTGGTCTAATCGTTGCGACCGATATACGCAGCAAGATTAATGTGCCATCGTTCAATAATTCGGCAATGGATGGATTTGCACTGCATGCCAGCAAAACCGCCGGGATCAGTGCTGACAAGCCTCGACGCTTCAGCGTTAGCCACTGCTTGGCCGCAGGCGATGTTCTTGATCATGCAGACCAAAGCCTGGCGGTAGAAATTATGACAGGCGCCAAAATCCCCAACGGGTTTGATGCAGTTGTGCCCATCGAACGCACCACCGCTATCAAGAACGCTAACGATGAAATCATTGAAGTGCAAGTTACTTTGCCTCTGCAGAAGGGCGACAATATCCGCTACGCTGGTGAAGACCTCAAGTCAGGCCAGGTACTTCTCACCAAAGGCACCCGAATCCATGCAGGCCATATCGCTGCTATGGCTGCAACAGGGATTCATGAAGTCAACGTGTTTCATATGCCAGAAGTCGAAATATTCACCACCGGCAAAGAAGTCAGCGACGCCTATCATTTACCCCTCAGGGACGGTGAAATCTATAATTCGAATGCACCCTATCTATTGAGCCTGCTCAGATCTGCCGGTATACCTACCTGGTATGCAGGCAGTATGGGTGATGATATTCAAACGTTCGTGGACACATTGAACGTAGGAAAGCGTGCCCAAATCATTATTAGCTCGGGCGCTGTCTCAATGGGGAAATGGGACTTTATCCCTGAGTTACTTCAGCGTAATGGTGCCAGAATCATTTTTCATGGCGTCGGCATCAAACCCGGTAAGCCCGTGCTATTTGCCGTACTTCCTGATGGTCGCTATTACTTTGGCCTACCTGGAAACCCAATTTCGACAGCTGTAGGTTTACGATTTTTTGTTCAACCTTTGATCAGACAACTCCTCGGCATGCCGGCAGAGTCTTTTCATTATGCAGAGCTACGGCACTCCTTCGTGAAAAAAGGCGATCTCAGAAATTTCCTCAAAGCCAGACTGGACAGCGATGACCATGGCCAGACACATCTCACTATTCTTGATGGTCAACAATCTTTCAAAATATCTCCTCTGCTCGACATGAACTGCTGGGCCATCTTGGGTGAAGGTCAGAATGATCTCGCTGTAGATGATTCCGTCTGTATAGCGCCAATGGATCTTTTCCCTCTGGCCTTTTAATAATCAGAAAGAAACCACATGGAAAAGACTTTAGATTTAAGGATTAAGCTGTTTGGCGCCTTTCGGAAATACCATACAGGAAGTCTTAATCTCTTAGTGACAGATGGTGCAAGCACCACTCAGGTTAAAGAACAGATAGCGCAAACGCTTCGCGATCTTGTTCCTGGTTTCCGGGATGACGAATTGATTGAAAAATCAGCTCTCGCAACCAATCGTCGTGTTTTGACAAATGATGATTGCGTCAATGAATCAATGGATCTGGCCATTTTGCCGCCAGTTTGTGGCGGCTGAAATGGAAGGGCTCAATCATCTTGGCATCTCAATGGCTCCAATATCAACGGAAAATGCCATCAAATTTATTGCAGATCCAGAACACGGCGCTGCTGACATTTTTATTGGAACCGTACGCAACCACAACCTAGGGAAATCGGTTGAAGGCGTTTCCTATGATGTCTATGAAGAGTTAACGCTCCATACGTTCAGAGAACTATGTGATGAAGCCCGAGAGAACTGGGGAAATACGCTCAAAATCTTTATTGAGCATTTCCAAGGGCGACTTGATATTGGCGGCATTAGCATTCTTATCGCCGTCAGCTCGCCACATCGCGATGAATCATTCAAAGCATGTCGCTTCATCATCGAAGAAATAAAACACCGAGCACCCATCTGGAAGCAAGAGCATTACACCGATGGCGACAGCGAGTGGGTACAAGGCCACGCCCTCTGCTCTCACGGGCCTGTCACTTATGAAGGTTGCACCAAAGATCATGTCGGCCACTAAACAGATCGGGATCGTGCTTGCTGGAGGCCGATCCGTCCGAATGGGACGTGACAAAGCCGCACTACGTATAAACGGTTTAACGCTACTTGAACGTTCACGACTGTTACTCCACACACTCGGATGTGATCATATTCTGATGAGTGGTTCGGTCCGTCCGGATTGGCAAGAAGGGCCTCAAAGCGTCGTCCATGACAACACCCCCGGGCTTGGCCCAGTCTCTGGTTTGGTCAGCGCTATTAATTGGGCAAGCATGCGGACTACAGAGCCTTCAACCCTGATCTTTGTCCCGGTTGACACGCCCTTACTGACCCAAGAGATACTCCAGAACCTGATCAACCAATCGCAAGGCTTTGACGGCTGTTATGTCAGCGGATCTCCGCTTCCACTTGTGATCAACCTGACCCAGGCTGCCTGCACCCAGGCTAGACGCGCCTTACCCGATTTGGCATTAGCACAATCATGGTCCATCAAGCGCTTTATTGAGCCGCTTTCTATGAACATCATCCCCATGGATGAAATTTGCGTCAAAGATCTGGCCAACATAAACACCCCTGAGCAATGGGAATCTGTCATTCATGAAATTACGTCTGGCTACAGAACACGTCCTTTTTCGAATCTCCCGTTCTGAATTCGATGCGCTGACGAAATCTCAGGAGATTACGGCAGAATTCCGCTTGCCTCCCGCTAGCCGTTTGCGGTACACGATCAAAACGGATTCGCGAATCACCAGCCCTAATGACACTCCATTAGACTTCGAGGCGAACCATAGCTTAGACGGCATGATCTGGAATCTAACGGTTTATCGCAGCGCGATTGATATGCTTCTCAAACCAGAGAACGCCAAAAATGGCGTCAAAGAATTTTTTACTTTCGAGCATGGTGACATGCTGAGTGTCACCCTTGAAATTGATATGGACCGGCGCACATCAGCCTAGCAGCCAACCAGCTAACGCTTCAGCGCCGCATAAAATCAATCACAACTGAACCAACACTCCGTTTGATATACGATATTTCAATTTTGGACCCAAAAGTAATAACCAGTTTTCGTATCAGAGCAAACGGTGCTTCCACATCTTGATATCTCAGGATCTCGCCTGGATTTAACGCCCTGAGAGCCTCAACCATAGCCAAATCGCGGAAACGCTGAGCGATAAGTTCTGCATCGAAATATTGCAGAGATGTCATTGGTTTAATACGCATGCTTTGACGCGCCATTATTCTTTGAGCTTGAGTTCCCATGCACCATGACAAGCCACGCATTTAGTCAAAGTCGCGGCTAACATTCCTGAAATCTCTGTCAATGGCACCTGCTTTTCTGCAGCCTTGGAAATAGCATCCATGTCACTATGCATGCTGAAACCCAATGTTTTAAATTCAAGTGGTAGTTTAGAAAGAAAATTCGGATCGAGATCAATGGCCGATCCCATTCCGGCTGCTTTGGCCGCAGTAACGATCTGTTGACGATCATCACGAGCCAAGCCATCAATAATCTGCTGCGTGGCCGCCAGCATCGCTCGCATTTCTTCAAGCACTAAAGCGCGATCATCTTTCGAAAGAATAATAGCGGTACGAACGCCAGGCACCTGATGTACGGCACCTCCTCGAATCACGTACACACCGATGATGAACACCGTCACCAACCATAATGCTAGTGAAATTTTTCCCAGATGTTTTATCAAGACAGACACCCCATGCGATTTGGTTACCGAATGATTTTAAAGTCAATGACAATCGCACCCGGGTCTTTATTGACATAGTCCACCTCAATACGATCCCCGTAGCGAACCAAAAGTTGCTCAATCAAAGGTAACGGATTGTGATCATTCACAAAACGCATGGCTTCCCCCGGCGTCAACGCACTGATTGCACCGAATATGGCAGCGTGCCGAAACCGCTTGGAAACACCACGTGCATCGAACTGATAGACACCTTCAATATTGACATGGTTCGTAGCACAACCTGACATCGCATCTCTCCTCATAAAATCCTACTAAATAAGTAGGAATATTATGGGGAGGCTGATCTCGATTTGAAATACCTATTCCTAGGTATTAAGCCAGCCCGTGTTGCTTAGATGAGCAGCGCTTTTTTGATGATTGCAACCAAAACGATGTACAAAAAGACAACCTGTGCGATGCCCCACCCGATCAAGCGAATCCTCTTAGTCTTGCCTCGCCGCACCCAAATCGCTGCGATCAATATATATCCAACCAAAGCAATCAGCTTTACAAAAAGCCAAGGCGTGACAAAAGGGTTTATTTGAAGCAGCAACGCTAAGGATACGCCAAGAAGTAGTAGCAAGGTATCTACACCGTGGACAAAAATGCTCATCACTTTGCTTGGACGATATGTACCGCTAACAGAAAGCCAGCCACGAAATACGAATAGAAGATAACTAAGCACAACAAAACTTACATGAGCATGCTTTAGGTTTTTATAAATAGAGGCGTATTCCATGAAAATGCTGGCTCATACTCTGTGGGTGTATGTCTGGACTCTTTTGGAAGCCTAAATAGTACCCTAGCCCTACAGCAATCCTCTCAACAGCTAGGGGGAGTTAGAAGTAGGCGCTTCTCTTAAGAAAGATCTCTGCCTGAGGAAATTGAAGCTCACCGATAGCTAGGTCACTGAAGCCTTGGAATGGAACCGGTCAGGTGAAAAACTAACCGCCCATGAGGCGGTTTTTTATTGTCTGCGATTTTATGATGGCAAATACTTGATCGACCTACGCAAAGTACATCCAACGCCTTGCTATCTTGTCGATCAGTCGAATACGCTCATTAGAGTATTGGGTGGCGAATTTTTTGTAAACGCTCAATCGGCAGGCAAAACGAATGTGCATCTCGCAGCCAGCAAAATCATTGCATTGCATGACAAACGCTATCTTCCTGCTGGAATTGGCAAAAGAATAAATTGCCGATGATGCTGGTCTTTGTTATCCCATAAAAAAGTGGGATCATGGCAAACATGAACTGGATTGTTTACGATCATTACGGCTATGCGCTAATTGCCGTTGTTGGGACGTTTGTTGCCTTACTTGGCCTGCAGTGGATCATTGAATCCCGTCGAATGAGCGCCTGGGTTGCCTCACTTCACGGGGTCGCACCTCCCTTTATAAATATTGTCGGCGTCCTTTTTGCTCTGACGTTAGCCTTTCTGGCAAACGACACCTGGATTGCCCATGATCGCGCGGTCAAGGCAGTTTATAAAGAAGCCGATTCGCTGCATGCCATAGCAACGCTATCTAGGAAACTGC
>JACCDN011019323.1_pt1 | contig 11761 bp, 14 predicted proteins | sample 7441691 | NCBI WGS metagenome assembly JACCDN01 (sample SAMN15323439, study PRJNA562643) | freshwater metagenome | isolation source: river surface water | place: USA:Blue River Watershed | collected 2017-08-16
GAAGGCATAGAGAAAATGATTACACATGAACACCACCTATATTAGCAGGGTAGAGATGAAATTTTTCTAAAGTCGGATATAGGTAGTTATACGCAATTCAAAAAATATTTTTCTTTTTATAAGGAATTTTAACAGGCTTTTTAAAAAGGGGAATAAATTTGTTTTTTTATTATTTTAAGAGGGGGAAGATGGATATTTTTTGTTCCGTACCTCCACAAAAAATAATTATTTATAAAAGGGGAAATAATGGTGTTTTCTCCGCTACGCTCCGAAAACGCTTCTTTTAATAAGGGGTTAAATACGATACAATACAACTACTTGAAACTGCAATTTATGGCAAAAATTAAGGATATACCAAAAATAGACCGCCCTAGAGAGAGATTCCTCAAAAAGGGCTCCGATGCACTTTCAAAAAGTGATCTTTTGGCTATCCTTTTAGGTACAGGCATTAAAGGGAAAAATGTTCAACAGTTATCACAACAAATCATCAAAAAATTTGGTAAGGACTTTTTGCATATTACCGTAGAAGATTTACAAGGAATTCCAGGCATTGGAGAAGCAAAAGCATTACAAATTGCTGCTGCGATTTCTTTAGTCAAAAGATTTTATGATGACAATTTAACTAACGAAATTACTATAAGAAATTCACAAGATGTCATTTCGTTAAACTACGACCTAAGAGATAAAAAGAAAGAACACCTTGTTTGCCTTTATCTGAACGCACGGAATGTTTTACTCAGAAAAGAAATTGTGAGCGTTGGACTACTTGATAAAACGCTGTTACATCCAAGAGAGATTTTTTATCCCGCCACCGAGCTAAATGCGGCAAGCGTAATTTTGTTACATAATCACCCTTCAGGCGATCCTTCTCCAAGCGAAAAGGATACTCAAATCATGAACAAAATAGCCCAAGCCGGAGAAATAATGGGAATCCCAGTCATCGATTTCATCATTGTTTCATCAAACGGAAATTATAGTTTTTTTGAAAAGTTAAAAGATCAAAACAGAAGTTTTGATTATGTAGCAGACGGCTTACAAGGTACACTCTTTGATCTGCTGGAAATTGAAAAATCACCCTACGAAGTGACGGTTAATAAAATTGAAAAGCCGTACTTTCATTTTTCAAAGACAAAAAGTAATACCTTCCAACTGCAAAATAGAAGATACTTAGGAAATAAGCATAAATTACTTGGCTTTATTGAAGATATTGTTTCAGAAAAGTGTAATGGAATAAAATCATTTTGCGACATTTTTGCTGGAACAGGTGTTGTTGGGGAGAGATTTAATAAGCCCGAAATTAAAGTTATTTCAAATGACCTACTTTTTAGTAATTACGCATGCTTAAAAGCATTTCTTGGTACATGCACAAATTTTAATAAAATAGCGGAAAAAATTGAAACCCTAAACAAGCTGCAAGCTACGGAAGATAATTATTTTTCAAAGCATTTTGGAAATACATATTTCTCACTAGAAAACGCCCGTAAAATTGGAGCTATCCGTGAAGAAATAGAGCATATTGCAGAAACCGAGGAGGAAAAAAATACTCTCATTTGTTCACTATTATACGCAGTTGACAAAGTTGCAAATACCGTTGGCCATTACGATGCTTTTCGCAAGGATTTGGACATGATTCAGTCAGTAAAACTGCTAACACCAGATATTGATTACTCAAAAAATGCAGCAAACGAAATTTACAAAGAAGACGCAAATATTTTGATTAGAAAAATTTCTTGTGATGTCTTGTACATTGATCCACCCTACAATTCACGCCAATATTCAGACGCTTATCACCTACTTGAAAATCTTGCCGAATGGAAGAAGCCAGAGGTCGTAGGTATGGCGAAAAAAATGGATCGTTCTCATATTAAAAGCTCCTACTGTCTCAAAAATGCGACGCAGGCATTTGAAGATTTGATCAGAAATGCAGATTGTAAACACATCTTATTATCTTATAATAATACAGGCGATTCCAAAGACGGAAGATCAAATGCCAGAATTGCCGACAATGATATTTTGAGAATATTGAAAAATAAAGGAGAAGTCGAAATTTTTGAAAGAGACTATAAAGCCTTTACCACAGGTAAAAGTAATGGCGACGGAAATGCGGAAAGAATTTTTTATTGCAAAGTAAACTAAAACTATGAAAAAACCTTGGTCTATAACAACAACGCTTAGAAATCCTGAAAGATTGAGAGATTTTCTGATTATTTTGAAACAACTTGAGAATAAAAAATGGGATTCAGAAAATCAAAAAGCATACCAAATACTTCTAATAAAAGAACGGGTCTACGGTTACGGAAGCAACCAATTTTATAATGGGCTAACTCAAGAACAAATAGATCTTATTGATGATCCAACGAAAGAAATTACTTTTGAGCAAGCTGAAGACATTTTTAATACAAAAAACTACGAAGATCCCTCAATGCGAGGCAGACAATCTATAAACCCATTGAAAAAATTTGGATTTGTTGTAATAAAAAACGAAAAGGTCTTTATCACCAGTCTTGGAAGATTATTTTTAAATGAAAACTTTGATTTAGGTGAAATATTTTTTAGAAGTTTTATAAAATGGCAGATTCCAAATCCCGAAAGCGACGATTATAAGATTGAAGACGGTGATGACATAAAACCATTTATAGGAGTTCTTCATCTGATACGAACTGTAAATGAAAAATCTTTAGCATTAGACGAAAAAGACAAAGGAATTAGTAAAGCGGAATTTTCATTATTTGGACCATCGTTAGTCAATTTTAATGATGTTGATTTATATGCTGAAAAAATTATTGCTTTACGAAAAAAATTGAACGGAAAAAATAAGCAAGAACAAAAAGCCATCTTTGATCAAGACAAAACTACTTTTGCAAAGGAATTTCTTCAATCTGATGATTCAAAGAAAATAAAAAAACTACTGAAAAATTTGAAAGACTATGGCGATAATGCTATTAGGTATTTCCGACTAACTCGCTACATTTATATTCGAGGTGGCGGTTTTTATGTTGACTTAGAGCCAAGAAGATCAGTTGAAATCAATGCGTTACTAGATTTTGATAGTGCTCAATCTAAAACATTTGATTCCAAAGAAGAATATTTGGATTTTATTTCTGATATTTCACAACCGCAGCTACCTTGGGAAACAAAGGAAAAGTACATTGAAATTATCGCCAAACTTATTGAAGACGTTCAGGCTTATGAAACTGAACTTGGCGTAGAAGCCCTTGAAATACAGAACTATTCGAAATTTCAGGAGGCTGAACTTAAAACATACATTGCTGAACTTAGAAAATACCGAAGAGACCTACAAGATCAAGAAGCTCACAAAAAATCCCAAGACACAGAAGCAATAAAATCCTATATTCAAGAGTTGGAAAATATTTTTGATGCCGATGATAAGCCTGTATTGCTTGAAAAATTATCATCACTCGGCTTGCATGCTCTAAACGACGCGCTAAAAATACAGCCAAATTATCCTGTTGGAGACGACAACGAGCCAACATTTACGGCACCAGCCAATACGCCGGATATAGAATGCTTTTATGAGAGTTTCAATGCTATCTGCGAAGTAACCATGTTGACTGGGCGAGATCAATGGTACAACGAAGGACAGCCCGTCATGAGACATTTGAGAGATTTTGAAAGCAAGCACAATGACAAAAGCTCTTACTGCTTGTTCATAGCCCCTAAAATGCACAGAGATACAGTTAATACTTTTTGGACTGCTATAAAATATGAGTACGAAGGCAGCAAACAAAGGATAATTCCCCTATCAATAAGCAACTTTGTCTCTCTTTTAAATATTCTGGTTCAAATAAAAGCGGAGAATAAGTTTTTAAAGCATAGCGAAATTGCCAGACTGTATGATGAAATAATCGATTCATCAAATTCATTTAAAGAATCTAACGAGTGGCTCAAGAACATTCCTGCAACCATTTCGTCATGGCAAAAGAGCTTAACATTTTAATTTATGAGTATGAAAACAAACATTATCTACAATGACGATTGTATAGACATACTCAAATCAAAAATTGATAAGGAGTCTGTTGATCTTGTTTTTGCCGACCCACCTTATAATTTGTCTGGCAATGGATTGCACTGGAAGGGCAATAAAACAGGTGGCGATTGGTACATGGTAAATGAAGCATGGGACAGAATGACCGCACCAGAATACCTACAGTTTACTCGAAAATGGATTGGTGGCACTTATCGTGCATTGAAAGAAGGAGGATCAATTTATATATCCTGTACTTATCACAACATCGCAGAGGTAATGATCGTTTTGAAGCAACTGGACTTCAAAATCAACAATGTTATCACTTGGCAAAAAACAAATGCGATGCCAAACATGACAAGACGAGTTTTTACGCACTCTACTGAATTTGTGGTTTGGGCGGTAAAAGGTAAAAAATGGATTTTTAACTACGAAGAATTAAAGAAACTAAACCCTGACAAACAAAAAGACGGTTCTCTTAAACAAATGAGGGACGTTTGGCAATTACCCCTCGTTCAAGGGAAAGAAAGAATCAGAGGAAAAGACAATAGAGCAATTCATCCTACCCAAAAGCCGGAAGAAATGTTGCGTCGTATTATTCTCGCATCCTCAAACAAAGGTGATATTGTTCTTGATCCATTTTTAGGTAGTGGAACTACAACTTTTGTAGCAAAAAAACTTGGGCGACAATGGATAGGGATTGAGAAGGATAAAAAATACTTCAAGGTTGCGGAAAAAAGAATGCATATCGGTACTTAAACCAAAATCATGAAACTAAATATTTTTAAAATTCCAAAGGATAAAGTCTCTGATTTGAAAGCAAAATTCGAGTTTCTTGGTCTTAAAAACATTAACTCCAGCGAGCAAAATAGCTGGAAAGCTGGTTTTTATTTTTCTAAAGACATAGATCCAATTCAGATCCCGTGGGCAGAAACATATAGCGATTTTTTTACCGAAGAAAAACCTGAAAACAAAATATTTTTCTGTGCTTATATTTGGGAAAATGAAAACTACTGTTTTGCGCTAAGTTACGGAAAATCGCATTTTTATCTTCGGCAATTTTGTGATCATGACTTTGGTATTCATATAGCAAAGAGAATTGCGAACCAAAAAGACATTAGGCAAAAATCATCTAAAAAATTCGCAGGGAAGAAGAAAAAAGAAATTAAAAGTTATACTAAAAATAGCCGATTAGATATTGAAAGTGGCGAATCCATAGATTATATACAATCATCAATTTCAAAAGACTTCATAAACGATTTCGGCAAATCAGGTAAATTTGGTTCTTCTACTTTATTGAATCCTATAATTGAAAAAGACGTTTTGCCTGATTTTTTTGATTTAATAATAAAAGTCTACGAATCGCCTGAATTATTCAAGTTACCAAGAACCGTTATTCTTGATGCTTCACCGACAACAGAAGGATATGAAAGCAAATTGGTAGACGAAATTATTTCCTCCTCAGAAGGAAATACAGATTTTACTTCAAATGGACACGAACTTATAGGCATTGACTTTATTTTCTCGGGGCAAGAAAAATACAAATTCTCCCTGGATGGCAATACCTCAAATGAATTTGAAGATCTTACAATTGACGAATTGAATAGCTTCATCTCGTCGTACTCGATATCAAAAAATCAAATTCTCGATATTAGAGTTCATGTCATTAAAGAAGACGCAAAGCCTTTTTCAAAAACCGTAAAAGAATCAATGGATTATACAATAGACGATCAAAATGTTCTTCTAACGCACGGAAAATGGATGAAATTCAATGAGGATTATATGGATCAGTTGAACGAATATATTGATAGTATTGATCTTGAAGAAGTCGAAGATGATTTACTTGAGATTACTGATACGGAACCTAATTTTAATAAAAATCTTCTTAAACATGGATATTCGGTTGCGGATAAAAATTTCTCAATTATCAAAATTAAAGCAGGGACTCTAATTGAAGCATGGGACTCAAAAAAGGGCGAAACTGTTTATGCAGTAAAATTTGGAACTGCTCAAAAATTAGGCTATGTCTGCGATCAAGCAAACAACACACTAGAATTAATTAGCAAGAAGGCAAATATAAAAAAATTAGACGATAGTTTCAAAAATTACTGCATTTGGCTAGTAATACAGAACAAAAATTTACCTAAAAAAATATCTGAAATCAATTCTATAATTCTTAAACAAAAAATTGAGTCATGGGCAAGAAAATGTTTTGAATTAGGTATAAATCCAAAAATAAGAATAAGTAAATTAGTGCAAGAAAATGAACAGGCAAAAATTCCCTCCCCTTAAACCCCTTCCTTTTTGCCTGTTCATTTAAACAGAATAAGGAGTTTTGGATTTTGGGCATTCACCCCTAACCCCTCTGCCCAAAATCCAAAACAAAAAAACAAATTTATAATTCTTGAATAAAAAGCCTGTCAAAATGAAATTGAATGAAAAATATTTTTTGAACTCGCTCCTTTCAGTCGCGCCCCGCTGCGCTCTCCTCCCTACGGTCGTCGGGGCGTATAACACAGCGTATGCGGTTCGGGGCTCGGCTCGCCCCTCTCCCATATTTTTGCTCCCGTTGGTCGCAAAAACATCGCATACGCTGGAACGTTAGGAGAAATTCACAATCAAAAATATATTGTCTATGAAAAAAAGTATAAAAATATCTATAATAGGAGTATTTGTTTTCTTGATAGGATTCGTTTTATTTATGCTTCTTTTAAACAATGAGAAAAATTGCCGTGAATCAGCATACAGGTATGCATATAATGATTCACCTTTAATTGATCAGCAAAAATACGATCAATTTGTAAAAGAACATTGTACTAATCTTTTTTGATTGTGAACATCTCCTAACAACCGATATCTAACATTAAAACGTCAGATCATCGGTAAACGTTATGTAACATTTTGATTAAATTACTTACTCATTTATGAATAGTGAAATAGAACCTATTTGTCCTGTCTGCAAAACACATTTGAGTTTTTTGCCATGGAATGGTGATTCAGCTAGTGATGAAATTTGTCCATGTTGCTTTATTCATTTTGGATATGATGATTTTGCGGCAGGCGATAGTCTTTTAAGGCAAAGAATATATGAGGCTTGGCAAACTGAGTGGATAAAACAAGGGGCTCATAAAAAATGGAGACCAAATAAGGAACAGACTACAAAGATTATTGCTAGTGCTTAAAAATAATTTAGTCAAAACGTTACATAACAACCGATATCCAATATAGTATTCTCTACATCGGATCATGCAGGAACGTTAGCTGAAATAATAATCATTTTATGGCTCGATTTACACTTAAAAACTTTCTAAAACTACTTGGACTTTCAATTATTATTTTTTTTCTTGTAATTATTTTTAAGTTTATCGCAATACCATTAACAGAATATCCATTTTATTTCACCAACCTTTGCCATGGTTCATCAAATATAAATTCCGACGACAAGGTGAGTTTTTTACTATTAGATGAAAATGGACAATCATTAAATTGTAAAAAAATAAGAATTGAAGAGGAATCTTTGTGCATGGAATCACCCTGTCCTGATTTTTCTGTTATACGCAGGTTAACAAGTTCAAACGAAGGAATAATTACGGTTCCTAAAGATATATTTGATGACATTTTATATTCTTATGTAGATGGACCGGGAACAATAGAGCACTCACCTAACAAAAGTTTCTTATTCCACGCTGAAGGAAATAACAATGAAGTGCTAACTTTCAAGGAAATCTTTGCTGAATCTACAGGTAAAGATCCTGTTAGATTGAATCTAACAGAAAAATCAGAACAAGAATGTAATCATCCAAGATCAAGTTTTGTAAGGAATTACTGTGACGGACACTAAAAATGATTATTACATCACATATCTGGTTGCGGCTCTTTCGAGAGCCTCCACCCATATTTTACTTCGCTTCGCTCCGTAAAACATCAGATATGTCGAAACGTTATGCAATATAAACAAAAAAAAATGTTTAAAAAAATCCTTCTGTTTTTCTTGGCCACACCGATTGCCTTTTTGTTAGTTCTTTCGTTATTAGATAAAATAACTAATAAAAACTATTATACTTTACTAGTAAACTTGACCCCATTTAACAAAGTCAGTTTTATTTTATTCCTAGTATTAATAATCGGTGTAGCTACTGTTGCAGATGAGATTATTTGCGAGGAGATTTCAATGGGCGGAAAAGGAGTGGAGATAAAGAAGGGAGAAGTTGGCTATCACTTAATGCTCTCGATACATATACTCAGTGTCTTAAGCTTAGGACTACTTTTTCTATATGAACAATTTTATTAATTTTTTTGTTTACGGTTGCATAACAGCGTGTATACGGTTTCGCTCCTCTTTACCCATATCGCTATCGCGACATAGCGTACACGTGGATGTTATATAAAATTTTCCTCCTAACATGTATGAATATGAAAAAGATATTACAACCAATAATGTATCTACTTACAACTATCTTTAGTGTTGTATTTATCATTGGCGCCTGGGAAGTAACAACTGTCCCTGATGGTCAAATATTTTGGAAAACAAAAGGCGTACTTGTTGCTTTACTGATATTTCTAACATCTGCAACAGCAGGGCTTTTTATTGGAAATAATCTAATGAACAAAATTTACGATATAGAAGAATCAGCCATAAAAAAGCATATTCGACAATCATTAATATTTTATGTATTATTTATATATCAAATAAGCCAAGGATTTAGCGAGTTAAAGTTTTTCAGTATCAACTGTAGAGTTGATTGTGAGGATTTTATTCCCTTGGCTCTGATTACATTAATGCCATTGCTTGCAATCATTGCAAACGCAATCTACGTCTTTTTAAAGTGCAAGAAAAACATCACATAACACGGCATATCTGATTACAGCTTTTATACAAAATCCTCCACCCATATTTTGCTCCGCTCCGTAAAAACATCAGATATACGCAAACATTAGCTGAAATTGTGAGACATTTTATTCGTTAATCAAACATATATGAAAAAAGTAAGTTCACGGTTAGTTTTTCTCTCTGGAATGATCATCCTTATTTTAGGAGGAATACATATTTTTGCCTGGATATTTCTTCTTAACTTTGTTCAGTCTGTAAAAACAGTCTCACCATCCTTTATGCCCATAGTAACAGCTTTCATGAATTCTTTGAGACATCCAATACAAATGGTCATTCCCGTACTTACTATTTTAGTAGGCGTTATTTTGGTAGTTGCTTCCAAGAAGATGAAAACTTCTGAAAAATTATTTCATTGGTCAGTAGTGTCACTTATACTTGGATTAGTTGTTCTTTTTGAATTAAATGGCGGTATCTTCGGTGGTACAACAGCAGTGATACTAAGTAGCGTTGGTGGAATATTTGGTTTAATAGAGTCAACAAAAAAAACTACATAAATGTCCCACAACATCTCGTAACAACCGATATCCAATATAGTGTTTCCTACATTGGATTATCCGTGTCACGTTAGCTGAAATATGACTCAAATTAAACACATCAAAAACTTATTTTTTTCTTTCATTGCAATCTGGCTATTAACGCCTGCAACTGCTTTTGCCATAAATCCATATTACGTACACAAAAGCGAATCCATAGGAGAAATATTTCGCAACATAATTTTTTCCAATATACTTGGACTGTATATTATTTTATGGACTACCCTTGTCTTGCTCATACCAGCAATTCTACTTGGTTATTTTGTTCATCGAAAACATATTGGGTATCTATTTTTTATTATTTACCCATTCGTGTTCTTCATTCCAATATTAGAGGGCGGTGTCAGAAAATTATCCAATATTTTACTAGATAACATACTTCATTTTTACATAGCAGTTTTACTTACAATAATGGCTTTTTTTGTTTCCTCACTCCTGAATAAAATAAAAAAGAAAAAACGAAATTTTTCAAAAAACGACTACATCCCTTTAGCAATAATAATTATCGTTACGTTAGTGCTCATGTTTCTTCCAATACGATCAGGTCACTTCGTCTGCAAAACTCCCGTACTAAACAAACACTTTAGTTGTAATTATTATTTGCAGGAGGATGAAAAGTTAAACAGAAGCTGGTTCGTTTTTTGATAATTTGAGTCATACATCAGCGAACACAGCATATGTGGTTTCGTTCCCGCTGGTTGCTATACCCATATTTGCCAGCGTTCGCCCTTCGGGTTATTATATCGCTAGCAAACATCGCATATTCTGGAAGGTTAGCGAAAATTAATTTTTATTTTTCTTTATTATGGATTTCAAAGAATTAGAACAAAAAGTAATAAAAAATGCTTTAGAATATGGAGAGAGGCACAACGTTAAAATAGACGAGGAGTTTGCCTTAATAAAATTATTTGAAGAGGTCGGAGAATTTGCCCAAGCTATTTTAATTCATAGAAAAAAATGCAGGACGCAGAAGCTCGTATCTGAGGATGTGTCGAAAAAAGAATTATCGAAAGAGCTTGCTGATGTCATTGGCATGGCAATAGTAAATGCGCACTTACTAAATATTGATTTAGAAGATGCAATTGACAAAAAGTGGATTAATAAAGAAAAATAAAAATTAACATACGATAACACTGCATATTCATCATTAAAACGACGGATCATACGCAAACGTTACACGACATCATAAAAAATGACATTTAATTATTTTTAAAATTGCATGGCTAAACGAACAATGAGAACAACTGGTTGTTTTATGGTATATGATGGAAAGTTCATTATTCTTCACCGTCATCCTAATAAACCTGACGGTGATACGTGGGGATTACCCGCGGGCAAAGTACAGTTAGGAGAAACAGATGAACAAACAATAATCAGAGAGATCAAAGAAGAAACAGGCTATACTGCAAGTCCTGATGAGCTAGAGTTTTTAGGGAACTATCACTTTGAGTTTCCTGATTTATCTTTGGATTTCCCCACATATCGCCTTGTGCTCAAGCACCCAGTTACTGTAAAGTATAGTCCAGATGAACATATCAACTGGAAATTTGTTACAGCAGAAGAATGTTACGCCATGCAAAATTTAATCAGAGGGTTTCATGATTTATTAAAGAGAACAGGATATATTGGTAGTGATTTTTCATAACGCCGTGTAACAATCGATATCCATCATACGGTGTAGTACGAATCATCGGTGAACGTTAAGCGCCATTGTTTCGAATCAAAGTTTAAAAGTAAATACTATGAAAATCCACAAAAATATTAGTCTAGCAACCATAGTATTTAGCATTGGTTTAGCCGTCCCCTTTACAATTATAAGCAAATTTATAGGTGTTAAATGTGGCATGGCTGAACCAGGTGGTGTCAATGAAGGATGGGGAGGTTTCCCGGTGCCATATTATTGGTGTGGCGTGTGGGGAGAAGACTATTTTGTTTCATTCATTATTTTAAATTTCATTGCTTGGATATTAATATTTTTGGGGATCAATTTACTCTTTAAAAAGATATTCAAGAAACAATAGAGAAACACACTGCATATCCAACATTTATTTTCGCTACCGCTCAAACCAACGTGAGATCATGTCGAAACGTTATCTGAAATAAAAAAAATCATTTGTTTTAATAATGATAGTATGATTTAATTAATTTATTGCAGCTTTGCTGTAAAATAATTTTATCTTATGGAATCGCAATCTCGTAATTCGATAATTCCTATAATCATTCTGACGGCTCTCGTCACGGCCATATTTGTCGGTGGAATGGTTTATATAATGAGTAACTCTTCAAAATCTGCAACAAATGGTGATTTAGACTTATTACAACAAGAAGTACGTGGGTTGAAACAAGAGTTAA
>JACCDN010888199.1_pt1 | contig 11760 bp, 9 predicted proteins | sample 7441691 | NCBI WGS metagenome assembly JACCDN01 (sample SAMN15323439, study PRJNA562643) | freshwater metagenome | isolation source: river surface water | place: USA:Blue River Watershed | collected 2017-08-16
GGAGCGCATAACAGAAACATTAACGAACTTGGCGGTGATGACGATGTTTTTCAATTTTTTTCAAAGTACAAAGGACCACTTACAATCTTAGTTGGTTTGATTGTTGTGGCCGTTTTAGGTTGGGGTTACTATACAACAGCGACTTCACAAGCTTCAAGAGAAGGAGCTCACAAGGTATTTACGTTTACGAGTGGTCCACTTAAAGATTTTACTGAGTCTAAACTTACAGCAGACCAGGTGGTTGCAAGTTTTACAGCATTAAGTAAGGATACTGGAAATTTCCAGGGATTATTTCCAGTAGGGATTCAATTGGCCGATTCCCTTATGCTTCAAGGAAAAAATACTGAAGCATTGACGGTATTAGAAAATATTACTCCTTCGGCAAAAAATGAATACTCAAAATATTTTCTACTCGCTAGAAAAGCTGTGGTGTTTGAAGATTTAGGAAAGTTTGAAGATGGAATTAAAACTTTAGAAGAGATCAATGGGCTTCCTCTTAAAATGTTTGAAGGAAAAACTTATTTGGATTTAGGAAGACTGCACCTGAAAAAAGGTAACAAAGACTTAGCGAAAAAAAGTTTTGAGTATGTTGTGAACACTGCTAAAGACGAAGCGGAATTTGTAAAAATTGCAAAACTTTATTTAGGTCAGATGTAATGAAATATTATTTTAGTATAAGTGTTACCTTTGTTATTGCTTTGTTTTTACAAAGCTGTTCGACTCTTGAGTCATATGGTCTAAATCCCACAAGAGAAGAAAATAAAAAAGAATTTAGAACTATGTGGAGTAAAAATTTAGATCCAGCTTATAGTACAGGAAATTTGCCTATTGGATTACAGTCTCCGTTGATCCATGAAGGAATCGTTTATGTTGGAGACAATAACGGATATTTTAGATCATTCGAATTAGAAAATGGGCGTGAAGTTTGGTCAAAATCAGATGATTCCACTTACCACTCAAAGCCAGTGGCTTATAAAGATCAAATTATCTATGGGACAGTTTCAGGGCGTGTGATCTCAAGACATTATTTAACTGGAGAAGTTAAATATAATGTAGATCTTGGAGCTAGTGTGGAAACTCAAGGATTGATTCACGATGGAAGAATTTTTTTTCATCTAAGGAATCATCAGGTGTTTAATCTCGATATTGAAACGGGAAAAATTATTTGGGCCTATAAAAGATCCGTTCCTTACTTAACAACTCTGCAAAGAGCATCACGACCAGTTGTCTTTGGTAATAAGCTCTACGTTGGTTTCGCTGATGGAACTCTGGGAGCGTTAAGTCTTGATGAAGGATTGCTACTTTTTGAAGTAAAGCTCTCAACTGGTGTTAAATTTATCGATTTAGATAATCCTATTTTAGGCGTTGATGGAAAGATTTACGCTGGAGTTATGGGTGGAGTTCTACACATTTTAAATGCTGAAAATGGGGCGATTATTAAACGCAGTGAGATTGTGGCTTCAAGACCGCTGTTAGTTGAGGGTGATGAACTCTTAATTCCAACAACAAGTGGAAGATTGATCAGAACTGATAAGAATCTAAATGTAATTAATGAAGTGAAGCTGGCAAAGGGAAGTTTTTCTGACTTTGTTGCACTAAAAGATTCTTACCTGGCAACGACAACTGAAGGTGAAGTCGTTGAGTTTGAGAAAAAAACTTTAAAGGTGCTAAGACATAAACATTTAGGCCATGCCTACTCGGCCGTTTTTGGCGAGATGAGCGTTGATAAGTCGAATTTTGCTGTTTTATCTTCAAGAAATCGCCTTTATTTGTTTCAGTAAGTCCAAGGGAGGATGATCATGAATCGTTTAGACTCAGTTTCCATGGGAAAAATTGTTGTTATTCGCGAAAAGCTCTTAGAAGCGCAGAGAAAAGGTGACAAAATTTTTAGATATGAGTCTGGAGATCCCAGTTTTGATATTCACCCAAAAATTAAAGAGGCGATGAATAAGGCTTTATTAGAAAACAAAACTCACTATATTCCAAATAATGGTATTCCAGAATTAAGAGAAGCACTCGCTCATAAGTTACAAACTAAAAATGGATTAAAAAACATTAAGGCCGCTCACGTTTCTGTTACTAATGGGGCCATGCACGCTTTATATGTTGTGTATCAATGCTTAATTGAAGAGGGTGATGAAGTCATCGTTCCAGATCCAATGTGGACGGAAGCGGTTGAAGATGCGCGTCTGGCCGGGGCGAAAATTATTCCAGTTGAACTTAAGCCTGAAACAAACTACGTTTATCTAGCAAGTGAGATTGAAAAAAAGATCACTCCAAAAACTAAAGTTATTTTTATCAATACCCCACATAATCCAACAGGGGCAATCATTGGAATTGATGAACTTCAAAAAATTTTAGATTTAGCGAAGAAACATAATCTTTGGATTGTTTCCGATGAAGCTTATGAAGATGTCCTTTTTGATGGCGGTTCTCATATTTCAATTGGATCCCTTGATCCAAATTATGACAAAGTTATTTCGGTTTATTCATATTCAAAATCATATGCAATGAGTGGGTTGCGTGTTGGATATTTCGCATCTGTTGATCCCTTATTTAATGACCGCGCTGGAAAACTATTACGCTGTACAGTTAATGGAATTAACAGTGTTGCCCAATGGGGAGCATTGGCGGCCATTAAAGAAGTTGATCGATCATGGTTTCATAATATGAATGCAGAGTATTTGAAGAGAAGAAATCTTTTTTTAGAAATTCTAAAAGATCAAAAAGTTTTAACTCCGTTTTCTCCTAAAGGAGCATTTTACTTATGGTGCCGGCTTAGGGAGGGCACTGATGCTACTCCATTATCGGAAAAGTTGGCAGGACTTGGGATTGGAAATGCTCCTGGAGATTGTTTTGGATCTGGAGCAGAGACTGTGCGCTCGATTCGTTTTGCATTTAGTTGTGAAACAAAGATGATTGAAGAAGGGGCGAGTGCGCTGGTAAAAGCGTTAAATTCATAAAAAAAAAGCTCCATAAGGAGCTTTTTTTAGCTAATTTTTCATCGCTTGATAATAATCTCTCACCCACGGAACATTTAAACGTTTTGCCACTTCGTTGCTTTTGAAACTAGGTGCCGTTGTTGTTGAAGCCGGAAATCTTCCGCCAGTAGGCCGTGTGAATTTTGTAAGTGAAGTTTTAATCGCTTCATTACTAAAGATCGTGGTCTTTAAAAGAATTTTCATCCCATCAGTACCAGGTGCGATAGTATCAGTCTTTGCATATGTCATAAGATTTTCAAAAGCATAATAGTTCTGACTTACACCGTATTCACATAATTCTTTTACTTCTGCATAAGTTTTACCTAAGTGATTTTGGAGTGCTTTTTTTACCGTTTCACTTTGTTCACTCGCTGTAATATTTGGTCGTGATTTTAGATAATCAACGACCCGTGGGAGCATCTCCTCAGTTGTCATTGGCAGCATGAGCTCTGGGTTAGATGCTAAGTAAGTTGTATCTGATAATTTAGCAACATCATAAGAAAAGATAAAATTCACTGCCGCATCTTTTTGGCCTTTCTTTTTAAATTCCAAAAATGCTGAATGAAATTGTGGGCACATTTCTAAAACGGGAAATTTTTCAACTGAAACATAGGTATTTAAATCTAAGTATTGCTGATAAAGATTTTGAAAATAAAGTTTTTTATTGGTCATATCCTTTTCAGTTACTTCGATCATTTCAGTATTGGAATTTTTATCCGTGGCCGTCGTTGCACGTGTATAGTTAAATTGAAAAGGAACTAATTCAGGAACCTGATTGGGTTGTATATCACGGGTCTTATAGCGCGACATCTTTTGATCGATGGGTTCAAGGTTTGAGCACCCAACTAGTGATAGAGATAAAACTGAATAGAGAGCAATTTGTTTTTTCATAATAAACCCCAAAAGGCGAAAGGCCTTTTGGGATTTATCGGTATAAAAAAATTAATTTTGAGGGTTTTTGAATGAATTATAGTTGCAACTGATGTTTAAATTTTACGAAGAAAGATCCCGAGTATCCTTGTCTGATCAAGGTGGGATTTTTTGTGTTTCACTAGCTTTCTTAATAGTGTCGATAAAGCTCGACACTATTAAGAAAGCATGGTATGCTATTGATAATATGGATAAAAATGTTAAAAATATATTAGATAATTTGAGCTTCGAAGAAGCTAATGATGATTTAGAAATCGAGCGCGAGGTTTTAAAAAAAATTGACTTAAGAAAAGATCTTATTACGACAATTCAAGGGGTGCGTCGAAGCGGTAAATCAATTTTGATGAAGCAAATAATTCAACATTACTCTATCCATGCTGAATCAATATACATAAATTTTGAAGACCCTACTTTTAGTGACTTACTTGATTATAAATTACTTGATCAAATAGTTGAGTATCATGAAGAAACTGAAAGAAAAAATTATTACTACTTTTTTGATGAGATCCAGAATGTAAAAAATTGGGAAAAATGGCTCCATATTCAAGTTGCTAAAAAAAAGCGTTATTTTATTATTAGTGGTTCGAATTCAAAATTATTGGCCGGTAAATTGGGAACTTCACTTACAGGAAGACATCTATCGACAGAAATTTTCCCGTTCAGTTTTAATGAATTTAGAAAGTTTACTTATAAATCTTTAAAAGATTATTTAAGAGAAGGGGGATTCCCACTTGCTTTAAGTGTTGATCACCCTAAATCTCTATTGAAGGAATATTTCTCTGATATAATTGAAAGAGATGTAAAGAGGCAAGTGGCCGCTCGATCTTCTCGAACTCTTATGCAATTGGCAAAAGCGATTTTTGAGTCTGCTGGCTCTGAAGTTAGTTTGAGAAAGCTCGCGAGTATCTTTGAAACAACTGCCGACACTGTAAAAATATACATTGAAGCGTTTGAATCATGCTACCTCATATTATCCTGCCCTTATTTTACTTACTCTGAAAGAAAATCTCTTGTTAGACCAAAAAAATATTATCCGATAGATAATGGATTGCGAGAGGCCATCATAACAAAAAGCGGAAATGATGAAGGTAAAAGATTTGAAATTTTTATTTTTCATATTTTAAGAAGACAACACTCAGAGGTTTTTTATTGGCGCGGAAAAAAAGAAATAGATTTTGTTATTGAAAAAGAAGAAGGAATCCAACCGATCCAGGTGAGCATTGACGCTGTAAAATCAAGACATACAGAAGCGGCAGAGGAATTTGCAAAAGAGTATCCGAAAGCTTTGCCATGCTTTTATGTTACGATGAATAACTTAGAAGAATTTTACAAGCAGATATTATGAGCTGCTCCTACATTTAAGTAGTGGCAGCTCAGAAATTCTATTACCAGCCTAAAACATAAGCAAATATTAAAGGAGCAACAATTGTAGCATCCGACTCAATAATATATTTTGGAGTATGGATGTCGAGTTTTCCCCAAGTAATTTTTTCATTGGGAACAGCTCCAGAGTAAGATCCGTAACTTGTTGTTGAATCAGAGATCTGACAGAAATACCCCCAAAGCGGAGTGTTTCGCTCAAGATCCTGTTCAAGCATGGGAACAACGCAAATCGGGAAGTCACCAGCGATACCACCACCAATTTGGAAAAATCCAATTGATGAATTTCTCGATACTTCAGTATACCAGTCAGCAAGTCTAATCATGGTTTGGATTCCAGAATTAACAGTATGAACATTTTTAATTCTGCCATCAATAACGGCAGCAGCGTACATGTTTCCATTTGTTGAATCCTCCCAGCCTGGAGTGTAGATGGGAATGTTTTTTTCCATGGCCGCAACCATCCAAGAATCTTTTGGATCGATTTGATATTCTTTTTTGAATTCTGGGTTTTTTAATAATTGCCAGAAATAAAAGTGTGGAGGATGGCTCTCTCCTTTTTTATCAGCGTTCTGCCATTCTTTATTTAAAAGTGCTTCGATTTTTCTCATCGCTTCGTCTTCTGGAATGCAGGTATCAGTTACGCGGTTTAAACCTTTATCCAGAAGTTTCATTTCTTCTTCTGCGGTAAGACCTCTCCAGTCTGGAATGCGGTGATAGTGGTTATGAGCAACTAAGTTATAAATATCTTCTTCTAAGTTTGCACCTGTACAACAAATACCGTGAATTTTATCTTGGCGGATCATTTCAGCTAGAGATTTTCCAAGCTCTGCCGTCGACATTGCTCCAGCAAGAGTTACAAACATTTTTCCACCTTTATTAAGGTGAGTTTCCCAACCTTTGGCAGCATCAACTAAAGATGCTGCATTGAAATGCTTGTAGTGGTGAGTGATGAAATTTGAAATTGGACCTTTTGTTGTCATGTATCCCTCTTTATTTTAATTATTTATTTTTTTAAATATGTATAACTCTGTAAGCATTCTTCGTAGAAGTCGATTAGGCGAACACCTTCTCGCGGTGAAATTTTTCCGCCTTGAATTTCTTTGTCGATGTGTTTTTTTAGCGTGTAGGCCATGGCTTCTGGATTGTACTGCATAGCTCGTAATACTGAATCAGATGATGAACCTTTGATAACTTCTTCGATGTAGAAATCAGTTGGATCTTCATCGTCACAAAAGACGTGCACTTCATTTAATCTACCAAATAAATTGTGGAGATCGCCCATAACATCTTGGTAAGCACCAGTTAGAAATAATCCTATATAATATTCTTCATTATTTCTTAATTCATGCAACGGTAAAAGGTTTCTTGTTTCTTCAATTCCAATGAATTTGTTAATTTTTCCGTCACTGTCACAAGTAATATCAACGAGTGTTCCTTCAACAGTTGGTTTTTCATTTAATCGAGTAATTGGAAGTATTGGAAGAAGCTGTCCAATTGCCCACATATCTGGAGCAGATTGGAAAATAGAAAAGTTACATAAGTATTGAGGAGCGATACTCTTAGTAATATCGTATAAATTTTCAGGAATAAATTCCATTTCGGGCAAATACGCAGCAATCTTTTTGGTCATTTTCCAAAAAAGTGTTTCTATTTGTGCACGTTCTTCTAAACTTAAAATTCCTAGACGAAAAGCAGAGTGTGCTTCTTTTTTTGTATCTTCGGCATCGTTGAAAGTTTCTTGGGCATTTTTAAGATCGAGACTATCATGCATTTCACGCATTTTTGAAACGAGTCTATGCTCATCGGCTTTTGCGTCGGTATTAAAATCAGTAAATGATGTTTCGATTTTATCGATTACGTTAGTGATCACACAAGAGTGGCGAGCAGTAATCGCACGCCCTGATTCGGAAACGATATTTGGAGCTGGAACTTTTTCTTCGGCACAAATTTCTTTTAGGATATAAACGATATCTGAAACGTAATCTTTTAGGTTGTAGTTAATTGATGACTCAGTTGCAGATTGTGAACCATCATAATCAACTCCTAGACCTCCACCTACGTCAAAATACTCGATATTCGCGCCTAACTTTAAAAGCTCCGCATAAGTTCGTCCACCTTCGCGGATAACTTCTTTGATTGTTCTAATATCTGTAACCTGAGATCCAATATGGAAGTGGAAAAGTTTCAAGCACGAAAGAGAATTTTCACGTTTTAAAATCTCAATGGCCTGATACATTTCCGCCATTGTTAGTCCAAACTTTGCTTTATCTCCACCAGATTCGGCCCATTTCCCTGAGCCTTTCACTGACATTTTTGCACGTAGACCGATCATTGGCTCAACGTTCATTTCGCGAGAAAGTTTTAAAATTTTATAAAGTTCAGAAAATTTTTCGATTACTACAATTACTTTTCTGCCAAGTTTATTTCCAAGCAGGGCCAGACGTAAATATTCTTCGTCTTTGTATCCGTTTAGAACAGTAAGTGCATTTAAATTATCATTGAAAGCAAGAACTGATAAAAGTTCAGGTTTTGATCCAGCTTCTAATCCAAAATCATAAGGCGCTCCAGCGTCGACGATTTCTTCGACAACTTCGCGCATTTGATTAACCTTAATGGGATAAACACCAGTGTATTTTCCAGGATACTCTGCTTCAGCAATAACTTCACGAAAAGTTTCGTTTAAGAGTTTTACTTGAGATCTTAAAATATCGTGGAAGCGAATGACTATTGGCAGTGGGATATTCTGCAGCTTCATTTCATCTAAAACTTCAGCGATATCAATGCGAGGTCCTTCAGGATTTCTATTGGGCAGAACACACAGGTGACCTTCATTGTTAATATCAAAATAACCATCACCCCAGCGGCCAATATGGTAAACTTCGTCCGCTTCTTCTTTTGTCCAAGACCAGTCAGTCATCTCTATGAATCTCCTAAAAACGAAATTTTAAAATTGCGAAAATTTAGCTTAATTTGTAGGGCCTTACAAACGAAAAATTCGCGTTAAGACAATAAATTATAAAGATTTTAGGGTGAGAACAACTGGGTAGTGATCTGAGGGGAGCGCATATCTTTCAAAAGTGGTTTGAGGATGAGGAATTGGATTTCCATCTTTAGTTTTATACTGGTAAATCCCTGAATTTTCTTTATCGATAAACGGAATGAGCTCAGATGGAAGGAAGATATAATCAATTTGCTGAGGCAAGGGGCCAGAATCTCTTTCGAAATGCACAAATGTGGCGCGCTCACCAACAGGAATATCGAGAGCATCCATGAGATCGGCCAGTTTAGTTTTCTCATAAATCGCCTTAAATTCGTCTTCGCAAATATCCTTAGCTGCAGTTCCATTTAAATCACCAGAGACGAGGATTTTAGTGCTAGGATATTTTACTCCTAGTTCTAAATAAACTTGAATGATAGCTTCGACTTCAAATCGTCTTTGTTTTTTTCCAAGTGGATCAAGACCGGTGCGATCCCATTTAGATTTTAGATGTGAATGTAGAATAATAAGCTTAGGATTTTCTTTTTTTCCATCTGATTTATCAAAAAAGCGCAATTCACCAAGGTCACGTGAAAAAAAAATATCATCTCCATTTGTAGATTTTGCAATTACACGATTTTTATGGGTGAGGTGACCAACTAAAAAGGGGAGATCTTTTTTTACCAAATATCCTAACTCAATTCCACGATCTGAATTACCAGGAATAAGAGACGGCGAATATTTTTTTTGTAAGTAATGCTCGTTAAAAAGATCCAGGCTATCTAAGCCACCGACCTCTGTTAAGCATAAAATATCAGCATCAATATCTAAAATTGCTCGAGCAAGCTCACTGGTTTTATCCGTATCTTTCGGTGGAAGATTGGTGTCAGTTGAAGAATTTTTATAGTCCGTATAAAGCAGAAATAGGTTTTCTGTATTTATGTGAGCTATCTTTAGTGGTCGATTTAATAGCATGGAACTCCATACACAATAGGAAACCATGATTTTTTGGTAAGATGATAAATTTTTTTACAAATGATTCCATCATAAAAAGTGGTATTTTCTACTTGTTTGAGAAAGCTTTCTTTTATTTCTTTTGAGCATTCGATTGATTCGGCAGATATTAATTCTTTAGGGCGATCTAGAATTTTCATGTTTCCTTTTTCATCCACCGAAAAAAAATAATAGATCCCATCTTCTTCGCGAAGATAAATACTTTCAAGAATTTTATCCCCCCTTAATAAAATAGGATATTCTCCTTTTAGACCTGGAAGGAGGACATGCTTCCCATTGCGGTCGATTAAAACGGGATTAATGACTACTCCACTGTTTTTTAATTCTTCTAAATTAAGTTTTTTAACAAATATTTCGCCTTGAAAATAAATTTGGCCGAGTTTATGTTGCTTGCATTGAGATTCCCATAAAGCTAAGTCGAGTTTTGTTAATGCCTCTTTTTTAGCAAAGACGCTAAAAGGAAAGGCATCTTTTTCTAGCATTTTTGCACTAAATTCATTAGAAGAAATTTCTTTTTTTGAAAAAAGTTTGAGCGCATCATTAAACTTTTCACGTTTTGCACCAGTTTCTTTACTGCATTGAGAATTTTCTGGGCAACCTGGAAAATCTTCTTTGGTGTATGTCAACACTTGAGCTTTTGAGTAAAGCACAAAATGAAAAAAGAGAATGAAAAAAAGAATTTTCATTATTTAATAATGATCAAATTTCCTTAAAATGTGAAGCGTATTTCACTCGAACGAGCTCATCAAAATGCCCTCGATACTTATTTTTACCTTTAACCCAGTCAACTTCCGCCTTTAAGGACTTAAGTTTGGTAAATAATCCTAAATTGCTGCGATCAAGTAATAAAAACTCTCGCCTTGGAGATTCACGTCCCGAAATTTCAATTTGAGAAGCAAAACTTCGTAGAAGTTTGATGGGCTCTAAATCGACGACGGCATATTTTCCGGGATTTAAATATGGTAGATATAAGGCCTTAATCAATGAAAAATGTTTTTGAATGATTTCATCAGAATCGTCAATTGTGAAAAAATTTACATTGTATGAGGCAGCTTTATAGAGTTTATATTGATCGGTTTCTGCCGCAACAAATAGTGCACAGTAATCAACGAGAAACTCTTTCGAAAAGATTCTCGTTGAACCGAAATCTAAAATTGCTATACTGCCTTCATTGAATAAGTAGTTTCCGTACTGAGGATCAGTATGAAGTGTTTGATTGCCCCAAAGTGAGTAAAGAAAACTGTTATAAAGTGTTTCACCAATAATATTTTTTTCATCTTGAGAAAAGTGCTTAATATCATCAAAGTGCAATCCTTCAACATAATTCATCGTAAGAATTTCAGAAGTACAGTATTCTTCAAAGGGTCTAGGTATAATAATACTTGGAAATTCTTGCTCAAAGATATTTGCAAATCGCTTAAGTTCATCTTTCTCATGAAGATAGTCACATTCACGAACTAGAGAAAATCTCAATTCTTCAAGAAATTCTTCTAGGTTTGGCTTATTTGGAAAAAGGATATCGATGAGTTTATTTAATTGATTAATATTTGCAAAATCATTTTTAATCGCTTTTACAATTTCAGGGTATTGAATTTTTACTGCTACTTCTTCGCCAGATACCAGTGTTGCTAAATGTACTTGGCCAATTGATGCCGATGCAGTTGGGCGTCGATTAAACGATTGAAAAATTTCTTCTGGTTTTTTCTTAAAATTTCGAATGAAGACCAGATCGATATCTTTATCGCTCATTGGTGGAGCATTTTTTTGAAGTTCTTTAAATAGTTCTGTTATTTCCTTGGGTAACAGCATATCCTCTGAAATCGAAATCATTTGTCCTAATTTCATAAGGGCACCTTTCATCTGCCCCATGGTTTTAACGATTTCTTTAGCGGCTTTTATTTTATAATGTAACTCTTGAACTTGCTCTTTCTTTTGATCAACTTGATGGAGAATATTTTTGCTTTTATCAAGGGCGTAATCAACGGCCAATTTTGATCCTGCAGATGCAATAGTTTTGGTAATAGCAGCAAGTCTTGAGAGTTTAGATGATTTAAAGTTGTTCATAATCCGTTCTCTTGTAGAAGGGATTACTTTACTAATCCCTTATTTTCTTTTTTCTGCATTTCTTTTTTTTAACTCGGCCATTCGCTTTTTGCCTTCTTCAAATCTTCTTTTTTCTTCCTCTGTCTCTGGATCTAGACCACAAATTTTAATGGGTCTTCCAATATCATCGAGGGCCACAAAAGTAAGATAGGCGGTTGTCGTATGCCTAGAAATTCCAGTAAAAGGATTTTCTGCAACTACTTTAACACCAACGAGCATTGATGTCGTGCCTACATAGTTAACACTGGCCTTGACAAGGACGTGATCACCAATTTTTATCGGGGCTTTGAAGCTTATATCGTCGACATGGACAGTTACCACAGGTCTTCCAGAGTGCCTTTCTGCGACCATTGCCGCCGCCATATCGATCCA
>JACCDN010036849.1_pt1 | contig 11758 bp, 12 predicted proteins | sample 7441691 | NCBI WGS metagenome assembly JACCDN01 (sample SAMN15323439, study PRJNA562643) | freshwater metagenome | isolation source: river surface water | place: USA:Blue River Watershed | collected 2017-08-16
GTGGTAGAGGGGTGGGATTAACACTTGCGCAAAGAGTAGCTCTAGTGCATGGTGGTAACATCAAAGCTGAAAGTGATGGAGTAAAAGGAGCTCAATTTACTGTTACTCTGCCTAAAAATTGACTCCTATAATATTTTGAGGTTAAATTTAAGTCCCTGCGCCAGAATTCTGCAAAGCTCAGCGAGAATGCGGTTACAGGGATTATCTACAGCAATTTTGCTTGCAGAAATTTCGTTGTTCTATTTTCTCTTATAGCTTTTTGGTGATATTTTGTTTTAACATAATTTTCATGCGGAATATCAAAATTGCTATTTACTATTAATCGGTTATCTTGTGTGAATAATTCTTTTATATTCTCAAAATAATCTGCTATGTCAGAAGCGAATGCTATAAACCCACCAATTTTCAATTTTAGTTTCAAACTATCTAATCGTTCTTTATTTACAAGACGTTTTTTAAGATATCTTCTTTTATGCCAAGGATCTGGGAATAATATATAAATTCCATCAAGAGAATGATCTGGTAAATCCTTTAAGATCATATCTAGATCATTGGGCCAGAGGAGAAAATTATCGTAATTTCTTTCGGTAATTAATTTTAAAAAATTTGCTACACCATTTAAATAAACTTCTGCTCCAATGTATAAATTTTCAGGATTTAAAATAACCTGATTGAATAAATGCTCTCCCATACCGAAGCCAATTTCCAGATATCTTTTTTGTTTTGTGCTAGAAATTAGCAACTCATTAGAAAATAGGTATTTTGGCAGGATATTTTCAAGTAAATTTTTATTCTGCATAGAGAGCCTTTTTCCTATTCTTCTGGCAAAAGTTCTATTGAGCTTATTAGTTAGTTCTGGTGCTAGTTTATTTTCCATTAAATCTCAACTTAATTAAATATATAATAATCACTATATATTTTACTGTTACAATAAATTCAAGAACTCTATTGCAAATAGATTGTGTTTATTTATAATGAACCATCAAATGTAAGATGGGGTCATAGCTCAGTTGGTAGAGTGTTTGAATGGCATTCAAAAGGTCGGGGGTTCAATTCCCCCTGGCTCCACCACGTTTGAAAGAGTCTGATGTAGAGATTATCTCTCAAAAAAGCGAAATGACTCCAAAACAATTTCTGTAAATTTTTAAGGTCTAACATTATGAAGTTATCTGATAATTTACACTTAGTTACTTTTTTAAATAATGTATTTGATACTAACCTAGAATTTGCTCATGAGCATGGAGAAGCATTTTTTGATCATTTTAGAGATGATCAAACTCCCAGAGTTACTGTACTTAAATGTTCTGATTCTAGAGTGCAAATGGAATCTTTTGATAAAACTCCACAAAACGGCATATTTGCAATCAGAAATATTGGCAATCAAATAGCTACCTGCGAAGGCTCAATAGATTTCGGTGTTAGAATCCTTAAAACCCCGTTTTTACTAATTATTGGTCATTCAGGTTGTGGAGCAGTACAAGCTGTGCTATCTGGAAAATCTACCAATGTTGCAGCCATTGATAATGAACTGAAATCGCTAAAATTATCTACAACCGATATGAAGTTAGCTATTATAGAAAACGTTAATAATCAAGTAAATTTAGCAATGGAAAAATATAAAGATCTAGTCAATAATAATCAATTAGTGATTTTAGGTTCTATATATGATTTTAAAAACGATTTTGGTTTTGGCAAAGGAAAAATGGTCTTTGTAAGTATTAATCACGAAAAAGACGGCCATAAAGTCCGTCAACAACTTGGTACAACAGTACAAAACCTTAATTTTTTAAATTTAGACAATATGGCTAAAATAGTTCAAGTTTGAGTTATTAATCTAAAAGCAACTCTCCCGCGACCTCGACGGCCTTGTTGCATGGGTCGCCAAAGCCAGTGTACAAGGCCATCATAATAAAATAAGGCTAACACTATTAACAAAATATGTTATTTCAGTTAGGTGCGAGGTGCGAAGATCAAAGCCTAATTGGCTAAGCAACGAGTATAACGCTAATACTGGATAAAGAAAGATTAGAAGGTAAATTATATAAGAGGTCTAATTAAAACGGGGAAGTGGTATAAATTGAGAATGCTATACACCACATTACTATCCCAATTAATATATCTAATATTTTCCAAGTTATTGGTTTTTTAAAGACTGGTATTAGCAGCTGCGCACCATACGCCAAGCAAAAAAACCAGATAGTTGAAGCTAAACTTGCGCCAGCTATATAATATATTCTCTGATTTTCAGGCAACTGAGCACCAATAGCACCTATTAATAATACAGTATCTAGGTACATATGTGGGTTAAAAAAACTCATTACCAAGAGAGTTATTATAGCTGATTTAACCGATTTTTTTCCAACAATATATTCATTTTCAATTGAGTTTTTTTTCAACAAAGCAGAATAAAAACATTTACATCCGTAAAAAAACAAGAATAATATACCGCCATATTTTGCTGCGAACATCAAATAAAAATGAGATGCAATTATAAACCCAAGGCCATTAACACCTAACATTATCATAAAAATATCTATGATAGATGCCAAAATTGCAAGGATTAAAACATGTGATTTAAGTAGTCCTTGTCTTAGAATAAAAGCATTTTGTGCTCCTATTGCTATTATTAGACCAGCAGTAGTGCTATAACCTTTGATAAAAGCTAACCAGGAAATATGCGTCATCAAATTAATTAAATAAATTCATCAAAGTTCGAGTAAAACTCGATTTTGCGCTTGAAATAATTTTGCAGATGCTTCTTGTGCCAAAACAAACATTTCCAATAATTGTTGCTGATTAAAATCAGTTTTTTCGCCAGTAGCTTGAATTTCGATTAAGTTACCACTAGAACTAAAAACGAAATTTGCATCTACTTGGGCGTTACTATCTTCTAGATAATCAAGATCAACAATTACCTGACCTTGATAAATACCACATGAAATAGCGGCTACTTGATATTGCAGCGGATTATTTTTTATTATTTTTTTGCTAAGCAAGGACCTAATGGCTAGTTGTAAAGCAACATATCCGCCTGTAATTGCTGCAGTTCTTGTTCCTCCGTCAGCATTGATAACATCGCAATCAATTATTATTTGTCTTTCTCCTAAGCTTTTCAAATTAGTCATTGACCGAAGAGATCTAGCAATTAGCCTTTGGATTTCCTGAGTTCTTCCAGTTTGCCCACCTTTTGTTGACTCTCTTTGCATTCTTTGCTCAGTAGATCTTGGCAACATACCGTATTCTGCGGTAATCCACCCACTATTTTTACCTTTTAAGAATCTAGGTACCGAGTTTTCCAAAGAAGCAGAGCATATGACTTGTGTATTACCGAATTTTATTAAACATGAACCATCTGCATTATTTAAGATGTTTTTTTCAATAAATATTTCTCGTATTTGATTATTTTTTCTTTTAGAAGGACGAAGCATAGGCACAATATATAAAATTATTTATCTTGAAAAACTATCCCCTTGCACTATATTTTAAGAAATATAGCAAGGCAACTAAAATATTAATTTTAAAATTATGGAAAAATATAAAAACGAAGAAAACAATCAAAACAACAGTAAAAATGATCATATTAAAAACGAATATGAAAATCATGATAGTAATTTAGCGACAGAGCATAAACTTCTTGATGATGAACATGAAGGACAGAAGCTAATTACTGAGGAAAAAGACTCTGAATTAATAAGCAGTTTAACTGAGCAAATCGAAATAATGCAAGATAAATTGCTTCGTGCTATAGCAGAATCTGAAAATACACGACACAGAATGAATAAAAAAATCGAAGAAGCCAAAGATTATGCAATCGTCAATTTCGCTCGTGATCTTGTTGCAGTTGTTGATAATTTTTCTAGAGCTTTATCACATGTTCCAGAAAATTTAGACGATGATGCTAATATCATGATTGAAGGCGTCACTATGACCAGAGACGCACTAGTGGACGTGTTCAAAAAGCATGGTATAGAATCAATAGAACCTCACGAAGGAGAAAATTTTGACTATAATAACCATCATGCAATATCACAAGTGGTGACAGATCAACATAAAGAAGGTACTATAGTTAACACAATGCAAGTTGGTTATAAAATCAGAGATAGGCTAATTAGGCCAGCTTCGGTTGCTGTGGCAAAAAAATAATTATGATAGCGCTAAGAGTGAAAAATAACATTATCAAACCTGAAGCAGGAATTTTTGTTTGTATAAACCAAAGATGGTGTGTCTTGTTAATTTTGGTTATGTTCTTGACATTATTTCCAAAACAAGCACAATGCGCTTTACACGAAATTTCTGAAGTTTTTATTGAAGCAAAGGGGAATAATAAATACGAAGCAAAAATCAAGGCCAATGCACAAGGTATGATGAGGGCTTTTTTACTAGTTGCTGATAAAATGGGAGTCAGTCATAGCGATCTACAAGAAGCACCCTATTCAAGGCTCAAAGAAGTTTTTAAACCTGTGATGATATTCAATGAACTCTCTACTATCGAAAAATATAACGCTACTGTAACATATCAGTACGATAAAGCCAAATTTTATCAGCTATTGTTAGATTATGGCAATGATACAGTTCAGGATATGTTCTATGAATCACTTATTTTGCCCGTTTTTAAGCAAAGAAATGTTTTTAATATTTGGGACAAAGAAAAAAACTGGAACAATATTTGGCACGAATCTAGATCCATTTTGAACAATCATAAGCTGTTTTATCCATCCAAAAACCTCGTTACTAGTAGAAAAATAACGCCCCAAAACCTGTTTAAGCTAAAATATAATGATTTTATTGAGATTTTTCCTGATATTTTATTCAAACATGTAATGATTATTACCACCGAGTTTTTTACAAATCGAAAAACTGCCCAAGGGTTAATGAAAATCAATACTCATATTTTAAGTCCTAATGAAACAGATAATCTTCAGCTGGAAGAGGATTATAACTTATTATCATTAGAAGATATTCCGCATAATGTAGGTTTGGTAATTGACAAAGTTATAAACCTTTATGGAGCTGTTAGAACTCATCCAGAAAACGCACTACTCTCCCAAAAAAATAACGATAATAACACGGAAGAAGAACAAAGACCAATAATTATGAATTTTGATGTTTTTAATGAAGAAGAAATGGATTTAGTAGTAAGCAAATTAAAAAAGGTTAATCAAATCGATAAATTCTCTATTGAACATGACTATGACACAAAATACAAAGTGCTTATTTATACCAACTCTTCCGAACTTGACCTGGCAGAAGGCTTGTATTTGAATGGTTTAAGTTATAAAATTCATGGTAGCTTATATAATTTGATTGATATTAAGAAAGGTGGATAAAAGCACAATTTTCAAGCTGTTTAACTATAGTCTTTATAATTTAGTAGGATCGACAACTTATGAGTAAATTAGTTTTTTGGAGCCTGACATTTTTGGTTTTAACTAGCCTTGTTTATCTTGTTTTAGAAACTTTAGCTCCGTTTGTAATGGCATTTATCTTTGCATATTTACTACAACCCATAATAGAGAATAATTCTAACAGATTTAGCCTTCCAAGAAACTTAATTTCAACCGGGATATTTATTATATTCATTAGCAGCTTTATTATAATATTAATGATTTTATCACCGATTATTTACAACCAAATCGCCGCATTCATAATCAAGATACCTAGCTACAAAAACAATTTCAACACCGGAGTTAGCTATCTTTTGGCAAGCATTGATAGAATCGATCCTAATGTTGCCGATAAAATTTCAGAATCATTGCAAAGTTTTGTTAACTCGACATTTTCAATTGTTGTAACGGCTGCCAATAATATTTGGAGCTATACATTAGCGACGATCAATTTTTTTATTATAATTGTATTAGTACCGGTTATTTTATATTATTTTCTTAGAGATTGGCCAAGAATGGTTGAGAGTGTAGAATCTATCTTACCCCGCAAAGAAAAAAGTAAAGTTGGCAAGATTTTTTCTGATATTAACAATCTGCTATCAGCTTATATTAGAGGGCAACTTAATATATGTTTCTTGCTAAGTGTTTATTACATTGTAGGATTAAGTTTAATCGGTGTTGATTTGGCGCTTTTACTTGGAATAGTAGCTGGATTTTTAGTAATAATTCCATTTATTGGAGGTCTAATATCTCTGTTCTTAATGCTAGTAAGCTGCTATTTTTCCTATGGAGCTTCAATAGAGCTGGTATATGTATTGGTTTTATTCGTAGTTGCCCATGTTATTGAAGGTTATATTCTTACTCCTAAAATAATCGGTGGCAAAATAGGACTCCACCCTGTTTGGATAATATTTGCTGTGTTTGCAGCTGGGAGCGTTTTTGGTTTTATAGGAATAATATTCGCTATTCCCATTGCAGGAATAATAAAAATACTATTAACTCATATAATAGATTATTATAAATCCAGTAAGATTTACAACAATTAATAAGATTTTAAAATAGTGGGTAATAAAATTTTACTAAGCTTCTTGCGTATTTTAATAGCAAAATTACCAACCATAATATGGCAAGAGGTCTAGTATGCAACAAATAACATTTACTCTAGCTCATCAACCGTCTGATAATTTTAGTGATTTTATTGAATCTAGCTCCAATAAGCTCGCTTACAAATATATTAATGACTGGCCAGATAATTTTGGAGTTTTACCATATTCTAAAGTATTAATAATAAAAGGGCCAAAATCTTCTGGAAAAACTTTCTTGGCAAATTTATGGGCAAGAAAATCTAATGCTTTGTTCTTAAAAAAAAATCACGAATTAACTAAATCTATTTTAGACCATCACCAAGCTTTCATCATCGATGGTTTTGACTCAAACTGGAGTGAAAAAGATGTACTGCATTATTTTAATATTTTACATGAAAATAGTAAATATTTATTAATAACTTTAACTGAAATTCCAAAAATCAAGCTGGCTGATTTATCATCTAGAATAAATTCAGTAAATAAAATTGACATTTCTATGATTGATGACGAGCTAATGAAAATCTTAATTTTTAAACAATTTTCTAATTTCTCAATCACCATTAATGATGATGTTATAAATTATCTTGTTAAAGTCTTGCCTCGTGATTTTCTTAAAATTTTATCAATTATAAATGATATCAACCGTAATTCTCTAGAAACTAAAAGAAAAATCACTATACCTTTTATAAAACAATTACTTTTGGAACCATCATATAACAAAAACAGCGATTGCGAGCTCTAAAAAGGCGTGATACGTCATTGGTGGCGCAGAAATTCAGCCTTGTTGCATGGCTAATCAAGTTCAATCTAATACCAATTCATAAGTGAATGACTATATAGACCTTTTAATGTGGCCAGTGTATAATTGGCGTGGTCTTGTGATTTTAAACTCTTCGTCTTCCCACATTTCTTTCCATTGAGAAATCCAGCCAGCAGTTCTTGCTACGGCAAATAACACTGTGAACATAGAGGAAGGAATTCCCATAGCTTTATATATGATGCCTGAATAGAAATCGACATTTGGATATAATTTTTTATTAATAAAATATTCATCACTAAGAGCTATTTTTTCTAGCTCCATAGCGATCTCAAGCATTGGATTACCTTTTAACTGTCCTAATTCTTCAAGTACTTCTTTGCAAGTGTCTCTGAGTACTGCTGCTCTTGGGTCGTAATTTTTATATACTCTATGGCCAAATCCCATCAAACGGAAACTATCATTTTTATCTTTAGCGCGTTTTATATAGGTTGGAATATGCTCAATTGAGCCTATTTCTTCTAACATGTTAATTACTGCTTCATTAGCACCGCCATGAGCTGGTCCCCAAAGAGAGGCTATGCCAGCGCTAACTGCAGCGAATGGATTTGGTCCGGAAGAACCAGCGGTACGAACTGTAGAGGTTGAAGCATTTTGTTCATGATCTGCGTGCAGAATAAAAATTTTATCCAGAGCTTTTACTAATACAGGATTTGCTTTATATTTTTTGCTCGGTGATGCAAACATCATATGGAGAAAATTTTCAGTAAAAGAAAGTTCATCTAATGGATATACAAAAGCTTGACTAAGTGAGTATTTGTAGGTCATTGCGGCAATTGTAGGCATTTTTGCAATCATCCTAAGTGCGGCTAATTCTCTTCCTTCTGGCGAGTTCATATCAATAGTATCATGGTAAAAAGCTGAAAGAGATCCAACTACTGAAAGTATAATAGCCATTGGATGCGCCAAATGCCGAAATGCGCCAAAAATATTTCGTGTCTGCTCGTTAACAAGGGAGTGATGAGCTATATCTTCAGTAAAATCCTTATATTGAGATTTATTAGGTAATTCACCATTAAGGAGGAGGTAAGATACTTCAAGAAAATCTTTATTTTCTGCTAATTCTTTTATATCATAGCCTCTGTGCCTTAATACTCCTTTATCACCGTCGATGTAAGTAATGGCCGAGGTGCAAGATGCCGTAGACATAAAACCAGGGTCATAGGTAAAATAACCAGTCTGGCTATATAATTTGCTAACATCTACAACATCCTGACCAATAGAAGCTTTTTTAATTGGTAATTTATAAACTTTATCTTTAATTTTCAGTTCTGCAAATTCTTCGCTCATCATATACCTCTTGGTCTCTTGCGGCTGAAATTATTTCAATATGCCATGATATCTAATTGTAGTTTATAGTAAGAGATATTTGCAACTAAAACAATTTTTGTTAAAGATGTTCTTCTATAAATTGTTGCATCTTTATTAAATCGAACCAACTATCTTTTTTTTTGGCTGGCTGTCTTAGAAGATAGGCTGGGTGGAAAATTGCCATAGTATTAATAGGCTTTGACAAATATTCATTTTGATAAGAATGAATATTATTTCTAGCTAGATTGATATTAATTTTGTCACCAAGTAGCCCCGTAACAGCAGTACTACCAACACAAATAATTAGCTTGGGATTAATTAGGGCGATATGTTTCGCCAAAAAAGGTCGACAAACGTCCATTTCTTGCTTTGTAGGCTTACGATTTGCTGGCGGTCTCCAGAATATTGTATTGGTTATATATATATTTTCCTTTCTTGATAGTTTAATAGTAGAGAGCATAATATCAAGTAACATACCACTTTCACCGCAGAAAGGTATGCCAATTTCATCTTCTTTTGCTCCTGGTGCTTCACCAATTAACATAATTTTTGCCCCATGATTACCATCTGCAAATACGGTATTTAGAGCAAAATTTTTCAAACTACAACCATTAAAATTCATTACTGTTTCTTTTAGTTTATCCAATGAATCAGCTGCGTCGGCTAGGTTCTTTGCGTTCATAATATTAGATATTTCGTTATTATCATTGTTTAGATTGGTTGTAGAAGTTATGATTCCAATTTCCTTGGTTATGGGTTTATAAGATATTTTATCTGCTATTTTAGCAGAACGGTTCTGCAGTTCTTTCAATAGAGAAATATTACTATCTTTTTTTTCAGAAAAATAATATTCTATGCCAACTGATTTGAGCCATTTTAAATATTCTAATTTTTTAGATATATTGTTCATAAATTAACATATAAAATAATGTAATTGTTCTAACTGAGAATATTATGCCCAGATACAACTTAACTATACCAGAAAACTTACAAGGCCTTAGGATAGATAAAGCATTATCTCTGTGTTGTGATGATACTTCAAGAAGCCAAATCCAAAAAGCTATTAAAAGCCAGAAGCTTCTGCTAAACGGTGAAATTATTTCAAATTTATCTACGCGCGTCAAGGAGAATGACGAAATTGATATCCTAATAGAAGTAGAACCACAGACAGGAATAACCCCATCTAATATTCCTCTTGATATTATTTATGAGGATGATGATTTAATAGTATTAAACAAATCAGCTTTTATGACGGTTCATCCTGGAGCTGGTGATTATAAAGATACTTTAGTCAATGCTCTGCTATATCATACCGATAAATTGTCAGACGAGGGTGGGGATATTAGACCAGGTATCATTCATAGGCTAGATAAAAATACGTCAGGGTTAATGGTTGTTGCCAAAAATAACGCAGCTCACCGAGCTATTGCTTTGCAAATAGAATCAAGAACCCTTAAAAGAAAATATAAAGCTCTTGCTTGGGGAATGATTAGACCTCAAGATGGTATTATAAATCAACCCATTGCCCGAAGTAAGCTAGATAGAAAAAAAATGACCACTGTGAAATCAGGCGGTAAAGTTGCAATTACTCATTATAAAACTTTAGAAATTTTTCAAGGTGGTTTGTTTAGCTTAGTTGAATGCGAACTTCAAACCGGTAGAACTCACCAAATTCGTGTTCATTTAAGCCATGTTGGTCACTCTATTGTAGGAGACCAGACTTATGGAAATAATAAAAGAAAAATTGTTGGCTGTTCTGAACTCTTAAAAGCAAAGCTCTTAGGGTTTGAACGTCAAGCTTTGCATTCTTATTACATCAGTTTTTTTCATCCTACATCTCTTATATTCATGGAGTTTGAAAAAGAGTTACCAGTTGATTATAATGAACTGGTAACCTTTTTAAAGACAAGTTAGTTGACTTTTAGCAGTTTTGTAAATAAAGTCTTGATGGAGATTAGAAACTAGAGATTTTTGTGTTTAAAATAAGAAAAATAAACATCGTATTATTATCATTAACTTTGCTTTTATTGTCGGCTTGTTTCGATGATAAAAGCGATGATCTTTGGGTTGTAGGGACTAGTGCAGATAATCCACCTTATGAGTTTGTACAAAATGGTGAAATAGTTGGGTTTGATATTGACTATATTACCGAAATAGCCAAACATTTAGGTAAAAAAGTGGAATTTAGAAATATGGAATTCCACAGTTTGCTTGCTGCCCTTTCTACAAATAGTGTTGACTTAGTTGTAGCTGGTTTATCAGTAACACAAGAACGTACGCTAAGAGTTGATTTTTCTAATCCTTATACTTCCTCAAAAATTGCAATTTTATATAGAGGCGAGGATAAATTTGCTAATCAAAAAGATCTGAAAGGTAAAAAAATTGGAGCTCAACTTGGTACAATATGGGGTCTAATTGCTCACGATTTAGCAACCGTAAATGGGTTTAGTATTATCTCTCTATCTAGTAATTTAATGCTCATAGAAGAATTAAAATCTAAGCGTATTGATGCGGTGGTTTTAGAAGATACACAAGCTGAAAAATTTATCGAGATTTATCCAAATCTATCCAGATTTGTTGAAGAAAATCTAGGTTCATCTTTTGCAATCGCAATGCCGAAGGGTTTTGCAAATAAAAAGAATATAAACCATGCTATTAAAGCTCTTAAAAGCAATGGTACAACTCAGACTCTAGCTAAAAAATGGGGGTTAGTTGGTGCAAAATGAAGAATTTAAAGCTGCTGTTGGAAAATATCCTACTGGTATAGCTGTTATATCAACTAAACATAATAATAAGTTTTATGGATTCACAGCCAATTCTTTTACTTCGGTTTCTCTAGATCCAGCCTTAGTTTCCTTTTGTTTAAGTATAAATGCTAGCAGTTTTGATGCTTTCCTAAGTGCGCAATATTTCGCAATTAGTATTTTGTCAACTAGGCAAGTGGATATAGCTGTCCGTTTTGCATCTTCCGGCGCTGATAAATTTCAAAATATTGATTTTACAGAAAATAATTTTGGTATACCTTTAATTAGTAATGTTTTAAGCTCCATAGAGTGCAAAAAATATAAACAAATAGAATGCGGAGATCATTATATTTTTATAGGCAAAGCTTTGAAAGTAAATATTAGTAGCGATTTACTTACATCTCCTCTTATTTATTA
>JACCDN010078814.1_pt1 | contig 11758 bp, 9 predicted proteins | sample 7441691 | NCBI WGS metagenome assembly JACCDN01 (sample SAMN15323439, study PRJNA562643) | freshwater metagenome | isolation source: river surface water | place: USA:Blue River Watershed | collected 2017-08-16
AGGGAGACGGGCGGCAGGCCCCCCTACGCGAAATTCATAAAATGTTTGCTGTCTTGTACATTCCCTAAGCTACGGGCGGCAGGCCAATCAAGATCATACGCAGGTCCGCAAGAGGTCTAATAACCATGTAACTGTTTTGCACTGACTCATCTAAAAGTAAAGAGAAGTAGCCGGATCCTCTCCTTCGTCTTTACTTAGGAAACGCTCTTAACGGTATTAAGCTCCAGGCTGTAGCTCTTCAAGCTTGATAACCGGAGCTTCCGTCAGGTCATCAAAAATGGTTTCATCTTCTTCCTTCTCTAAAGAAGGGCTCAAAAGATTAGATGGAGCGCTATCTACAGTAAAGGGCCTAGTAGCAGGGGCAAGTGCGTCACCTGTAGTGGGTAAAGAAGCGGATACAGCCCAATCCCCTTTAGACTCTGCAGGGTTTTGAGTACCTGTGGCAAGGAAAGGAAGATCTGCCGCTTTAGAGTCATCTCCACGTATTTTTAGCTTTTGGCCTGCACGGAGTGCTTTAGGATCCTGTATATGATTAAGATCCATGAGAGACTTCATTGAGACTTTTTGCGTCTGAGCAATGCCAGACAGCGTATCTCCTGGCTTTACAATATAGGTACTACCGGGCCAGTCAGGGGAGCCAGACTTGGATTTTTCTTGAGAAGAACCAGTTCTGACGCTTCGCAAGCGCTCTTGCGTACCCTTAGGCAAGCTTAACTTCTGCCCTACATAGAGGGTGTCTTTTGAGAGGCTATTGAGGGCCTTTAGCTCCGCCACCGTTACCTTGGCTGCCAAGCTAAGAGCTGAAAGGGTGTCGCCTGCTTGTACAATATAGCTTTCTGTTTCCTGGTGGGCTAAGGTAGTATTTTGAGAGGGTAGGGGGCTTTTTACGGATGGGATCAGCAAGTTTTGACCAATTTTTAAAACGCTATCTTTTTGAAGGCCATTGTAAGTGAGTAAGTCTTCGAGCAAAACACCATGTCTTTTGGCAATCGTCCAAAGGTTATCCCCTTTTTTAACTGAATATTTAGCTGGTATGCTAGATTCTGTATAGGCTGCTTCTGGGGTTTTTTCTTGGATGGGTGTAGGCATCATCTCTGATAAGGAGTGAGCCTCCAAAGACGGCTTTTCTGTGTCAGTAATAGTGATTGCATCTAGTTTTTTAGCCTCTAAGCGTGGTTTCCCACTTGCGGCAAAACGAGGCCTTGTTTCTAGGCTGCTTGGCTCTATTTCAGGCCTGTTCCACAGCGCATCAGGATGACTTGTGGCTGGCTCTTTACCGTGATGGGTGGTACAAGCTGTGTTGAAGCTAGCACAGCTCAGTAAAAAGCAAAAGAAAAATGGAGAATGAGGCTTGATGGAATTCATACTCAGTACAATACGTAATAAAAAATAAGTTTTAAAGCTTAGAAATCTTTATTTGGAGGAAGAAAATAGTTTTAAAATAATTTTTTGATCATTGCATCAATCCAGTCATTGATGGCAATCAGCCCCTTCCAAATCCAATCTAGGAAGTCCGCTAGGGCATTCAGCGCTCGTACCCAGAAAAATTCTTCTGGATTTTCCGTTTTTACTTTCGGAGTGGCCTTTACTGTTGGGGTGGTTTCTATTGCTGGAGTGGTTTCTACTGTTGGCGTGGCATCTACTGCTGGGACGGCTTTTACTGTCGGAGTGGCTTCTATTGCTGGAGTGAGTGCTACTGCTGGGGTGGTCTCTGCTACTGGGGTCCCTTCTACTGTTGGGGTGGTTTCTGCTGTCGGCGTAGCTTCTATTGCTGGAGTGATTTCTACTGTTGGGGTGGCTTCTACTACTGGCGTAGCTTCTGCTGTTGGAGTGATTTCTACTGTTGGGGTGGCTTCTACTACTGGCGTAGCTTCTACTGTTGGGGTGGCTTCTGCTGTTGGGGGACACAAGGAAGCAGTAGTACAAGCCGCATTAGATATGCAGCCAGTGAATAAAAGTAAGGCAAAAAGGCGAGAGAAGGTTATTTTAAGACGCATACTGGGTTTGTAAAAACTAATTGATTGAAAAAGAATATAGATTGCATCTAAACTGAAGTACTCTAAAAAATCAATCCTCAAAATAGCTGCTGCTTTTTCTTTTATCTCAAGACCAAACGTGTTAGGATAGAAACCATGTATCGTTTTATAATCAGCTGTATACGGCCCTTACGGTTTTGGTTTTTAGGCTTAGGAGGCATAGCTTGTATAGGGGCGGTGCATGCGAATGTGCTACCCTATTTACTAAAACGTATTCTCAATACGCTCGGTTCTATCCATAGGATTGAGGCTGGTTCTGCGCTTTTATTTCCCATTCTTGCTTATTTAGGGTCAGGCCTGTTTGTGAGTTTAAGCTTTCGGTGTCATGACTATATATGGCTTAAGCTTGGCCCACTTTTAAAGCAAGGGATAGCAGATAGGCTAATGTCGCATATGATGTTGCATTCGCAATCTTTTTACCAGGATCATCTATCGGGAGACCTTTCTCATAAGGTAAAGGGTGTGATGAAGGGCCTGCCAGATCTGTTGAAGTTGAGTATTGATTCTTTTTTGCGAAACACTTTGATTATCCTTGGTGCTAGCTGGAGCTTGGCCCAGCTCCATCCTAGCTTTAGCCTAGCCTTAGGGGTGTGGACTATTTGTTTTTTACTAGGGTCTATCCTTTTTCTAAAGCGGGGAAAAGCGCTGAGTGTAGAAGCTTCCAGTCGTCTTTCAGCTGTTTTTGGTCATATAGGAGATATTATTAGTGGTATGATAAACGTAACGCTCTTTGCCAATCAACGCTATGAGGCGCAGAGCTTAGCCAAAGGATTAGAGGCGTGCGCCATACAAGAAAGAAAGAGAGACTGGTTTTTCTTAAAGCTCTATCTCTTTCAAGGCCTATCCTTTGTGGCGTATCAGGCTATCTGTTTTACCTTGTTAGTTCAAGGCTTTAAAGCTGGTTCAATTACAGCAGGAGACTTTGGGCTCCTAGCCATGCTGAATATTTCTATTGTAAATTTTTTGTGGAAACTGTCGGATGATATTGGCGTATTCGTCCGTACCCTGGGCGAAGTCAATCAGGGCCTAAGCCTAATTTTAGAGCCAGCAGAAGTGAAAGACATCCCTGCAGCCCCTAGCTTAGTTATCAGTAAAGGAGAGCTACGATTTGAGTCTATTCGCTTCAGCTATGCTGGACAACCCTCTTTATTTCACCAGCTTTCTCTTCACATCCCTGCAGGACAAAAGGTAGGACTAGTCGGCTATTCTGGGAGTGGTAAGTCGAGCTTGCTGAAGCTTCTGCTTCGTTTTTATGAGCCTCAAGGCGGGCGTATTCTGATTGATGGGCAGGATATTAGCAAGGTTAGTCAAACTAGCCTTCGCCAGCAGATCAGCATCATTCCGCAAGAGCCTGTACTCTTTCACCGCACGATAGCAGATAATATCCGTTATGGAAAATTAGAAGCCACAGCAGCAGACCTCATCCACGCTGCCCAGGAAGCGCACGCTCATACCTTTATAGAGAAAATGCCCCAAGGCTACCAGTCTTTAGTCGGAGAGAGGGGTGTGAAGCTCTCGGGTGGGGAAAAGCAGCGCCTAGCCTTGGCTAGAGCCTTGCTGAAAAATGCCCCCCTTCTGATTTTGGACGAGGCTACCAGCCAGCTAGACTCCATCACTGAAGCTCAAATTCAGAGTACCTTACATACCCTCATGCTCGGAAAGACGACCCTTGTGATCGCCCACCGTCTGTCGACCTTGCTTTCAATGGATAGGATCTTGGTTTTTGATGCCGGTTCTATCGTCCAGGATGGGACGCATCAGGCTCTCGTTTCACAGGAAGGCCTCTATAAAAAACTGTGGGAGACACAGGTAGGAGGTTTTCTAAAGTATGAGGCCGAAACCAGCGTTGTTTAACCTCAAAACCCATCTTTCTATATCTATGCTAGAAGATAAGGCTAAGCAAGAGTATCCTCATTTAGACTGGCCCTTGTTTCAAAAAGGAAAAGCTGCTCTATGGCGTCGGGCACAATTGAAGCAGCTTAGGCCTCTCAAGAAGGCTCTTAAGCTCAGTATTGTCGACTCAGGCTTTGATCTGAGCCATCCCTATTTGAGAAAACGCTTGCTCTTTCATGAAGGGTGGAATGCTGAAGGAGGCCATACCCTAGACGAGGCAGCAGGCCTGCAGACTTTCTTTGGATCAGAAGAGGAGATTGTCTCCTCGCATGGAACGCATATTGCAGGCATCATCGCTCAGCTTGTCAGCGAAGCTGTGGGGATAGTGCCCGTCCGGGTAGGGTCTTCGGATAGCTGGGTCCTCCAGCCCCTAAAAGAGGACGATTGGATGGAAGTAAACGGCCGTTACCGGATGCGCCTTCCTTTTGACCAAGCCTTTGAGGAGCTAAGGCGTGGTGATACGCGGGTTGTGAACCTTTCGTGGCGTTTAAATTTTGCAGATCCCTATCTGCTAGAGCTCTTGATAGGCCTAGCCGATGCAGAAAAGCTGATTGTGATTGCAGCAGGCAACGACGCGGAGGCAATCGGCGAAGACCCCTCTACAGAGGGGCTAGCCCTCTTGGCCCAACATCCTCGAATAGCCGGGCGTATCCTCTTAGTCGGGGCTAGTGCCTGGTCTCAGCATGGGGAAACTTTGGCAGACTTTAGTAGCTACCCAGCCCCAGCTACTGCACCTTATTTTATTTGGGCCCCTGGGCAAGCTATTGTATCGACTGCTCCACTGCAAAATAATCCCCGAGGCTTTGAACTGAAGAGCGGTACCTCTATGGCGGCAGGAGTGGTGACAGCCGCACTTGCCCAGCTTTTGGGTGAGAATCCTGGGCTCAGTGTAGACCAGGCTAGGGCGCTTTTACTCAAACACGCCAGCCCCTTGGCTGTGCCTAAAGAGCTATCGCACCTTCTAGGATTAGCAGGCTGTGGCCTTTTAAATATGCAAAAGGTCCTAGATGCTGCGCAAAAAGAAGCTAGAGGCAATGCTAGGGGAGAAGAAGATGTTTCAAACGATTATCATTTTCTGCCTCCAGGAGGCTTTGCCTAGATATGAATGGCTTCTTTATGGGTCGCAGCCGCTGCTTCAGCTATGCCTTCAGCAAGAGTTGGGTGGGCATGCAAGGTAGCATGTAGGTCCTCGACAGTGGCTTCCAGCTTTATAGCTAGTGCGAGCTCGTTAATCAGCTCTGTAGCGTCTACCCCTAGGATGTGGGCGCCTAAGATCTCCCCATGCTCTGCTGAGGAGAGGATTTTTATGAATCCTTCAGGATGGTCTATCGCTACAGCCTTGCCAGAGGCTACGAAAGGAAACTTCCCAACTTTATAGGCAAGACCCTGGGCTTTGGCTGCCTCTTCAGTCAGGCCTATGCTGGCTATCTGGGGCTGACAATACGTACAGGCAGGAAAAACGGTTTTTCGCTCTGGCTTGCTGTGCTTAAAGATGCCATTCACAGCCTGGATAGCCTCAAAGGTCGCTACGTGGGCAAGCCAGGGCGGGCCAATAATGTCTCCTGCTGCGTAGATGCCGGGGATGGACGTTTCATAAGCATCGTTTACCGCTATGTACCCCTTAGCATCTAGCTCTAAACTCAGGTGGGGAGCCAAGAGGCCGTCAGTATAGGGTTTTAGGCCAATGGCTAAGAGAAGAGAGTTAGCACTTAAAGGCGTGAGGGTGTCTCCTTTGGATAGCTCTAGGCTGACACTGGCGTCCTGCACTTGGATGTTTTGTGCCTTTTGGCCCAGGTAAAGGTGGATCCCTTGCTGGCTAAACTGCTTTTCTAGTGCAAGGGAGACTTCTTTGTCTTCTAGCGGGAGAATATGCTCTTGCATCTCCACAAGGCTGACGGTAGCGCCCAATGCGTTAAAAAAGTAGGCAAACTCCACCCCAATAGCACCTGCTCCTAGGATGATGATGGAGTCTGGAAAGGCTTCTTGGGCTAAGACCTCGCGCGAGGTCATGATCCGTTTGCCATCCACCGCTAGGTTCGGAAGGCTCAACGGCTTGCAACCCGTAGCTAGGAGGATATGCTTTGCCCGCAGGGTGAGGCCTGCCTGGTTACCTTCTTTGATTTCCACCGTCTGGGGGGAGGTGACGTGTGCTTTACCTATAAAATGCTCTACTTTATTCTTTTTAAATAAAAATTCTATTCCTTTTGCCATCGTATCTGCGACTTTACGGGAGCGTTGGATCACTGCCGGAAAGTCAAAACTAGCTTCTTTGCAGCCAAGGCCTAGCCGATCTGCGTGTTTTAGGGTCTGGAAGGTCTCTGCTGCTTTGAGTAGGGCCTTTGAGGGTATGCACCCCCAGTTTAGGCAGGTGCCGCCGGGTCTTTCCATTTCAACACACGCTACTTTTTTCCCAAGTTGAGCTGCCCTAATAGCTGCAGGATAGCCTGCTGGCCCGCCACCAATCACAATAAGGTCGTATTCCATATGAAAAAAATATTAAAAACAAAGGCACTGTAGTATAAAACTCTCAAAGCACAAGATCAGATTCTGTAGCATCGATAATCTCTAATACCCCCTCCCCGGTTTGGAATAGGAATGGGGCGGAACTTAAAATCGTACCTGGAGGCGCTGAATTCTTCACTAGTTCTGCTTTCTGTAAGGGTATGGGAGCGGTCTGTAGCGCTTGTGGTAGAGGCCGTGCCTTCCAGATATGCAGGCGCTTGCTGTCGCTGTCTGTAAATGCGCCTGGAAAGGGCCGGGTAACGGCACGGATGAGGTTGTAAATCGAAAGAGCGCTCTGCGACCAGTCTATCCTTCCATCTTCTGGAGTCCTCCCCCCAAATACCGTCGCTAAAGAGTGGTCTTGAGGGCGAGCTTCAGTCGTACCACTTAAAAGCTTGGGTAATTGCCTGTTGAGAATGCGTACTGCCGCATCTCTCACCTTATACGTCACGCTTAGGGCGTCATCTTCAAACAAAATAGGCACGGCCTCTTGGTCTACAATATCTCCCGCATCGGCAGCTTTTACCATGTGGTGGAGGGTAGCACCGGTTTGTGTTTCGCCTCTTAGAATTGCCCAGTGAATAGAGGTGCGTCCCCGGTATTTGGGTAATAAAGACCCATGCATGTTAAACGCCCCTAAGGGCGCTAGGGCTAGTATCTTGGGGCTAATCATATTCCGGTAGTAAAAGGATAGGATGACGTCTGGCTTTAGGTCCAAAAAGCGCTCATACCACCCGTCCTTTAGGCTTTCAGGCTGAAAGAGAGGGAGGTTTTGCGCTTTTGCTAGCTCCGGCACCGAGCGGAACCACAGCTGTTCTCCCGGCTTGTTTTGGTGAGATACCACGCCCACGATATGCATTTTGGCCTGGATCAGAGCCTCAAGGCAGGCATAGCCGACTTCGCTGTAGGCAAAGGCAAGGATACGAGGCGCTTCCATAGGGACAATGCGGTGTTCAAGGTACGTCTTAGGTGTTCAAGATAAGTCTTCTAGGACTTGCCGGATAATGTAACGGGGGCGTTGTTGTACGGCCTGGTAGGTTCTCCCTACATACTCCCCAATAAGGCCGATGCCTGTAATTGCCACGCTAATGAGGAAAAAGAGGATCGCAAACAAGGTAAAAAGGCCCTCCGCCTCTGGCCCGTAGGCAAAGCGCCGGTAGAGGAGCACGCTCACTAAGATCCCATTCATAATGCTCGTTAACATACCAAAAATGGTAAATAGCTGCAAGGGCATGAGGGTAAAGCCGGTAATGAGGTCAAAGTTTAGGCGAATCAGCTTATAGTAGCTATATTTGGAGACGCCTTCAGCCCGTTCATGGTGGTCTACCTCTACTTCTGCAGGTCTTGCGGCAAACTTATAGGCAAGAGCCGGTATAAAAGTAGAGCGCTCTACACAGCGGATGATGGCATCGATGATAGGCCGCTTATAGGCCCGGAGCATGCAGCCCTGGTCTGTCATCTTGATGTCTGTTGAGAGCTCCCGAAACCAGTTGATGAGCTTAGACGCTAGCTTACGAAGCGAGGAATCCTGCCTTAGCCTGCGGTAGCCGCCTACCATATCATAGCCCTCTTCTATTTTTGCTAAGAGTTTAGGAATCTCTTCTGGAGGATTTTGCAGGTCTGCATCCAAAGTAAAGATAACGTCCCCTCTCGCTTTTTCAAAGCCGGCAATAATGGCTGTATGTTGGCCAAAGTTTCCATTAAAGTCTATGACTCTTACGTGCTTTGGGTCTTCTTTATAAAAAGAAGAGAGGTACTGCATCGATGCATCCACACTGCCATCATTGGTAAAGATAATTTCATAGCCTTTACCGAGCTGATCCAGCACCGCTTTAAGGCGTGTATAAAGGGCCTGTAAGTTATTCGCCTCATTGTATACAGGAATGACAACGGAAAGATAAGGTGAAGACGCCATCATAAGAATATACGCACTAAAGCAAAAAAACTCCGTCCTATCAAGGCCAATTAAAAAGGGTTTGAAATTTATCTGAAAACCCAAAGTATTCAAAACCATCCTCTTTGTTATGACTAAACCTAAAACCCAGCATGCTCTAGAAGATGCTTTGCCCGAAAACTTTGCCGAGCCGGTGCATGCCTTTCTTGCATTTCTAGAGCTAGAGAAGGGAGTGTCGCCCCATACGCTGAGCAGCTACGAAAAGGATCTGTCTCAGTGTGCCCTATATTTAGAGCAGCAAGGCGTCAGCGGCTGGGACAGTGTCACCACAGAGGCTCTGCGCCTTTGGGTGGCGGACCTTAGCCTCAAGGCCTACAAGGCCTCTAGCCTGACCCGAAAGCTCTCTGCTCTGCGGAGCTTGGCGACCTTTTTGGTGAGAGAAAATAGGCGAAAGGATCATTTTATGGAGCTCTTTAGCCTACCGAAAAAAGCTAGGCGTTTGCCAGGCCTTCTGAGTGTGAGTGAAGTCGATAGGCTCTTAACGGCTCCCCCCCAAGATAAACCCCAGGGGCTACGGGATAGGGCCATGTTAGAGCTGATGTACAGCAGCGGCCTTAGAGTGTCTGAGCTTTGTAGCCTAGCTATGCAGATGCTAAATTTGGATGAGGGGTTTGTCCGGGTTTTCGGCAAGGGGTCTAAGGAGAGGGCTGTTCCCCTAGGGCAAAAGGCGATAGCAGCCCTGCAAGACTACTATCTAGAGGCCCGTCCGCTTTTAGCAAAGGCTAAGAGTGGGAGCTTTGTCTTCCTAAGCCAATGGGGAAGGGCCCTGTCGCGCAAGACGTTTTGGGTGAATATCAAAACCTATGCCAAGGCAGCTGGCATTCTAAAGCCGGTAAAGCCGCATATGCTGCGGCACTCGTTTGCGAGCCATCTTTTGGCTAATGGGGCAAATTTGCGGGCCATTCAGGATATGCTAGGCCACGCGGATATCTCCACTACAGAGATTTATACGACCGTCCAGCCTCAGCAGCTGGTAGATGCTTATGCGAAGTATCACCCCAGAGCCCTGTGAAATGATTGAAAGGGTCTTTCTTTTCCTCCCGATCGTTCTAGGATCTTGATTTTTAGGGAAAACTCAGTAGCTTATAGATCAATTCTTACTTCTCTATGCTCAAGCCAGATCTCCTCCTCTACGCAGCCTCAGACAAAGACGCAGACCTCTTGCACTTTAGCCGTATTTCTATACCCGATCCATTTTTAGCCTTTCGTATTCGCGGGAAAAAGATAGGGATAGTAAACGCCCTAGAGTACAGCCGTACACGCAAGGCCTCTGCCTTGGATACAGTGCTCTTAAAGGAAGATTGTATCCAAGATGCTGAAAAAGAGATAAAGCTCAGCGTGCCTACCTCTACTGTAGCCAAGCTTGTCTTGTGGGTGATGCAGCGCTACAAGGTGAAGGCTTTTAAGATCCCACCCAATTTCCCGTCGTTTTTGAGCTTAGAGCTCTTGAAGCAGGGACTTAGCTTAGACGTACAAGACCCTCTCTTTCCTGAAAGGCTAGTCAAGACCCAAGAAGAGCTAAACGCCCTAAAGCTTGCGAATAAAGCGAGCGCCCAGGGGTTAAGAGCTGCCCAAGCGGTGCTCAAGGCTTCCACTATCCAAGGAAAAAAGCTCTACTATGAGGGGAAGCCCCTGACATCCGAGCGCCTGAGGGCCCATGTGGAAAAGGCTTGTTTGGACGCAGGTGCGGTTTCGATAGGGGCCATCGTAGCAGGGGGCAAACAAGCCTGCGACCCCCACGAAAAAGGCTCTGGCCCATTAAGAGCTAATGAATTTATTATCGTCGATGTCTTTCCCCGCTCTACAGAGAGTGGCTATTACGGCGATATGACTCGGACCTTCCTTCGCGGCACAGCAAGCCCTGAGCAAAAACGTCTGATCCACACTGTCTTGAAGGCCCAGAAGGTGGCTTTAGGGACTATCCGCGGAGGCGTAGAGGCAACGCTGGTGCATACAGCGGTAGATGAGTTTTTTATCCGATCAGGTTATCCAACTGCTAAAAAAGGCGATAGCCATACAGGGTTTTTCCACAGCACGGGCCATGGCCTAGGCCTAGACCTCCATGAAAGGCCCAGCCTCAGCACCCGTTCCCAAGAAGTTCTTCTTTCTGGTATGACGCTCACCGTAGAGCCTGGCCTCTACTATCCGGGCTTAGGAGGGGTGCGCATCGAAGACGCCATCGTTGTCGAAGATGAAGGCTGCAGCCCCCTGGCAAAGTTTAACTACGAGTGGGAACTCTAGCTTAGGGCTTTGGGTTAGGGACACTATCGGGCCCTTTTGGTCCGAGGACCGTTTAGGGATGCTTCTTGTTTCTCTTCTATAACTTTGAGTAAGCACTCTCGTTGTTCAGGATCCTTTTGGTTCTCCTCCACTACTGCTTTACGAAAACCTGCGTCAAGCTCAGTTCGAACAACGATAGTCGTTATGAGCTCGGCTCTCATAGTGTCATCCGATGCCAGATTGTATAGCCTACGAAATGCTCCTAAATGATTCCCAAATTGTTCTTCTTCCGCTAGAGGCCAATTTTGGCATAGGGTTTTTATTACTAGATCTTTTATTTGAGTATCAAGAATGCCTTGCACAAAAGCCATCAATTGCTCCATACACCCAAAAGCATCGCTACTCAAAATAGTTTCAATAATAGAAGGATAGAGTACTGCCTGTGTTTTGTGATCAACGATCAGCCCCGCAGTCTCCAGGCGCTTGTTGGTGCCTAATGTAGGATCTTGAGTGGCAGAAAGATAAATTACATCGCGCTGGGTATCGTCTTGGATCAGCCCCGTAGCCTCCAGGCGATAGTAGAAATCTTCTTCAGGATCTTTAGCGATAGAAAGATAAGCTGCATCACGTTGAGTACTCTCTTGGATCTGTTCCGCAGCATTCAAGCGATTGCCGGGATCTACTTCAGGATCTTCAGCGATGGAAAGACAAGCTGCATCGCGTTGAGTACCCTCTTGGATCTGCCACACAGCCCACAGGCGATTGTCGGTAAGTACGTTACAATCTTGAGCGATGGAAAGACAAGCTGCATCGCGCTGAGTACCATATTGGATCAACTGCGCAGCCCACAGGCGATTGTCGGGATCTTCCTTAGGATCTTGAGCGATGGAAAGGCAAACTGCATCGCGCTGAGCACCCTCCTGGATTAGCCCCGCAGCATTCAGGCGATCGATGGGATCTTCCTTAGGATCTTGAGCGATACAAAGATAAGCTCTATCACGCTGAGTACCCTCTTGGATCAGCTCCGCAGCCTTTATGCGCTTGCTGGTAGGTACGTTACAATCTTGAGCGATAGAAAGATAAGCTCTATCGCGTTGGGTATCGTCTTGGATCCATTTTGCAGTCATCAGACGCTCATTGGTAAATTCTTGAG
>JACCDN010246007.1_pt1 | contig 11757 bp, 16 predicted proteins | sample 7441691 | NCBI WGS metagenome assembly JACCDN01 (sample SAMN15323439, study PRJNA562643) | freshwater metagenome | isolation source: river surface water | place: USA:Blue River Watershed | collected 2017-08-16
CCTTCTCGTCTTATTATTTTAGACTGTCAGCAGTCTCTTTGTTCATGAACTTGAACATGTTGCCTCCACAAGTAGAACACTTTCCTTTTGCTGAGTAACGATTGTTCTTTTCTTCTACCACGATATCCTTCATAACTTGCATTGTTGGCTTGTTATTTGCATCGCGACATTTCATACATAGAGCTTTTATTTCTGGCATATTTTTGTTTGAGTACTTAAATTATTACTAGTATCTCTCTATTATACCACAGATTTATATTTTTTGGCAAGAGTCTTACTTTTAGCCTTTAAAATAGGCCATTCTACAGCCTCTCCCGCCAGGCGCTCTATCTGGTCAGATTTTCTGAGTCTCACCCCTTTTGGCACAATATCGAAGTGCTTTATTTTGCCAAGCTCTTGGTCGATACCCCACAAATCCTGATCCTCAAGCTCCCAACCCTGACCAAACTTGCTCAGATCCAAAACCTCAGAATACTTCCTCAAAGTCTTTTGTCCGTCATTTGTAGTGTATTCGTGGAAATAAGACATCACTAGCTCTCTTAGACTTTGATAGACCGGATCTCTGTATCTCAGAACACTGTGATTGGTCTTGGATATTGCTCCCCAAAACTCTCCTTTTTTAAATGGAGCAATAACATGCTCAAAATCATTTGGCGTAGTTTGCAGATGAAGAATAAATGGTTTGTAACCGTGTAGAGAAAGTACATAGGCCGCCAAAATAGCTCCTTCCAAACAATGCGCGCTATTTTCTCTCAAAACTCGTATCGGACTTTTGGCTGTCGGACCATTTATTTCGTGGTTAAAAGGGATGCTATTTATAAAGTCTTGCAACTTCAAAGGGGTGTTTAGCTTTTTGAGCAAAGCTATTTCTTTTTTATTGAAACTTAACATGATTTTATTTTACTATCTAAAGTATCTTTATAGAAACACTGACATCATCTCCTTCCATAACTGCCTCTGCTTTACGAACATTATTTTTTATACAAAGAAGATAGCTTTTGGAGAGTTTATGTGGAAACAAAGAAGTATTCCAAATTGTTTTACCAAGTTTTGCTTGTATTTTTACAAAACCTTTGGGAAAGTCTTTTTTTATTTTTTCAGAGAGACTTTTCTCTAGGGTCACAAAATGCCAGCCCCCAAGACCAGGATAAAGCCAGACCTTTGCCTTTATTTTAAACTCCTTTTTCATCGCCAACTTCTTGTCCCACAACATCCACTACTTTTTTAGTAGCCACGGTCGCACCCTTGCCTACTGCTTTGATTATCTTTTTGACTACAGAAAATATCGCCAAACTAACAAACAAAGAGATCCAAAACAGTATCTTGAAAAATCCCCAAGTAAAGCCCAGAACATCCGTATAACCTATCAAGAAAAACAGCACGACTACCAGAGCGCCGATAATTATCGGAATAACAAAAAGCCCCCAAAGCACACCTCTTATCTCCTCCCCAGCCAAAGCACTTGGGTTTTCCCTGGCTTCTTTTATGGTTTTTCTGATTTTCAATATTTTAAATGGGTTCATTTTTTTTCTAAGAAGCAGAAGCGTTTGTTATATTTATATCACTTTCAAATCCAGGCACCTCTACTTTGCTATCAGAACAATCTACTCTATTTAAAACCAAAGAATAAGAAACGTTTTTGGGATCTCTGTAAACATACATACCATTTCCTGAATCTTTCATTTCACCAAAGCCAGGACTTGCTGTGTCCTTGGTCAAAACTACAAATAGTTCCTCTTTGGCACTCATCCCTTCAGCTTGGCTGTCCCAAATCAAACTAGCAGTACTAGAGTTGGTCTTTTCGTCTATCGCTCCCAAAGAACCAGAAAATGTCCCCACCTTTGAGTCTTTTTCTGCTGGACGATAATTAAAAAATCCGCTAACCTTACCATCTCCCAAATAAACCACCTTCAAAGTAGCCCTATCTCCTGCCTCTGTATTCCAAACATAACAAATCTGCGAATCGTCTTTAGTTGGTGTTTGCTGAGAAACTTTGTTGTCTTTTGTAAGCCCAAGCAAAACGACCACCGCCACAGCCACAACGATTAAAATATATTTTGAATTTTTCATATTATAAATATACCACGAGCCTAGCCCCTATCGGCAACCTCAAATATCTTGTTGGGGCGAGTACCTCCGGAAGCCATTTTTACACTTTTGCCAAAATACTTTGAAAGTAAGTAGGTCACCACTTTGTTGGCATGGCCGTTTTGTGCCTCAGCTCTTACAAACACTCGATAATTTTCCTCATCTATCTTTTCTATCCTATCTTCCCCGCTACCAGGGGAAACTTTTACTTTTATCAACATTTCAATAAGTCTATTTTAGATTAAATAGATATAACTACTCGCTACTTTTTTGTAACCATTTATAAAGCCTCCCTGTTAAAAGTAGTACTAAAACACCTATAAACATCAAAACTGAAGGATGGTTGTCAAAGTAATTAATCTTAGAAATAATCCCTCCAAAGCCATTCATAATAGTAGCAACACTAAAAATGATTAGAAAGGCAAAAAGTAATGGGTACCTCTTTAGAACTGGTTCAGTATATCTACTAGCACCATCGTGTACGCCTTTTATTATTTTTTCTGCTTGTTGTATTGGATCTTTTTTATACATATTTAAATTATACTATAACCTTTTATATCCCTTATTCGAGCGAATTAGAGATGTGTTTTGCGACACTAGGTATATCTGGAGCTAAACGATAAAAAACTTGTAAACTCCTTTGTTCTTTAGTGACAACATCTACTGAATAAAGCATAGCTAGATGTTTTGATGTAGCTTTAAATGAAAGCTTTATCTTCCCTGAGATATCTGTTACAGTGGCTTCTTTCTTTGATTTCAAATATTTAATAATCTCTAACCTTCTTTTGTTAGCTAACACTTTTAAAATTCTCTCAATTTCTTTTTCCTTCATATATTTATAATTATACAACTATGTCCCTTATTCGCTCGAATAAGGGATATATAAGTCTATCTAAATGATTATATTAGTATCTATTATTTAGATATGTAATAGTTATTTGCACTACTGTCGCAAATGAGACCCACAAAACATAAGGAATTTGCATCCATGTGATCCACTTGGCATAAGGATATATCGCAATCATCGCCCAAATAAGTGTCCCGAGGACAAGCAATATATCGAGGCTAGCCAAAGGAAGGTTTTTGAGTCCAAACTGGATCCAAGTAAAGAGAGCATTGAAAACAATGTTGAGCAAAAATGGCAACAAAACTACAAAAGGCACTTTCTTTTCAAAAAACATTTTGACAACTGATCCAAAAGATATAGCGATCAGTAGATAAAGTACACTCCAGACTGGACCAAAGATCCATGATGGTGGTGCCCATGATGGTTTGACGAGTTCACTATAGTTGGTGTAATTGTTCATAGTAGAAGTATAGCACCAAAGAGTAAGCTATATTTATGTGCGATATTTCTTCCAGTTGATGTTGATCGAGTAAGCAACAAAACCAAGTATTCCCGAAATCACAAAAGAAAGTCCTGGGTGACGCACTACAAAAAATGTAGCAATCAGTGGCCCCAACACCATCGAAAGAGACATAAGTGAAGAAGAAATCCCGATATACTCTCCCCGCTTTTCTGGAGAAGCACTAGCTATCAGTCCGCCATAAATAGCCCTGAGAGTTCCTTGACTAAGAGTCGTAGCGACAAGTCCGACGATCAAAGCCAAGCCAAAAGGTACAGCCTGAAGTATCATCCCTACACCAAAGACAACAAACATGATCTGACCAATAGCCCTAGGAGTACCAAGCTTAAACCAAACTTTTCTAAGCAAAACAAGCTGGTTGATCAAGATCAGGATTCCTATACCTCCAAACATCAAGCCGATAGTAGAAGCATTCATACCAAAAGCATTTGCAAGATAAAGCGAGAAGCTACTTTGTTGAAGTGAAAGCGCAATACCAAAGATAAACCATGTCGCAAATATTTTGCGCATCTCAGGAACAGCCAATCCATCACGGATAGGAATAAAAGGATTGTATGAAATCTTTTTGTCAGCTTGTTTTGTTTTGTGTGTTTCTGGAAGGAAAAAGAATGCAAAGATAGCGTTCAGTGTCGCCAATATCCCAACAAAATAAAACGGTGCGGTGGTACTAATATGCGAGAGCGCTCCACCTATCGCTGGACCCACGATAAATCCTATACCAAAGAGCGCTCCAAAGAGACCCATATTGACCGTGCGCTCTTTATCAGTCTTGGCGATATCAGCGAGCGCGCTTTGGGCACTGGTGATATTCCCCGCGGCAAGTCCATCTATGATTCGCCCCAGGAAAAGCAAACCGATACTTTTAGCTGAAGCAAAGACGAGCCAGCCTATGGCACTACTAGCAATACTGATCACAAGTATCGGACGCCGACCGATACGATCAGAGAGCGATCCGAGAAGTGGGGCCGAAAGAAACGAAAGCAGTGCGTATATAGCAAAAAGTATAGTCACCACGGTATCAGAGACTCCAAAGCCTTGGACATAAAAAGGCAGTACTGGGATGATAATCCCAAGACCAATGACGTCTATAAAGATAGTAGTGAGAAGCAAAATCTTTGTTTTCATGAATGCTCAGTATAACAGAAGCTCAAATACTTACTACCTGATCAAAACCACTTAACTTTGACAAAATATGAGTATCGGGTTATTATCATGGCAAAACAAAATCAAAACCTATGTCCCTGACAAAAAGCAACGTAACTGAAGTGCCAGCTGAAATGCTGGAAGTAGCTGAACAACAGCTTAGTAAATGGCTTAAAGCCAAAGCCCGTCCAGACATTTTGAAAAGTGTCATCTCTGGCATCAGCCAGCATATCAAGCAAAGTGACGGCTTCAAAAAAAGAACCTCGTTTCATTTGCGGCTCGACCAGCACCCACCAAGGTGGCTCAAAGAAATCTTTATCAGAGAGCACTTTGATTACCATATTCTGGGAGCAGCAAAAGAGATCATTATTGATTTCAATGAGCTAACTGTATCTTCAAGGAGCTTTCCAGAAAACTTCACCACTATCTATGATAGAGTGAGGCAAGGATCACCCGCATAAAAATATTTTGATTCTGCTTTTCTCTATATCACAGCCATTCGCTACAAAACGACCCCTGTTTCTACAGGGGTTTATTTTTTTATCTAATTTTTATTTCTTTCCCCAAAAAAGTTCCGTACTTTTCCAGCATTCCTCTACCCTCTTTGGTTGTTGGCCATGAAAAATAAACCGCATCTACAGTAGCAGGTACATTTGCCAAAACCTTCTCTACTACCTTTTTGGCCAAGCCTTTGCCTCGATGCTCTGGCACGGTGATTACCGAAACCAGATAAACTGCATCATAAACTTCTCTTGGCTCTGTCTTTTCAAACAATTCTTTTTCAGTTATTTGCTTCTGCAAAAACTTCTCTGCCAGCTCTCTTTGTGTCGGCATCACTACTGCCCAAGATATCGGCTCACCAGCTTCGTCAAACTCTGTCTCCAGCCAACCACTACAAAGACTCTCCAGCTTGTGTGCAGTTTCAAGTGTGATAGGCATTTGATCCGGATCACTCTCCGTCCCAAATATCTCCTCAGCTATCGCCATTTCCTTTTTAAATATTTCGTCGCGGGTCATACTCTTATTTCAAATCACTCAAATCTTTTTCTTTCGATACTTTAAAGTTCTTAAATCCGATCGCCTTAAAGTGTTTATATGCTGAAGCAATCTTTTGCTTCTCAGAAGGTCGTAGATTATCGATATCTTCTACAAATTTTGTTTCCCGCACAAGATACAACATATCACCCTCCTCTTCTTCTACTACAATAGCCCAGTCAGGATTGTACCCCCCAAGAGGAGTATCTATTTTGAACCATCCAGGAAGCTTTGCGAACACTTTTACTATGGTGCTGTCTTCAAGATTTCGAGCAAACTCTTCTTCACCTTTACTATCAAAAACAACATGAGAATAGATAGATCTATCATTTTTAAGTTCCAGAGTTTTATTTTCATAAGATTCAAAACTCTGCTCAAGAAGCTCCATCTTCCAATACTCTCCTGTCGGCATATACTGAAGTCCTTCATTTACAATGAGATCATGTTTACAGCCCTCTATTATCACTATCACACTGCGTATATATTCTTCTGGATTTTTAAAAAGAAGATCAAGATTCGATACACCTGAAATTATTGAAAATACTGTCTGCTTTGTGAGACTTGTTTCTTGTGCAATTCTTTCAACCACGTTGCCGATCGAAACCTTCTTCTCTACAACCTCTCCCACACTCTGACTCTGGTATACAGTCCGTATAGTGCCGTTTTTATCCATTTCAAGTTGTACTTTATTTACCACAACAGCAGGTCTCGTGCTTGTGATGGCCTCATCGATCTGAGAAATAGCGTTTTCAATCAACTTTTCTGAGTTAAGTAAAATATTATAGGTAGTCCTGTGCTTGATCTGATTCCAAAGCGTTTCAAAATCTGGGTGCATTTTTGTAAACTGCACAGTCACTGGTTTGTTTGCGTTTCCGGGCTTTGACATAGTGTAACCAGCTTCTGAGTACTCTTGCTGAAGCGTAGAAGCAAATGACTCATAGCTTTCATTTGCAATCACTGTAAGAATATTGATTGATGACTCATAAACACGATTGCCTTCTATATCTACCGGCAATCTCAAACCTCGTCCTATTTTTTGACGCTTTGTAAAATCATCATTTGTTTGAATAAGTGTACAAATCTGAAAAATATTTGGGTTATCCCACCCTTCTTTGAGTGCTGAGTGTGAAAAAATAAATGCAAGAGGCTCATCAAAAGAAAGTAGTTTTTCTTTATCTTTCATGATGAGGTCATACGTCAGACGTTCTCTGCGAGCTTCGGTATTAACTTCTACTCCTCTTCTGCCTTCATGTTGTCGATCTTGAGAAAAATATCCATCATGTACACAAGTAACATCTACATCTTTAAATCGTTCATAACGAGTCTTCAGACTGTTAAACTCTTCTTCAAAAATCTTTTTTATAATCGGATCTTCTCCTCGATAATTTTTGACTTCGTCAATGAAAAAGAGTGATAGTACTTTTATACGATCTCCGAGCTGTTCCTGTTTTCGCATATGAGCTTTGATTGTCTCTCGTATTTGTGTACGGAAGAGTTCATCTCTATTTTCAGTATCATCAGTATTTGAATAAACTTTTCCGTTTGAAAGCTCTACTCCATAATGTGCGCTTATCTCAGTCACCAAGAGATCAGCATACTTTTGATTCTTTTTTGATTTTACAAAAAGATCATCCCCGCTCTTGAGCTTTACTTCTTTCTGTTCATATTCTCCATCAGGGTTTTTCACCTCAAGAACTACTTGCGCTGTCGGATTTTCTCCTTTTTTGAGATTAATTTTCTTTACAGTAAAGACAAAATCGCTAGCGCTTTGCACTGTCGCTCCCCATACTTCTACCTTTTTCACGAGTCCTTTGGTATATGCATCCACTGGCGTAAGGCGGTATACGAGATTGTGCACTTCTTTGTGTGTTGCACTATAGCGAAGCCGAACAAGTGGCTCTAGAAGCTTGAGCGCCTCTTTTGTTGCAGGGCCTTCCATGTTTTGTGGCTCATCCATAATCACGACCGGCTTGGTCTGGGCGATCATCCTGATATATGATTCTTCACCATAGGTGTCATCGCGATCTGTCTGACGAAGAATAGCAGTCTCAGTTGTGAATGATTGTGTCGTCATGATCATGATCTGTATTTCTGGCGACTGTATGAAGTCTCGCACTTGGCGAAGCTTTGCTGAATCATACGCAAAATACCCAAAAGGGACACTATCATAGAGCTCTCGAAAATGCTCTTTGGTTTGTTCAATAGTTTTGAGAACACCTTCACGAATCGCAACACTTGGGACAAGTATGATGAATTTCTTGAGTTCATACTTTTGATGGAGTTCAAATATCGTCCGCAGGTACACATAGGTCTTACCTGTACCTGTCTCCATCTCTACTGTAAAATCTTTCAGGTTTTGATCTTCAAGTAATAAATTTCTGCCCTGTTCGAGCTCTAGAGGCTCGCCGCTCTGTATAAGAAGTTTTGAAAGACTGCTTTCAATATTGTTTTGTTTTTGTATTTCTTGGAGATTTGCGATAATCCTATTCTCGTCAATAACAAGTTCGTTTGATATGATCTGACTCGGATTTTGAAGTTCAAATTCTCTTTTATCTTTTGCGGTATTTTCCCCAGTATCAAAAAGACCAACAACCGCGTTGATTGCGTCGAGTTGATAGTCTAGGTTTTTGGAAAATTTAAATTTCATATTAAGAAGATGGTAACTTAATGATAAATTTGTTCATTAAAAACTGTTTTTCTTCATATGTCTCACAATCAGAGTAGTCTGCTTGAAATTCTATATCCATATCATTCAAATTTAAAGCTTTTTTTGTAACATACATTCCTATACCAGATCCGTTAGTATGCCCCAAAGCATTTTTACCTCTATAGTTTAAATCAAAAATTTTATCCTGTTCATCCTTTTCAATTCTAAGACTGCGCATAGAAATGATTAGTTTTTCATTAGCAATGAAAAATCTTATTTCAGTCGAGGGTTTAATATATTTGTAGGCATTATCTATAATATTATAGATTGCTGTATTTATAGTCTTATAATCAAATAAAACATCAAGATTTTCACCTACTTCTGGACTAAAAGCAAAATTAAAAGTCACTCCGATATTATCAAAGCTTTCCGCAAAAGCGGAAAAAATATTATGGATGACTTTTGGAAAATTATGATACTTTTTATCTAATTGAACCTTTTTGCCTGCATGTATAAGTTCAAAACTAGACATATGAGCCTCTAGTTCAAAAATTCTTTTTTGTAGAAATAAAATTGTGTCTGTTGCCAACTCGGGATCATCTTTAACTTTTTTAAGTGCAAAACTACTTTTTTCTAAATGGTTTTTGTGAGCAAGTAGCATATCATTCCCTAATATACCTTCAATTTTCTGCTTCATTTGAGCTTGTATATTTCTAAAACTATGAACTTGCGCTTCAAATCTTTCAGAAAAAGAATTAAATACGGGTTCAAAAATTTCAATCATGAGATAACCAAATCGTTTAAATAAATTAGAGCTTTTTTTAAGATCCTCATTTTCAAAAATTTTAATCTCAAATAGACCTGTAGAAGTTTCAAATTCTTTAGATTTAGAATTTATATCCAAATCTAAACTAGTAGCGGCTGAAAACTCAGCACCTGTATTTTTATTTCTATATTTTATAGAAATCATATGTTTAAGTGTTTAATTTCTGTCTCAATAATTCTTATAAATTCATACAAATCAGAATTTTTTGTTAGACGATTATCTGCTAATTCTAATTTGGCATCAACAGGAAAAGTGCTATGCCCTGAGTATAAAATAACTCGTTTTGATTCACCATATGTTTCTTTTAATGCCTTAACTATTCCCAAACCTTTTTCTTTTGGAGATAAAATGTTTCCAACACCTTCATAATCAACAAATATGATTTGGGATCTAACTATTTCTTTATCATGTAAATCTGTTAAATCTGAGATTCGTTTAGCATTCCAATTTAGTTGTTTAGATAGATTTTTTACAACCGGAAACTCTTCATCATCAATGAAGAGTATGTTAACGTTATTTTTGTCAAAATTGTTTTTTTCTTTTTTATTTTTTTTAAAGTTGAAATTAAAATTTGAACCTTCAAAGCTAAAAATGTTTTTAAAAATAGTCATATATTAAATCGTCTTTATGTTAATGTTTCTTCCAATATTGACCTTCGTTGTGTCGTCGAGTGCATTGTCAAAACACACAAAAATATCATTATCTGAAAGTTTTAGTGCCTCTACATTTTCTTTTGAAACTTTATTTGCAAAAGTAACAATGAGTTTTCTCTCATCTTCTGTAGCGACCCAAGGTTTCAAATCACCTTTTTCTTGCTTTACTTCTGCGTTAAGCCCAAATCCTTCCTTTTCAAGAATTTCATACACAACAGACTTTTCATCATAACCATCCACAAGTGGTTTTTCTATAAAGAGTCTTGACTGTTTTTTAACCTCTTCAATACCATCTTCACCCGAAAGCTCATTCCATTTTCGATAGTTTGAATTTGAAAGCTTGAAAGATTTGAATCCTATATCACCCTTTCCTATTTTCTCCCCTGCACGGCGAATACGCTCACGAGAAATATCTGCGATGTTTTTATACCCTGCTTTGTATGCTTCACTATCTTCTTCTGTAACTTCTGGGAGCTGAACACAAATCCATTTTCTACTTCCTTTATCTTCTGCATTCAAATCCATCACCGCATGAGCTGTTGTTCCAGAACCTGCAAAAAAATCAAGAATTAAATCTGAACTATTTGGTTTAGAAATAATATTTACCAAAAATGAAATTAATTTCACTGGTTTGGGATAAGAAAAAATTTTATCATTATCAAACAAACTAGCTATGTCATTTTTACCATCAATAGTAGATCCAAGATCTGAGGTTAATGATCTTGGTTTTTTACCATCTTCATTTAATCTTTGCTTAAAGTAAACATTCCACGTACCTTTGGTCGTTTTTTGAAATTTAATTTCTCCTTTTTCTAAATCTTCATAAAAAGTTTTTTGTGACCTGTTCCAATTATCAATTAATTTTGTTCCATCTGGAGCTTCAACCTCAAAGCGAATAGGATTTTTGAGTCCACCCCGAGCAAGTGTATCCCAAAAAAAACTACCGTTTTCATCTTCTTCTTTATATCTTTTGAGATAATTTTCATTATGTTGAGTAAAAAATTCTGGCAAAGAATTTACATCTTTTGCATACCCTAAACAATATTCATGTTCTTTAACTATGTATTTAGTATCAGAACCTCCACCCACTTTTGATTGCCTAATAAACTCTCCAACAAAATTCTCCTCACCAAAAATTTCATCCATAATTAATCGCAAGTTTGTAACTTCATTATCATCAATAGAAACAAAGATCACACCATCCTCTTTGAGTAAATTTTTTGCAAGGAAAAGACGTGGATACATCATGGTAAGCCAGTCACTGTGATAGCGCCCATTTTTTTCCGTATTTGCGGTCATTTTGACACCGTTTTTTGTTTGCCCTGTTTGTTCGTAGTAGTCAGCAACACCTTGAGTGAAGTTGTCTTTATATACAAAATCCTTGCCGGTGTTATATGGTGGGTCAATATAGATCATTTTGATCTTTTCTCTGTAGTGCTTTTGAAGGAGTTTGAGTACTTCGAGGTTGTCCCCTTCTATGAAAAGGTTTTCTGTTTCATCCCAATTTTTTGACTCTTCAGGTTGCGGAATGAGCACCCCTGTTGCAGGTGTACGAATAGCTTGAAATGCTCGACTTTTGCCCGCCCAATTAAGTCCGTATTTTTCATTTCCAAGTATTCCCTCCTTTTCAAAAAATGCTTCAAGTGCATCAAAATCAATCGTATCTTCTTTTACAAATTGAGGAAAAATTGCACGAAGTTTTTGGAGATTTTCATTCTCAATACTGTCTGAAGTTGTAGCGATTTTTTGCAAATCCATACAACAACTATCCCACATTTTGAGGGTTTTTACAAACAAAAACGCCGGGGTTATCCGGCGTTGTTTTTTCTTGATTTTTCCTTCTTTTTGAAACTTCTTATTTTTGCATAATTGGGACGGGGTGGCTCTGGTGCCCTACTCATAAAAGAAATGATATTGTTACGGAAAATATCAGGATCCTTTGAGTTATCAGTTCTTATGTAGACATTTGAACTAGCAAAACGCCAGTTTGGCCCAACC
>JACCDN010764906.1_pt1 | contig 11756 bp, 11 predicted proteins | sample 7441691 | NCBI WGS metagenome assembly JACCDN01 (sample SAMN15323439, study PRJNA562643) | freshwater metagenome | isolation source: river surface water | place: USA:Blue River Watershed | collected 2017-08-16
GTGCGTTGAAGGCTATTGAGCAGGCTCTTCGAGAGATGCCGAACCTTGATGCAAACCCACAGAACGACGGCAACCTAATTCGCGTCGTTTTGCCAGACCTAACCGAAGAGCGTCGCAAAGAGTACGTAAAGCTCGTAAAGGCAAAGGCTGAAGACGCACGTGTTGCGATTCGCAACATTCGCCGCAAGGGCAACGACGATCTAGCCGCTCTAAAGAAAGACGGACTCGCAGGCGACGATGAAATCGCTCGCGCCGAGAAAGAGTTAGACGCTGCTACCAAGACCCACGTTGATGCAATCGACGAAGCGCTAAAGCGCAAAGAAGCCGAACTTCTCGAGGTCTAATGAGCACGGCCAAGCCAGAGGGGCGCAGTCTCTCTAAATCGATTTCGGTCGGTCTTCTGCTTGGCGGCATTTTTCTTTTCACAATTCTTACCTTCGATGGCGTCATGTTTATGGCGTTTGTTGCTGCCGCCGCGGGTGCTGGTGCCTGGGAGCTCTCAACGGCACTTCGCCTAAAGGGCTGGTATGTGCCTCGCGTTCCGGCAGTCGTGGGTTCGGTCGTCATCATGCCAGCAACCTATTTCTTTGGCCAAGAAGCGCAGTGGCTGATTTCGATCGCCATCGTTGCGGCCTTGATTATCTGGCGAACCGTTCACCTGCTATGGGAGCGAAGGGTCGCGCCTATCCAGGCATTGCAAAACACTTTGCGCGACTATGCGGCGGCGGCATTTCTAGTTATCTATTTGCCACTAACTTGTTCGTTCTCGGTCATGCTTTTGCGTCGCCCAGATGATGGGCAGTGGTGGGTGCTCACATTCGTGCTAACCGTTGCCATGATCGACACGTTCGGTTATCTCGTTGGTCGCAAGCTGGGTCGCCACAAGTTGGCACCCGGAGTCAGCCCGAAGAAAACCATCGAGGGTCTTCTTGCTTCAATCACGGCCGGTCTAGTTGCCGCAATCTGCTCGGCGGTTTTCTGGCTTCACATCGAGTGGTGGTGGGGAGTCATTCTCGCTGCCGCGATGACCCTGACAGCAGTCTTCGGCGACCTCGCCGAGTCGCTGATCAAGCGCGACCTGGGTGTCAAAGACATGAGCTCTTGGCTGCCAGGGCACGGCGGTGTCATGGATAGGCTCGACTCGATCTTGCCGTCTGCACTCGTTATGTTCATCATCGTCAGTTTGTTCTTTAGTTAGGCAGAGGGCCAAATTCAGTGAGTTACGAATTCGCCAAAGTAAAGAATCGCAAGCATGGCTATAGCCCAGAGCAAGTCGACGCCTTCGTTGAGATGGCTCGCCAGCAATACGAGCACCCAGAGGGGCACTTGCTTGGAGCTGAGCGCATTCGCGAAACCGAGTTCGACTTGGTTCGCGGTGGCTATGAAGTTAGCGCCGTAGACGCAGCGCTTGATCGAATTGAAGACGCCCTCGCTAATCGCGAAATTATGCGCAAACGAGAGACTCGTGGCGACTTTGCGATTTCAGATCAGCTCGAGCGCATAACCGAAATCGTGCGGGGACGCATTGAAAGACCAAAGAACAAGCGGTTTGACCGGGCTGCTTGGCCATCGCGAGGCTACAACCGCAAGCAGGTCGACAAGCTCTGCAACCTGATTCTCGAACATTTGGTAAACGGCGAAGCCCTGACTATGTCAGAAGTGCGACGTATTGTTTTCTCAGCACAGAGGGGTGGCTATGCAGAAAACCAAGTCGACGCATTCATCGATCGCGTCATTCAAATTCTTCATATCGAGCGCAACAGCTAGCGTTCTTCTTCTCGTTGGCTTTGCGGTTTCGCCGCTGAGCGCAGAGGCCACTGCAACAAGTCAGACTGCACATTCGGCTGTTCAGCCAACCGCAATCAGCGCACTCGGCAAACTCAAAGTGCGCGGGCAGTCTTCGCACGACGGTTATGCGCGGTCGGCATTTAGCGATGGTTGGGGAGACCTCGGTTCATGCGACCTAAGAAACTACATTCTGCAGCGTGATCTGACGAAGATAACCTGGCGTTCTGGCGAGACCTGCATCGTTGCAAGCGGCACTCTAAAAGACCCATACACCGGCAAAGTAATCAACTTCGTTCGCGGGGTTAGCACCTCGCTCGCCGTGCAAATCGACCACGTCGTAGCCCTTTCAAACGCCTGGTCGACCGGGGCTTCTTCCATGTCTGCTTCTGTGCGTTACAAGATCTACAACGACCCGCTCAACCTCTTGGCAGTAGATGGCCCAACCAATGGCCAGAAGAGCGACTCAGACGCGGCTTCGTGGCTGCCACCGAATCGGTCATACCGCTGCGCCTATGTTTCGAGGCAGATCGCCGTGAAATCCAAATATCGCCTTTGGGTTACCGGGGCTGAGAAGACTGCCATGTTGGGCGTGCTCAAGACTTGCCCAGCATTCAAGATTCCTGCCAACTAATCGGCTCTGGCGGGTCGATTTTTCGGCGGTTAGACTGGCCTTTTAGGTTATTTCGCGAGGTATTTCATGGGCAGACACGCTGTTGAGCGTCCTTCGCTCGTTGCCCGCACGTTTCCGAAGCTGCATTCGTTCTGGGCCGATGCCCACAGCAGCTTGCTGCCACACCTGGGCAAGCGCACAGTTCGCGCCGGTTGGGGCTTTGCGGCCGTAACAGCTTTCGCTCTAGTCTCTGTGGTCGACCCATACTCGGGAACAATCGCATCGGCCGACACCATGTCGGTCTATGACCCAAGCTCAGATGACCCTGCGCAGACCTACGGCCTCGCCGACACTCAGACCATCAGCTTCGCCCGAGGTGGTTTCAACATCGTGACAAAGGGCGACGTCAAACCGCTGTTCGTTGAAAACGCTGCGCTGCCTAGCCCTGGCACCTCAAAGGAATATGCGCTCAAGATAATTCTTGAGATGGGCTGGGAGTCAGATCAGTACTCTTGCCTGGTCACTCTTTGGGAGCGCGAGTCGAACTGGCGAGTGAACGCGATGAACAAGTCTTCTGGTGCATACGGAATTCCGCAGTCGTTGCCTGGCAGCAAGATGGCATCTGAGGGTGCCGACTGGATGACCAACCCGAAGACACAAATCAACTGGGGCTTGAAGTACATCAAGGGTCGCTACGGTTCAGCCTGTGGAGCTCTGGCTCACTCGAACAAGTTCGGTTGGTACTAGTGCCACGCAGCAATCGCCCAAAGCGCAACCGCGGTCAGTCTGACGAGGTTCCAGAACTAAACCTCGACGCAGTTCGAATTGGCATCAAACGCATCGAAACTAAAAACGGTGTCGAGTATTGCGTGCAGACCACGGCCGGTGCCCGTGCAGACGACGACAAAGTTTGGGTTTGCCCTCACTGCCACCTAAACATCACGAAGGGCGTCGCGCACACGGTTGCCTGGGATGCCCACCGTGACGTTGCCACCCGCAGGCATTTTCACAACGCCTGCTGGAAGTCATTTCAGGGCAAGCTGCTGTGACCGAAACAATCGAGATTCGTTCATCGGTCGAGTTGCCGAGTCGTCGCGAGGCATTCACCCTGCACACCAGCGACGGACTCGATCTTGTTGCCGAGTTGGCGCTGCCTGCTGACCGCGAACCAGTTGCCACACTGATCATGCTTCACCCGCTGCCAACTCACGGCGGCTTCATGGATAGCCACATCTATCGCAAGGCAGCAAACCGACTTCCGGCACTTGCAGACCTCGCCGTGCTTCGATTCAACACTCGCGGCACCGAATCTCCACACGGCAAGAGCCAGGGCGAGTTTGGTCACGGGGTTAGCGAAGAGGCCGATGTCAGGGCTGCCGTGGCATATGCCATCGAGCGAAAATTGCCTAACCTCTGGGTAGTTGGATGGAGCTTCGGCACAGAGCTCGCTTTGAAGTATGCAATCGATGAGCCAGTGCTCGGAGCAATCTTGCTTTCGCCGCCGCTGCATCGAACCACGGATTCCGAGCTCGAGCGCTGGGCTCACTCAGATAAGCGGTTGGTGGCCTTGGTGCCCGAACTCGATGACTACCTAACGCCGACGCAAGCTGCCGAGCGATTCTCGATGATCAAAGACATTGAACTCATCGGTGTCGACGGTGCAAAGCACCTGTGGGTTGGCGAGGCGGCAACCAAGCGTGTGCTTGACGAAATTGTGCGAGTGGTAAATCCAAGTCGCTATCCGTTGCCAGATAGCATCACGCTCTAATTAGACAGCTGCCGACTGACGAGGCATGTATACCTGTCGAATCACGAGAATGATCGAAGCCGCAACCGGAATAGCTACTAGTGCGCCGAGAACTCCGAGCAATGCACCACCGGCAAGTGCTGCGACTACAACCACTGCTCCCGGAACATCAACTGCTTTGCGCATAACTCGTGGGCTAATCAAATAAGCCTCAATCTGCATGTAGACCACGTAGTAAATCGCGGCAACAATTGCGGTGATTGGCGAAACCGAAAGGGCCACCAAGGTCACGATAACCGCGCCCGTAACCGAACCGACAAGAGGGATCAGCGCCAGAACGAATGCGATGAATGCCAAAAGCAACGGAAACGGAATTCCGGCGATAGACATCATGACAAAACCGAGAAGCGCGTTGATTGAAGCGATGGTCACCTGGCCCATGACATAACGACCAACCGAGTTTGAAATCTGCTCGCTGATGCCGATGAAGTTTTCTCGACTCCTCATCGGAACAAGCTGGTAAATCCACTGTTTGAAGGCTCCGAGTGAAGCCATGAAGTAGATAGACAAGATCACAATAATTAGCCCGGCGAAGAAGCCGTTGAAGATGCTTAGGCCAACCTTGACCACACCGCCAAGCATGCTAGGCCAGTTCTTTGAGTCACCCAAGAAAGTGCCGGTTGAAGTTAGGGCGCTCGTGATGGTGCCGCCAAATTGGTTATCGAGTTTGATGACCCAATCGAGCTGGCCGATGCCAGAGAGAATCACAGGTGCTTGTTCAATGAAGTGGGCAGTTTGGCGAACCAGGCTCGGGGTCACCGCCCAAATAAGCGCTCCAACTACGCCGAAAAACAGCACCAAAACGACCGTGATGGCCAGCGGGCGCTTGAGTTTGCGGCGTTCTAGAAAGTTAACGACGGGGTCTAGGCCGAGGGCGATAAAGATGGCCGCAAAGACGTAGGTAATGATGTTGGCAATGGTGGCAACCATGTTTCCGAGAACCAGAGCGGTCAAGACACCCAGGCCGCCGAGCAGGCCAATCTGAAAAGCGTTGGATACCTTAAATTGCCCGTTCATCGGTGCCTTTCGAATTGCTAACTAATGTTCAGGTTAGCCTGAAGGCGCTCAAAAACCGACTTTAGGTTTTGAACATATTGAGAAACAGCATCGCGCTCGACTTCGAGCCTGCGCAACTTATTCTCGGCTTCACGAATCTCGGCATTTGCCTTGGCTTTAGCATCGCTAACGATGTTGCGAGCTTCGGCCTCTGCGGCAGCAACCATGGCGTCGACCTTAAGTCGAGTCTCGTCAGTTGACTGTTTGTTTATCGCTCGAGCGGCTGCCTCAAGAGTCTCGGCTTCGAGTCTCGCCGCGTTTGCACGAGTAATCGCTGTGCTGAGCTGCGCGTTTGCGTCGTCAAGGTAGCGCTGAGTTGCTGCGACTGCCTCTTGGTGCTTGCGCAAGTATGTTTGCTCGGCCTCGGCGCGACGAGCAGTCAGTTCGAGTTCGAGGTCGATGCGGGCCTGCTCGGTGATGATTGAGAGTGCGCGGTTGTAGTCGAGCGCAGCATTGTTTTCGCGCGACGCGATGAGCTTCTTTTCGGCAAGGTCACGGTCAACCTTTGCGCGCAAGGCTTCGGTTTCGCGCTTGGTGGTTGCGCGAAGTTTGGCAACTTCGGTTGCGATCGAGCCACGAACGGCACCGGCTTCGCGAATGCCTTCGTCGACGATTTCGGCAGCCTTTGACTTTGCGTCTGCGATTGCCTGGTCATATTCGACGGTGGCGGCGTTCAAGATTCGATCTGCTCGGCGCTGAGCCTCGGCAACGAGTGCGTCGTAGTAGCCCTTAGCCTCGTTGCGCTGCGCTTCGAGTTCTTCGTGCAGGTTCTTGCGGGTGAGGCTGGCTTCGGTCTCGGCATCTAGAACTAGGCGCTTAGCTTGCTCTTCTGATGTCGAAAGAATAAGTGCGGCTTTAGCGCCGACGCCTGCATAGCTTGGTTCGCCGACTTCGCCAAGCTGGCTTTCGGCGGCAATAAGGCGGTTTGAGGTTTCTCGCAGTTCTGCTGCCAATTGGGCGTTCTGGGCACTCAGCTGCAGCAGTTCGCGGCGCAGATCACGGATGGCATCGTCGACAGATTCCCGTTCGTAACCCCTCATGACCAGAGGGAACTCGGTCTCTTCAGCGCTCAAATCAGGGCTCCTAGCCACTTCGATAGACTTATCCACAGGCATTTAGCCTCTCCCAAGTTTAGCCTGATTGGATTTTGCATGCGCTTTCTCATAGCCGCTGTGCTGTTCGTCCTTTCGACCATTTTGATTCTTACTGGCCTAGCTCAGCGCACAATTCTTGCTCCGCCGAGCCAATATTCGCTTTCGGTTAAGTCAGATGCGACCGCGCCATACACCGTGATTCCGGCAGATGTGCTGGCTATGCATCCGGGCGCTGTGAAGGTTTCTGTGAAGGGGCCGACTCAGGCTTTTATTGCGTCGGGTCGTGAGTCAGATATCGTTGCCTTCGTGGCCGAGTCGCCACACGCGCAACTTTTGAAAGACTCTGTCACCAAGAAGATCGTTGCTAAGTCGTTTGCAGGTTCACAGGCTTCGATTGACCCAACGAACTCTGACCTTTGGCGCGGCGAAAGCACCGGGCAGCAAAAGACTTCACTGAAAATCGCGGTAAAGAATCAGGCCGCCGCTTTGATTGCAAGCGATGGCGTTCAATTCGCCCCACAGCAGATTGATGTTCTCTGGACGCTCAAGCACGACCAGACTCTCTCAGGCGTTTTAATCTGGATTGGCCTGTTCTTCTTGGTCGTTGCCGCCGTTTTGGCGTTTTTCACATTTAGAAAGATGCGCATCGACCGTGGCCCACGACGCAGAACCCCACGAGCACCGAAACCTGCGCGCTATCGCTATCGCAGCGTGTTCAAGAGTCCACAGCGAGGTCGTCGTTCGGCTCGCGGATTCATTGCTGTTACTTCAGCCGGGCTCACGTTGAGTTTGCTCTCGGGATGTGCTCCAGCACCGACATCCACGCCTTCACCTACTGCATCGGCGCAGCAACCTCCGGTTTCGTTGCAACTCGAACAGGTAAAACGAATTCTCAAGGATGTCGCCGTTGTTGCTGCAGATGCAGACGCAAGCAATGACAAGCGAATTTTGACCGAGAGATTCACCGGTGCAGCTCTTGCCGTGCGAACAACGAATTATGCGTTGCGCGCACGCAACTCGCGAATCGCAAGCCTTCCGGCAGTTGTTGCAGAGCCGATCAAGTTCAACCTTCCGGCGGCAACATCGAGTTGGCCGCGTGTATTGATGGCGGTGACCGATGAAAAGGGTGACACCGCGCTGCCTCAGATGATTGTGTTGCAGCAAGAATCGGCTCGAAGCAACTACAAGGTTTGGTTCACCATTCGCTTGATGCCAGGCGCAAAGATTCCTGCGGTGCCTTCTGCAGACACCGGAGCCATTCCGGTTGATGCAGCATCGCTTTTCTTGAAGATGCCTCCGAACAAGCTGCCGCTTGCCTTTGGCGATGTCTTGAACCAGGGTCAGGCCAGCCTGAGCGCTCAGTTGTTCGATCTAGACAACGAGTTTTTCAAGCAGGTATCGCAGGCTCAAAAAGACCAGGCGACAACGCTGAACAACGCAAACATCACCTTTGCGCACCTGCTCGGTGACCCAAATGTCATCTCGCTAGCGACCTCAAACGGTGGCGCGATTGTCTCGGTTTATCAACTCGACCGCTACACAATCAAGCCGAAGAAGGCCAACTCGGCTGTGAGTGTTGGCGCTCAAGAGAAGCTTTTGCTCGGAGCAACCGGCTCGACTAGGGGAGTGCGGTCTGTCTATGGAGACATGCTGCTGTTCTATGTGCCGCCGATTGCCGAGTCTGGAAAGATCGTTTTGCTTGGGGCGACCCAGGGTCTAATTAGCGTGGCGAGCCTCTAATGTCAGATCAGTTTTCTTCGAACCTCAGAGGGGCATTCGACCTCTCAACGCTTGGAAAATCGGCCCAGCCAAATGCCCAGGCCGCACAGCCAGCGGCGGGTTCGCCTGCGACAGAACCTATTCGGGTTCGTTCGCTGGTAACAGAGCTCACCGAGACGAATCTTCGTCACTACCTCGAGCTTTCTAACAAGGTCGTCGTGCTAGTCGACTTTAAGTCGACCGAAGACGCCGGCAGTGTTTCGCTTACTTCGAAACTCGAAAGCCTCATCGATCGTTTTGGTGGCAAAGCGATTTTGTGTCAGGTCGATGTTCAGAAGCAGCAGCGCGTTGCAGAGGCTTTCTCGGTTGCTCAGCCGGCAACGTTCTTGGCAATGATGGCCGGCCAGCCGGTTCCACTGTTCGCAGGCGATCAAGACATCGAAAAAGTGCAGCAGATTGTCGAGAAGATTCTCGTTGTTGCCGAGAACAACGCAATCACCGGATGGGTTGTTGTAGACGAGAACGTTGAACCTGTGTCGACCGCCCCGCAGCTTCCGCCGCAACACAAAGCCGCGGTCGAAGCACTGAACTCTGGTGAATACGCTCAGGCGAAAGAACTTTATTTGCAGATTATCCGTGACACACCTAGCGACCCGATGGCCGCCGCGGGTCTTGCTCAGGTTGAACTTCTGTTGCGTTTGCAGGGTGTCGACGTCGACAAGGTGCTCAACACCCCGCCACAGAATTTCGACGAGTTGCTAGTTGCTGCCGATGCGCTAATCGCCATCGGTGACTATGCAGATGGTTTCGATGCACTGCTGATTAACTTCGCCGATGCAACTCAAGAAAACAAGAATGCAATGCGCGAACGTTTGCTGCAGTATTTCGAAATAGTTGGCAAGCAGACACCAGAGGTGATTGCGGCGCGAAACCGCCTGACCTCAATGTTGTTCTAACTCTGCGGCTTGAACCAAACCGCGCCAAGCGGCGGAATGTTGATTTTTGCCGAGTGCGGCTGACCGTGTGAGCCTTCGCCGTTTGCCTGAACCGATCCGAGGTTGCCAACCCCTGAGCCGCCAAACTCGTGGGCGTCTGTGTTGAGAATCTCTTGCCACTGGCCTGCCTTGGGCAAGCCCAGAGTCCAGTCATAGTGGGGGTGGCCGGCAAAGTTGATAGCTACGGCAATCGGGTTGCCGGCGGCATCCCAGCGCAAGAAGGTCAATACGTTCGACTCTGCGGCACCGCCATCGATCCAGGTGAAGCCGCCGTGAGCGTGGTCTTGCTGCCACATGGCTGGGTTTTCTAGATAGACCTGGTTGAGGCGAGCGACTAGCTTCTGCAGTCCCTGGTGGCTCGGCTGTTCGAGAATCCACCACTCGAGCCCGTGCTCTTGGTTCCACTCTGACTGCTGGCCAAACTCGCTGCCCATAAACAGCAATTGCTTGCCCGGATGCGCCCACATGTATGCCAGGTAAGCGCGAACGTTCGCCAACTGCTGCCAACGGTCGCCAGGCATCTTATTTAGCAGTGAGCCCTTGCCGTGAACAACTTCATCGTGGCTGATAGGCAGAATGAATTTCTCGTCATAGGCATAGAGCATCGAGAAGGTTAGCTCGCCGTGGTGGTGTGCGCGATAGGCAGGGTCTTTTTCGATGTAACGAAGGGTGTCGTTCATCCAGCCCATGTTCCATTTGAAGCCATAGCCGAGTCCGCCACCATCGGTTGGTGCGCTAACGCCACCCCAGCTTGTCGACTCTTCTGCGATCATCATGATTCCTGGGTTGCGACGATAAGCGGTTGCGTTTGCCTCTTGCATGAAACGAATTGCATCTAGGTTTTCGCGACCACCGAATTCGTTTGGCAACCAGTCGCCACCTCCGCGCGAATAGTCGAGATAAAGCATCGAAGCAACTGCGTCTACGCGCAAGCCGTCGATGTGAAATTCTTCAAGCCAATAGAGCGCGTTCGCAACCAGGAAGTTTCGAACTTCGGTGCGACCAAAATCGAAGATGTAGGTTCCCCAGTCAGGGTGTTCGCCGCGTCGAGGGTCTGCGTGTTCATAAAGCGGCTCGCCGTCGTAGCGAGCGAGTGCCCAATCGTCTTTCGGAAAGTGCGCCGGCACCCAGTCGAGAATTACTCCGATGCCCGCGTTGTGCAATTCGTCAATCAAGAACTTCAAGTCATCGGGTGATCCGAAGCGCGATGTCGGTGCGTAATAGCCAGTGACCTGGTAGCCCCAAGATGGCGCAAACGGGTGTTCTGCGATTGGCATGAATTCGACGTGCGTGAATCCGAGTTCTTGAATGTATGGAATCAACTCGGCCGCTAGCGATCTGTAATTCAAGTCTTTGCGCCATGAACCAACATGCAACTCATAGATAGACATCGGTGACGTTAGCGCATCGCGCTTTGCTCTCTGATCGAGCCAAGCGCCGTCGTTCCACTTGTGAAACGACTCGGTGACAATCGAAGCTGTGGCAGGGGGAGTTTCGGTGTGGCGCGCGAGCGGGTCAATCTTGGTTATCCATTGGCCGCTCTTGGTCAAAATCTCGTATTTGTACTTGGTGCCAGCGCCAAGGCCTGGAATGAAGATCTCCCAGATGCCGCTCGAGCCCATAACCCGCATGGCGTGGCCGACGCCGTTCCAGTGGTTAAAGTCACCGACAACGCGCACTGCCTGAGCGTTCGGTGCCCAGACTGCAAAGCTGGTGCCGGTGCTGCCGCCTAGATCGCCGTCAATGGTTCGAACGTGCGAACCAAGAGCCTTCCAAAGCTCTTCGTGGCGGCCTTCGGCGATCAGGTGAATGTCGACCTCACCAAGCGTTGGCAGGTAGTGATATGCGTCGTCTGTGCGCCAGTCGACCAGCTCGCCGTTCTGCAAATAGGTGGCAACAATTCGATAGTCGGGAGCCTTCTTGGTCTTGATGAATCCGTGGAATATGCCGTTCTCGAGATGCTCGAGTTCGTGTTGAATGCCACCGTCGAGTTCGACAGCGACTTTGGTTGCGAGTGGCTTGAGAGTTCGAATTACCCAACCGCCATCGGCAGCGTGTGCACCAAGCACGGAGTGAGGTGAGTGGTGAGAACCTGTCGAGACTCGATAAAGAGTGTCGGCATCGATTGACGGTAGCTCTGGTTCTTTCTTGCCAAACACCATGCTGACCTCTAACTAACTTTCGTTACGTGAAGAATGTGAGCCGGAGTTTCTCTCGGGTCAAGTCGCACATAGTTATCGGCTGTCCAGTTGAACTTTTGATCTGTCAGCAGGTCGTGAACTTCAAAGTTGCTGCCATCGATGCCGGCGCGCTTTAGGTCGAGGTGAACTGTCGTTTCGCGAACAGAGTGTGGGTCGACGTTGACGATAACAATCACCGTGTCGGCCTTGCCAGTTGTGCTGTGTTCAGTGGCAAGGTGCTTTGAGAAAACCAAAATCGACTGGTCGTCGCTGAAGTGAATTTGAAGATTGCGAAGCTGTCGCACTGCCGGGTGGTCTTGACGAATTTCATTTAGCTTTGCAATGAGCGGCGCTATCGAGCGACCGTTTTTCTCTGCACCCGTAAAGTCGCGAGGCTTGTATTCATATTTCTCGCTGTCGATGTGCTCTTCGGCACCAGGGCGAGCAACAGACTCGACGAGTTCAAAACCTGCGTACATGCCCCAACTCGAACCTGCCATTGCGGCA
>JACCDN010862077.1_pt1 | contig 11755 bp, 8 predicted proteins | sample 7441691 | NCBI WGS metagenome assembly JACCDN01 (sample SAMN15323439, study PRJNA562643) | freshwater metagenome | isolation source: river surface water | place: USA:Blue River Watershed | collected 2017-08-16
ACAGCTTTATCGGCATCTGGTGGCCGCCATTGCCGACGGCACGCTAAAGCCTGAAACCCAGATCCCGCCCGAGCGCGATCTGGCCGAGCTTGCGCAAGTGAGCCGGGTCACCGTGCGCAAGGCCGTGAGCCAACTGGTCGAGGATGGACAGTTGGAGCAACGCCGCGGCGCAGGCACCTTCGTGCGCGCGCCCCGCGCCCGGATGGACAATTCGCAGTCCACGCTGGTGTCGTTCAGCGATTACATGCGTCAACGCGGCAAGGTGCCGACAAGCCGCATCCTGTCGGCCGGGCTGCACGCCCCCACCCCCGCCGAACAACAGGCGCTTGGCCTGATGACCTCGGGCCGGGTGGCCCGGATCGAACGACTGCGCAGCGCCGACGGGGTGCCGATGGCGCTGGAATATTCCTCATGGCCCGCCGACATCCTGCCCGACCCCGAGGCGGTAAAGGGTTCGCTTTACGACCACATCCGCGCGCTGGGTCATGTGCCGACCCATGCCGTGCAGCGGGTATCGGCAGCCAATCTGAAAGTGTCAGAAGCCCAGCTCTTGCATATGGAGGCAGGCCAAGCCGTGCTGCGGATCGACCGCACCGGATATCTGGCCTCGGGCCGCCCGGTCGAGTTCACCCGCGGGCTTTACCGATCCGACATCTATGATTTCATCGCTGAACTGCGACTGGACGCCAGCCCAGCGCCTCAGGGCTGATCGACCGCGACGAATGCCGCCTGCCCATCAGCAAAGCGGGCGATAACCAGCGGACCACGCGGCGGTTCCCATTCGCTGTGGACATGGGCGTTACGCGGCCAAAGGTGGCTTTGGCCTGTGACAGGCTTGCCGTCGATGGTCAGCAGGTCGATGGGTCGGTCCGTTAGGATGTCGAGACGGATCATACCCCCACCATCCGCCACTGCCGTAACCTGCAAGAGCGGACTTTCCGCATCCTTTGGCACGTCCATGTTCGCCACAGGCCCCAGATCAGGCGTGCGGGGCGGGGCATTGCGGAACGCGCCCAAGGCCTCAAAAGCCGCGCCCAGCGCCAGCAATTTGGCATCCTCCCAACCGCGCCCGGCAAAGGTCAAACCGGCGGGCATGCCCGTGTCAGCCATCCGCCCCATCGGCACGGTGACGGTCGGCACCCCCATATGCCGGATCGCCAGATTGCCGTTGGCCACCCAAGTGCCATTGCGCCACGCAAGATCGGCCGAGGCGGGGTTCACATCGGCATCCGCCGGGCCAATATCGGCCACGGCGGGGAAAATGACGGCATCAAGGCCAAGGCCATCCATCCAGTCTTCCAAATCGACCTTGCGGCTTTGTTCCAGCCCGGCAAAGCCATCGGCCAGATGCGGAATGTCGCGAAAATCGCCGGGCGGATGGGCGCGGGCCTGTGCGGGATAATCGGCAATGTCATCGTCAAAGCCGGTGTAGCGGTCGGCCAAGGCACCCTTGGGGCGCGGGAAGATCCGCGCACCATCGACCATCGCGAGGCGATTCATTCCAGCCTGCCCGTTGGCTTGCAGAAAATCATCCCAAGCCCAAACCGAAAGATCGACGATCTCGCGCCGCAGATAGTCTGCGCTGACCCGTCCGCGTGTCATGATCTTCGGCGCACCGGGACGGTCGCCTTCATAATTCGTGACCAGCGGGAAATCCACCTCGACCACCTCGGCCCCCGCCGCCTCAAGTGCTGCCCGCGCCGTCTGCCACAACGCCATGATCGACGCGCGGGTTTCAATGCGCTGCCCGGTCGGGCCACCGATTCCCGGTGAGTCTCCGGTGCCAGCCAAAGGATCGGCGTTGATATACATGGCAGGTATCCCCAGCCGCTTGCCGCGCAAGGAACCCGTCAGCGCCGGATATGAGGCGGGCCGATGTTCCGCCACCTTAGGGATGGCCACCCACGGCTGGCGCCGCCAGAGATCGCCCCGCGTTTCAGGGTCTTCGGCAACAATGACCTCCAGCACCTCGAGCATATCGGCCATGGTCCGGGTATGCGGCACGACCACATCCATCGTTGGCACCAAGGGCCAGTTGCCCCGCACCGAGATCACCCCGCGCGACGGCGTATAGGCGCAAAGTCCGTTGTTGGCGGCAGGCGCCCGGCCGGAAGACCAGGTTTCCTCGCCCAGACCAAAGGCCGCGAAACTCGCCGCTGTTGCGGTCCCCGACCCGTTGGACGACCCCGACCCGAAAGCCGCCGTCAGCCAATCGGCCGAATAGGGGCTTTCTGCCCGACCATAGACGCCGCGCTGCATGCCACCGTTGGCCATCGGCGGCATATTGGTCAGCCCGATCAACACAGCGCCCGCCGCCCGCAGCCGCTGAATCGCGAATGCGTCTTCATTGGCGATCAACCCGGCAAAGGCGGGCGATCCGGCGGCAACGGTCAGCCCCCGCACCTTGTAGCTGTCCTTCGCGGTATAGGGGATGCCATCCAGCGGACCCAAAACCTGCCCCTGCGCCCGCCGCAGATCCGACGCGCGGGCATCGTCAAACATCGCCGGGTTCAGCACGGACACCGCGTTCAGATGTATGCCGCTGCGATCATAGGCGGCGATCCGGTCAAGATAGGCCGCAACAAGCGCAACCGACGTCACCTCTCCGGCTTCCAAGGCCCGACGCAGATCGGCAATGCTGGCTTCAACGATATTCATATGCCCCCCACTTTCGCCGATAGGCTAGGCGACGGCAGCGAGGGCTTCAAGAATAAGGGCCCCACTTGGGGGCCCTTTCTCACCTTAATGCACAACCGCCTCTGTGGGTCGTGTCCGACGCGAGGCTGAAACCCGGTCGCCGATCAACAACCCTTCTGGCCCAGCGCTGATCTTGATGGTTGCGCCATCCAGCACATCGCCCGCAAGGATCATCTCGGCCAGCGGGTCTTGCAGATGGCGTTGGATCACCCGTTTCAGCGGACGGGCGCCGAAAACCGGATCATAGCCTTCGTCCGCCAGCCAAGCACGGGCGTCAGCGTCCAGCTCCAGCGTAACCTTGCGGCCCGCCAGACGTTTTTCCAGACGCTTCAGCTGAATGGTGACGATGCCGTCCATATCCGCCCGGTTCAGACGATCGAAGATGATCTGCTCATCCAGCCGGTTCAGGAATTCCGGCCGGAAGTGCATCCGCACCGCCTCTTCTACCTCGTGCCGCGCGCCGGCCGGGTCGGCTCCTTCGGGAAGTTCCGACAGGGCCCGCGCGCCGAGGTTCGAGGTCAGGATGATCAGCGTCTGCTTGAAGTCCACAGTGCGGCCCTGACCGTCAGTCAGAATGCCGTCATCCAGCACCTGCAACAGCACGTTGAACACATCCGGGTGTGCTTTTTCCACCTCGTCAAACAACACGACCTGATAGGGGCGGCGGCGGACCGCTTCGGTCAGAACCCCACCCTCATCATAGCCGACATAGCCGGGGGGGGCGCCGATGAGGCGGGCGACGGAATGCTTTTCCATGAACTCCGACATGTCGATGCGGACCATCGCGTTTTCGTCATCGAACAGATAGGCCGCGACGGCCTTGGTCAGTTCGGTCTTACCCACCCCGGTCGGCCCAAGGAACAGGAAGCTGCCCAAGGGGCGGCCCTCGTCATTTAGCCCAGCGCGCGCCCGGCGCACCGCATTCGACACGGCCACCACGGCGGCATGCTGGCCGATCACCCGCTTGCCCAACTCCTCCTCCATGCGGAGCAGTTTTTCGCGCTCGCCTTCCAGCATCTTGGCCACGGGAATACCGGTCCAGCGTTCCACCACCTCGGCGATCTGCTCAGGGCGCACGGCCTCGGCCACCAAGGCCTCGCCTTCGCGCGCCTCGGCCTCGGCCAGCGATTTCTCCAGACCGGGGATGCGGCCATACTGCAACTCGCCCGCCTTGCCGAAGTCGCCCTCGCGCTTGGCTTGCTCCAACTCGGCGCGGGCGCGGTCAAGCTGCTCTTTCAGGTCGCGGGCCGCCTCAAGCGAGTCGCGCTCTGCCTGCCATTTCGCGGTCAACTCGGCCGATTTCTGTTGCAGGTCGGCCAGTTCCTTTTCCAGTTTGTCCAATCGGTCTTTCGAGGCCGCATCGTCTTCCTTCTTCAAGGCTTCGGCCTCGATCTGGCCTTGCAGGATCTGGCGGTCCAGCGCGTCCAACTCTTCGGGTTTGCTGTCCACCTCCATCCGCAGCCGGCTGGCGGCTTCGTCCACAAGGTCGATGGCCTTATCGGGCAAGAAACGATCGGTGATATAGCGATGCGACAGGGTCGCCGCGGCGACCAAGGCGCTGTCGGCAATCCGCACGCCATGGTGCAGTTCATACTTTTCCTTGATGCCGCGCAGAATGGAGATTGTGTCCTCAACCGTCGGCTCACTCACCATCACGGGCTGGAACCGTCGGGCGAGGGCGGCGTCCTTTTCCACATACTTGCGGTATTCATCCAGCGTGGTCGCCCCAACGCAGTGCAATTCGCCCCGCGCCAAGGCCGGTTTGATAAGGTTCGCTGCGTCCATCGCACCATCGGATTTGCCCGCGCCAACCAGCGTGTGCATCTCGTCGATGAACAGGATGATATCACCCTCGGCGCTGGTCACTTCATTCAGCACGGCCTTCAGGCGTTCTTCAAACTCGCCACGATACTTGGCCCCGGCAATCAGGGCCCCCATGTCCAGCGCCATCAGCTTCTTGTTGCGCAGGGATTCCGGCACATCCCCATTGACGATGCGCAGCGCCAAGCCTTCGGCAATCGCAGTCTTACCCACGCCGGGTTCACCGATCAGCACCGGGTTGTTCTTGGTGCGGCGCGACAGAACCTGCATCGCGCGGCGGATTTCCTCATCACGCCCGATGATCGGATCAATCTTGCCCTGTGCCGCTGCCTCGGTCAGGTCGCGGGCGTATTTCTTCAACGCCTCCATGGTGTCTTCGGCGCTCGCGCTGTCTGCCGTGCGGCCCTTGCGGACCTCATTGATCGCAGCGTTCAGCCCGTTGGCATTCACCGCCCCGGCCGTCAGCGCATCCCGTGCGCGGGTGTTCACCAGTGCCAACGCCGTCAGCAGACGCTCTACCGGAACAAAGCTGTCACCAGCCTTCTTGGCCACGGCCTCGGCCTCGTCCAGAACCCGCACCAGCGAGGGATCGATATAGGTGTTCCCTTCACCGCCTGTCACTTTGGGCAGCTTGGCGATGGACGTATTGATCGCCTCAATCACCCTGTCGGGCGCGCCACCAGCCTTGCGGATCAGATTGGCGGCAAGCCCCTGATCGTCATCCATCAGGGCCTTCAGCAGATGGTCAGGCAAGACGCGCTGATGATCTTCGCGCATCGCGATGGTCTGGGCGGCCTGAATAAAGCCGCGCGACCGCTCCGTGAATTTCTCCAAATTCATCGGTCATTCTCCTTTGTAAAGCGCCTTCGCGGTGCCCGGAACCCCAGCACAGCCGCCATGGCCTCACGCGTAATCTGGGGAGGCATTTTGCCTTTTGCAATGCCAAGGATCATGGACAGATCCCGATTCTTTCGCGGCATTTTGCCGGGGGTTTTCCGCTCATGGCAAAGAATCGCCGGAAGGGCGGGCCACACCGTCGAACATCCGCCCAAATCGCAGATTGTATCAGCAATGCACCGCCGCCCTTGGTTGCAGAAGGCGCAGCGCCCGCGCCTGATCGCGCCATCGTCACAGGAGCGCGCCGATGATCGAAACCTTGCACCCCGTTTTGCCCAAAACCCCCGTTCTGGGGTTGCGCTGCCATATCGGAAAGTCGGGCCTGTGCATCGGGGATGCTGCCCACCTGCACCTTACCGAAACCGGAGACGTCACCCTGACAGCCGAGGTGACGCGCCGCTACCTTGGGCTTTTCCCCTATCGAAAACAGGCAGCATTGGGCCATCTTGGCCCGGTGATTGCCAAGATCCTGGCCCCCGCCATTCGCAACGGCGCCCCGATGCGGGTGCGAATCGTCGGCCTGACCCCTGAACATCTGTGCGGCCCCGAAGGGCCAGAGATTTATGTGTCGATCTGGGCTGACCCCTTGGTCTTGCGGCCTTTACCGCCGCGCCCGCTGCAATAGAAAGAAGTCTTCCATTCTGCGCAGAAATGGAATATTTATTCCATTAATCCGCCCAGCTTGGAGGCTCGCATGAAATCGCTCGACGTCATCACCATCGGCCGCGCCTCGGTTGATCTTTACGGCGCGCAGGTCGGCGGGCGGTTGGAGGACATGGGGTCGTTCCAGAAATACATCGGTGGCAGCCCCTGTAACATGGCTGCCGGAACCGCGCGTCTGGGCCTGAAATCGGCCCTGATCACCCGTGTGGGCGATGAACATATGGGCCGCTTCATCCGCGAAGAATTGGCGCGCGAAGGGGTAAATGTTCAGGGCGTCATCACCGACAAGGACCGCCTGACCGCGCTGGTTCTTTTGGGCATCCGCGACGAAAAGCAATTCCCGCTGATTTTCTACCGTGAAAACTGTGCGGATATGGCGCTGTGCGAAGACGACATCGACGAAGGCTTCATCGCCTCGGCTCGCTCTGTTGTCGCCACCGGCACCCACCTGTCGCACCCCCGCACCGAAGCTGCGGTGATGAAAGCGCTGAACTTGGCCCGCAAGCACGGGCTGCAAACCGCATTGGACATCGACTACCGCCCGAACCTGTGGGGCCTTGCGGGCCATGGCGACGGCGAAAGCCGCTTTATCGAAAGCGCCGCCGTCACCGCCAAGCTGCAATCGACCCTGCACCTTTTCGACCTGATCGTCGGGACCGAAGAAGAATTCCACATCGCGGGCGGCACCACCGACACCATCGCCGCGCTGCGCGCCGTACGGGCGGTGTCTAAGGCCACCCTCGTTTGCAAGCGCGGCCCGATGGGCGCAGCCGCCTTTACGGGTGCCATTCCCGACAGCCTTGATGACGGCGAGGCTGGCCCCGGATTCCCGATCGAAGTCTTCAACGTCTTGGGCGCTGGGGATGGGTTTATGTCCGGCCTGCTGAAAGGTTGGCTGGATGGCGAGCCTTGGCCCGTTGCCCTGAAATACGCCAATGCCTGCGGAGCCTTTGCCGTGTCGCGTCACGGCTGCACCCCGGCTTATCCTTCGTGGGAGGAACTGCAATTCTTCCTGTCCCGCGGCGTTGTCACCAAGGCGCTGCGCAAAGACGCCGCCTTGGAACAGGTGCATTGGGCGACCAACCGGCACAAGGATTGGTCCACCATGCGGGTCTTTGCCTTTGACCACCGCATGCAGCTTGAGGCGATGGAGGGTGCAACCCCGGCCAAAATCGGCACGTTCAAGGAGTTGTGCCTGAAAGCGGCCGTGGATGTATCCGGTGGCCAGCCCGGCTATGGCATCCTGTGCGACAGCCGCCTTGGCCGCGACGCGCTTTATGCCGCCGCCGGGACGGGTCTGTGGATCGGCCATCCGGTGGAATGGCCCGGCTCGCGCCCCCTGACCTTGGAGCCTGAAATTGGCCCCGATTTCGGGGGTCTTTCAGAGTGGCCCTTGGAACATGTGGTCAAGGTGCTGTGCTTCTACCACCCCGATGATGACGCGGAAACCAAGGCAAAACAGGAAGATACCGTTCTTCGCCTGTTCCACGCCTGCCGCCGCAACCGTCTGGAAATGCTGTTGGAAATCATTCCGTCCAAGGTTGCCCCGGTAAACGACACCACCTCGGCGCAGGTGATCAGCCGGTTTTACGATCTGGGCGTCTATCCCGATTGGTGGAAACTCGAACCCTTTGCCACCAACACCGCCTATGAGGCCGCCTGCACCGCCATCACCACCCGCGATCCGCATGTGCGCGGCATCGTGGTGCTGGGGCTGGATGCGTCGGAAGAAAGCCTCGCCGCCTCGCTGGCCCTTGCCGCAGGGCATGATCTGGTCAAAGGTTTTGCCATTGGCCGCACCATCTTTGGCGATGCGGCACGGGGTTGGCTAGCAGGCAAACTGACCGATTCAGAGGCCGTCGACGATATGGCCAACAAATACCGCCGCCTTTGCGACATTTGGGACAAGGCACGCTCGGCAATGGGAGAAAAAGCATGACCACCCTTCGTTTGACCGCCGCGCAAGCCATGGTTAAATGGCTTTCCGTGCAAATGACACCCGAAGGCGACCGCTTTATCGAAGGTGTCTGGGGCATCTTCGGCCATGGCAACGTCGCGGGTCTGGGCGAGGCGCTGCATGGGATCAAGGACATCCTGCCCACATGGCGCGGCCATAATGAACAGACCATGGCCCATGCCGCCATCGCCTACGCCAAGACCCACAAGCGCACGCGCGCCATGGCGGTCACCTCCTCCATCGGCCCCGGCGCCACCAATATGGTCACCGCCGCAGCGCTGGCGCATGTGAACCGCCTGCCCGTGTTGTTCATTCCCGGCGACGTGTTCGCCAACCGCGCGCCTGATCCGGTGCTGCAACAGATCGAAGATTTCGACGACGCCACCGTGTCGGCCAACGATTGCTTCCGCCCCGTGGTGCGCTATTTCGACCGCATTTCGCGACCCGAGCATATCCTCACCGCCTTGCCACGCGCGATGCGCGTGATGACAGATCCGGCGAACTGCGGTCCGGTTTGCCTTGCCTTCTGCCAAGACACGCAGGCCGAAGCCTATGATTACCCCGTCGAATTCTTCACCCCCAAAGTCTGGCACATCCGCCGCCCCGAACCCGACCAGCGCGAGCTGTCCGAGGCTGTGGCCGCAATCAAAGCTGCGAAAAAGCCGCTGATCGTCACGGGCGGAGGGGTGATCTATTCGGGCGCCGAAGCGACGTTGCGCGACTTTGCGGTGCGCCACAACATTCCCATGGTCGAAACCCAAGCGGGCAAGGGCGCAGTGGATTGGGAAGAACGGCTCCACTTCGGCTCTCCCGGCGTGACCGGCACCGGCTGCGGCAACAAACTGGCGGCAGAAGCCGATCTGGTGATCGGCGTCGGCACCCGGTTTCAAGATTTCACCACCGGGTCGTGGACGGTATTCTCCGCACCGAACCGCAAGCTTTTGTCGATCAACATCCACGGCTATGACGCCGCCAAGCGCGGGGCGCAGGCCCTTGTCTCGGATGCCAAGGTCGCACTAGAAAAGATTGGCGCCGCCCTTGGCGATCACCGCTTTGCTGACCCCGATTTCAGCGCCCGCACCCAGTGGTTCCAGACCACCGACGCCCTGATGGCCGCGCCGAACACGACAGGTCTGCCGACCGACGCACAGGTGATTGGTGCGGTTCAGCGCAACACCGGCAAACAGTCCGTCGTCATGTGCGCGGCTGGCACCATGCCCGGCGCGCTGCATGTGCTGTGGCGCGCTGCGGCGGGTGGCTACCACATGGAGTACGGCTTTAGCTGTATGGGTTATGAAGTTGCAGGTGCCATGGGCATCAAGATGGCCGCACCTGAAAAGGATGTGGTCTGCATGGTCGGCGACGGCAGCTATATGATGGCAAACTCGGAACTGGCGACGGCGGTGATGATGGGGATTCCCTTCACCGTCGTGCTGACCGACAACCGCGGCTACGGCTGCATCAACCGGCTGCAAAAAGGCACCGGCGGGGCGCCGTTTAACAATATGCTGGACGACAGCTATCATGTGAACGCTGCCAATATCGACTTTGTCTCTCATGCCCGCAGCATGGGCGCAAAGGTCGTGAAAGCGGCAGACATCGCCCAGCTGGAGGCCGAGATGCAAAAGGCCAAGACGGCCAGTATCCCGACTGTGATCGTCATCGACACCGATCCGATGCCCGGCACCGGCGCAGGCGGGACTTGGTGGGATGTGGCCGTGCCAGAGGTTTCGACCCGCAAAGAAGTGAATGAGGCCCGCGAGGGTTATGAAAAAGCGACCCGCCGTCAGTGGCTGGTGAATTAAGGTAAAAGACCATGATCCAATTCGGAACCAATCCCATCGCTTGGGCCAATGACGACGACCAGACCATCGGTGCAGACATCCCCACCAGCCGCATCCTGCAAGAAGCGGGCCGCGAGATCGGCTTTGACGGCATCGAAAACGGCCACCGCTGGCCGGATGAGCCAGAGGCCCTGCGCGCCCTTTTGGCCGAGTATGGCCTGAAATTCATCTCGGGCTGGTATTCGACCGAACTTCTGACCCGCTCGGTCGAAGATGAGATCAAAGCCTGCCAGCACCACCTTGCCAAGCTGAAGCACAATGGCTGCAAGGTGATGATCGTCTGCGAAACCTCGAACGCCATTCACGGCGACGCGAAAAAGCCGGTCAATGACCGCGCGAAACTGACCGCCGCAGAAATGGTGGCCTTCGGCAAGAACCTTGAGGCTTTTGCGGCATATCTCGCCTCCGAAGGCGTGACGCTGGTGTATCACCACCACATGGGCACCATCGTCGAATCGCCCGAGGAAATTGACGCGCTGATGGCCGCCACTGGCCCGCACACCCACCTGCTGTTTGACGCGGGCCACTGCGCCTTTGGCGGCGGCGATCCGGTGGCGGTGCTGACCAAACACGCTGCCCGCGTGCGCCATTTCCATGCCAAGAACATCCGCCCGGCGATCACGGCACGCGTGCGCTCCGAAGGCTGGTCCTTCCTGCAAGGCGTGGTGGGCGGTGCTTTCACGGTTCCGGGTGACCAAGAGGGTGGCGTTGATTTCGGCCCGCTGCTGAAGATCCTTGCCGCCAACAATTACGACGGCTGGATCGTGATCGAGGCCGAGCAAGACCCCAAGGTCCGCAACCCGCTGCTTTACCAAACGCTGGGTCTGGCGACGCTGAAGCGGCTGGCCAAAGAGGCCGGACTTGTAAAGGCCTGAGGCAAGGCGCAAAACTGGGGCTATCATGCTTAATCCTGACTGGCCCCTCGCCCTCCGCTTGGTTGTCGTGGCCGCCCCCATGGCGGCAGCGATCTGGTTTTTCTCCACCGGCTCCGTCGTGTTCGGGGCCGGGTTCACCGCGCTGACGGGATACGCCTTCAACGCGCTTTTCATGGCTTACCCCGGAGGCAGGAAATGACCCTGTTGCGCCACCCCACTGCGCCCCAAGGCAAGGTGCATGACATCACCCCGTCCGATGCGAACTGGGGTTATGTCGGCTTTGCGCTGTATCGGTTGGCGCCGGGGGAACGCGCCTCAGAGGCCACGGGCGACAACGAAGCGATTCTGGTGATCGTCGAAGGCAAGGCGCAGATCACAGCCTCGGGGCAGGATTGGGGCGTGCTGGGCGACCGGATGGATGTGTTCGAAAAGACGCCACCGCACTGCCTTTATGTGCCGAATGCCGACAGCTGGGAGGCCGTCGCAACAACCCCCTGCACGCTGGCCGTTTGCCGCGCGCCGGGCAAGGGCGGCCACAAGGCCCAGCGCCTTGGTCCGGATGGCATTGAACTGACCCCGCGCGGCAAAGGCACCAACACCCGCTATGTAAACAACATCGCCATGGAGGCGCGCGACGTGGCCGACAGCCTGTTGGTGACCGAGGTCTTCACCCCCGCGGGTCATTGGTCGAGCTACCCCAGCCACCGCCATGATGAGGATGACTTCCCCAACATGACCTATCTGGAAGAAACCTATTATATGCGCCTCAACCCCGCGCAGGGTTTCGGCATCCAGCGCGTCTATACGGAAGACGGTTCTTTGGATGAAACCATGGCCGTCAAGAACCATGACGTTACGCTGGTTCCCAAAGGTCATCACCCCTGCGGCGCGCCCTATGGCTATGAGATGTATTACCTGAACGTCATGGCCGGACCGCTGCGCAAGTGGCGCTTCAAGAATGACCCCGATCATGATTGGATCGCCCAGCGCGACGCCTAAGA
>JACCDN010543572.1_pt1 | contig 11754 bp, 11 predicted proteins | sample 7441691 | NCBI WGS metagenome assembly JACCDN01 (sample SAMN15323439, study PRJNA562643) | freshwater metagenome | isolation source: river surface water | place: USA:Blue River Watershed | collected 2017-08-16
GTGCCAATACCCCCGTGGAACATAGAGCATCGATCCCGGCCGAAGCACAATCTCTTGCTGACCCAACTGTGGCATCGACACGGGCATCTCGCCTTGATCAGCATAAGCAGCAAGCTCTGGGTCCATCGGCTGACCAATCGTAAATCTTTGTGTTGGATTTTGAATGCTTGTGTTTGGGGCCAGGTACCACTTTTTCACACCATGAATTTGCAAAACAAAATTAACGTTTTGATCAAAATGTGCGGCCGTGCCCTTTCCATGCGGTGTCGCATACAACAAACATCGACCATATGTAGAAGTCGGTAATCCCAGATCTTTACGCAAAGACAACAGCCACTGTTGCAATAACGGCGAAATACGTTCTGCATTGTTAAAAAGCAAAGCCAATTTATTTGAAAACAGTTTTTTTGCATCAGTTGTACTGACATCAATCGAGCTGCACTCATCCGCAGCATCTGGCAAATGAGCCTGAACTTGAAAAGGCCAAGCCGCCAACAAACTATCTAAAGATTGCAAAAAAGGAAGTTCCGTCAGCTCTTTCACCGAAGCCGCTAAAGCATGAGTAACAAAAGGCTCACGCTGCCAAGATTCAATCAAAAATTCGTCATTAGTGTGCGGATGGATAAGTGCTGATAACATAAAAGTGCCAGGCCCCATTTCTTGTTACAAAGTGTCATACTCGCCCAAAATATATCTATTGGTGAGTCTGCATTTTTTAGATTGAAAAAATTGCCGTTTAAATCCGTAGCGTGCAGCCTCTTGCTTTTGCAAATCTGGTGTTTGGTTCAGCCATGCCACGGTTCCTACAGGATCTGAATTGTAGGTTAAATCTTCCTCGATCGGAATTAATTTGGGCTGCAATCCCATCACTATAGGCAATGTACTGTATGGATACTCTTCGACTGCATTGCACACCCCAGCCGTCACTGGATTACGATAATTGTATTTATAAGCATTTAAATAATAATTGTGAGCATGCAAAATACATTTAAAGTGACGACCAGCAAAAGTTTCATTGATTCGATTTCCTTGCCGAGTCAGCCGGCGACTGGATCGACTCATAAATCGATGCATACATTTGCTGATGTTTGCCTTGGGTGTTGAGACTATCAAGTGAAAGTGATTCGACATTAAAACAAAACTATGGATTTTCATCTCATGCTCTTGCACAGTCTCCGCCAACTCCTCACAAAAAATCTGCCAAACCTGCGGCATCGGTAAATCGAACCACTCTCGATTAATACATCTTGCGCTAATGTTATATGGAAAATCTGATTGTAAAATTACGCGTGCTCGACCCATAAAAAACACTTCTGCAAGAATTGCGATACGATATCTGCTGCGAAAAATGCTCAATAGGTTGCGGCGCGTCCGTAAACAGGGCCTGGCACTTTAGAGTGACCTCTGGTAATTAATTGTTTAAACGCACAGGAAACCTATGGCTGAAAAACAAGACAATTCGACGATGAAATCTTTCTTGCGGGTGCTCTTACTCCCGCTTTTGATAAATAAATTGTTTATGATGTATTTTGGTTTGAATTATTCCAACTATCCTGGCGAAGGTTATGGCTATGGTTTGGTTGCCACTATTTGTTTTCTGTTTTTTACGATCGGTAGGTTTCTTTGGAAATTTAAAGATATCGAGGATCCCTAATGAGTTTACAAAATATTTTGATTGAATGTATTGGTTGGATTTCAACAGCAACTTTTTTGATTTCAATCATTCTCCCACAACGTGTACGATTACATCAGCTGGGTGTTTTCACTGCCATTACCACTGGTATTTATGCGTACGCACACGACGCCACTGCTATTTGGGTCAAATGGCTGATCGCTTTTTTCTTTCATTTTTATATGTGGATCAAAATCAATAAAGAAAAAACTGAAAAGACTTAATTAAGCGCCCTTACCAAAAGTGATTTGGCCCAGCTAATATTATTTTTTATTTCATCAAGATTTTGAGATTCAATTGGAAACTGCAATTCAGTCTGACGAAATAATTTTTGAATTTCTGCATAAGCTTTATCAGTTTCTTGCTTGGATTGCTGTTCACTTTTCATTTCATTTTCTTGAGGAATTCCATACGTTGGCATATCCGATGGAATCCAAATCGATGCTCGTTTATACTCAGTTTTATATTTGCTAGCAGCAAAGTTTACTATTTTTTCAATCAAACGATCTTCATAAACTCGCGAAATCCAAGTTTCTAAAAGAATAAATGAGGCTAGCACGGTTGGATTTTTTAATTCGTCTTTATTTAACCTACTTATTCTAAACTGGGCCGTTTGCAGAAAATAATTTTGCAAACTTTTTTGATCAGGAAAATATCCAATATTCCCCAATGCTTTATACAGCAACTCCGTTTTAGCAGGATAATAATATTTGAGCTTTTGAGCCATTAATTTATCTGACAAAAGTTCAGTATCAATAAGTCCCAACTGTTTTAAAATATTAAACATCCCTGATGGCAAAGAAATATTGGCTTGATTTTGCGGGACATCGACAACCGTTCGCAATAACCGAAAGGCCTCTATGGCACAATTATTTGTTAACAAAAAATATGTTCCGGCATAATTATAATAATTCTCTAAAACACTAAGCAAAAATTGGTCTTGCTGCTGTTTAGTTAATTGCAAAGGCAAACTTATAACCGAACGAAATTCATCACCAGCGTATTCAGCCACAGTACTCTGAAAGTTTAAAATTGAAATTCTCGAGGCATATCCACCAAACACTAATGAAGAATACTTAGTGTTATAGGTTGGGACCGACGGACCAAAACTGATTATCAAATGATACTTCTCATCTTGTCGACAAGATTGATCTACCTGCAATCGAGAAGGAGCACACACAATAAGCCGAAACATTGCGTGCCCCCACCGACTGAGCAAAGTATCGCCTTTATTGGCAAACAAAAAATCTATTCCTGCTATTCTTTTGGGATCGATTTCAACCAAATCCCCTGACTTGGTTAAAAATATTTTGTTATTAAATTTACAATCTTGAAGATATTTTTGTTCAAAGATTTTGCTGAACAAGCCATACAGAACAGGGCGACGACAAGCCTGCTCCCTGTCTAAAACATAATACTCAAAATTAACAGCAAAGTGTTCATGAATATTTTTATATTCATAAGCATCAGGACTTCGCGGGGCAAAATCGTTACCTGATTTTCGCCCACTCCAGCCCACAGAATTACGATACAAAGAGGAATCAGAAACAATTCCTTTGGCATTTAAAGCATGATTACAATCTAAAAAACTTTGCGTGAAATCTTGATTATCACTGGTCTTTGAATCTGCGGTTAAACAGTTTTGAATATCTTTGGCCTCGACGCCAGAAAAGGATCCAGAATAATCGTAGACATGAGCCAACTCATGCAACAAAGCTGCTAACACAAAGTCATGTGCATTTTTATGTTTACATGAATTCATGTCGAGCGATTTTTTATCAGAATAAATATCTAACAACGTTTGATGCAAATATATTTGATTGGGATTTTTATGCAACCAAGAATCCGCTACCATACCGACAATATGTCGATCAGACGAATGACAGCTAAGAACCTCACGAAAATTTGCACCCATCATTTTGAAATTCACATAAATTGTTCGATTTACTTTGAGTTTAAATTTATCTGGCAAAAGTATCGAAACTTCATCAAACAATTTCTGTGCAGCAACCTGCTGCTCAACGGATAAGTTCTGTCTGTTTTTTAATTCAAGATTAAAACTTGCAGCAAAAGAAATATCCGAACTTACTGCAAATATAATATTAATAAGAATAAATATTCGTATGAATGATTGAGACATAAAACACTCCACTATTTTTTGCCCCAATCATTGGGAGAATAGGACGTGCTCTTTTGGGGACATCCTATTAATTAAATAATTATTTTTTATTTAAAATTAAAACTAATAATGTTTCATCAGACAAATCTTGCGCAGCTTCTGAACCAATAAGAGCAGCCTGTTCTTCGCGTTTATTTTCAATTTCTGTTCTGAGCTGATCATTGATTTCGGCATGATTAACTAAAACACTCATGATTTGATCTTGTTTAAGATCACGTGGAACAGATACTTTGCATGATGATCCAGAACAAAAACCATATGCATCAATTTTCATCGCATGCGACATGTTTCCGACCAATAACATAACGATAGCCAACATAACATTTTTCATAAATTCTCCTTTTGTTGTTGTTTCCAACATATGTTTATAGTTTTTGCTTGCAGCAGGAGCCACCTCCAGATCAACAAAAACAATTTATGAACCAGAAGATAACTTAATTTTAAAATAAAAAAAGGTGTTATAATTCTGACATGTAAAAATGAATCCGCACATGAGTAAAATATTTAGTAATTACGATATGTTATACCGATAAGATTTATAAATATAAAATTTATATATAAATTAATTGATCAATTTTTACGTATCTTTATTTGGATAAAATCCTATGTAAATTGGTCATTTTTTCTATTATATTAATCAAAGAAAATTTATTTGCGATGAACACTTGTCAAAACAATTGGTTCAACCGGGACATCGTCATAATCACCGACTGTTTGGACATTTTGTTTTGCTATTTCTTCGATGACTTCATAACCAGATATGATCTTACCAAAAACTGCGTAGCCGTAATGTGCAGGATCTACATAATCTAATCTGACATTGTCTTTTAAATTGATAAAAAAATGTGATGTGGCACTGTCTATTTCTTCTGTCCGCGCCAGAGCAACCATACCCTTCAAGTTACTCAATCCATTGTTTGCTTCGTTTCTGATTGGCTCACTGGTTGGCTTTTCCGAAAGATCAGGGTTAAGACCACCCGCCTGAATTACAAAATTTTTAACGACTCTGTGAATAATTGTATTGTCATAAAATTTGGTATCCACATAATTTAGAAAGTTTTGCACACTAATCGGTGCCTTATCTGGATAAAGTTCGATTTCAAAATTTCCTTTATTGGTTTCTACCACAACCACGGCTGAATCCGCTGCCAGTGTAGAAAAAGAAATTAGCACTGTTGTCAAAAACATTAACCATTTCATATTAAAACCTTTTTTAATGAGGACACGCTCTAGTATTTATCGAACATGGTTGCTTCAAAGGGAAATAACAGTTAAAATATTATTTATCTAGAAAATAGTTATCAGAATGCTTATCATTTGATTGAATTTTACGAGTAAACAATCTGCAACAGGGTTTAATCCCTGACGAGTAATGCAGGAATAGCATTAAGAATAATCCCACACGCAAGCTACCAAGCGGAGGCCTCATTGAGCAACATTCACATTCCAAAAGCTGGATTTGATTTTTTAAAAAAATTAAAACGAAACAACAATCGAGATTGGTTTTTAGAAAACAAACATTTATACGAAGAAAATTTAAAGACACCTCTGCAAAAAGTTATCATTGAGCTTGGAAAAAATTTATCAAACAAGGCCACTGGAATTCATTTTGACCCAAAAAGATCTATTTTTAGAATGAATAGAGATGTTCGTTTTAGCAATAACAAAGATCCATACAAAACCAATATTGGTGCCTCTTTTGTTTCTTACCGTCACAACAAAAAAGATGAATTCCCAGGATTGTATATTCACATCGAACCTGGAAATTGTTTTATCGGAGGAGGTTTGTATATGCCTTCAGGTGAGCAGATTCGAAAAATCCGTGAATTAATAAACCAAGACCCTGATACTTTTAAAAAAATAATTTCCGCAGCAAATGTAAAAAAATATTTTACTGGCCTCAGCGGTGAAAAATTAAAAACTGCCCCCAGAGGAACTGCTGCCGATCACCCTAATATTGAGTTATTGAGATGGAAACAGTTTGTATATATTAAACACTTCAAAGACGTGGATTTTCAAAAAGGCAATCTGGCCAAAACTATTGAAAAAGAATTCATAACCATGATGCCTCTGGTGAATTGGCTGAATAAGGCACTGACTTTGTGGTGATAGGTATGTACACTCTGACTACAGAAGATGTCGGATATAAATTTGATTCAAAAAAATTAAACCACAAAATGCGCTCTTAAGTTTTTTTCATTGATTTGATAATAATTTTTCAGCGGATTGGATCTGCTCTGCTGTCATATGTGATTTGACAAACTCGAGATCTTTAACTGCCCTTTCATTTCCCTGCTTCAATGACAGTGATATCCATCGATAGGATTGAATCCAATCTTGTTCCACTCCTCGACCGTCACCGTAAACAACACCCAAATCATCTTGAGCTACTGCATTCCCCTGCTCAGCAGATTTCTTTAGCCAATCATAAGCTTTGTTATCATCCCGTTCTACACCTTTCCCTGTTGAATACATGTACGCAAGATCATGCTGAGCTGAAGCATCGCCGTTATTCGCTGCAATTTCAAAATACTGAAATGCTTTAACCAAGTCCTTGGCAACGCCATCGCCTTTAAAATATTTTAAGCCTAGAACATAATCTGGATCCATCGCCTTAGTGTTTTCAGCGACTTCGTTATTGATTGAAATACTTGTCGTTACGACCCAAGGTATATTGAAATATCCTTTCTTTGTAACAAAGGTCATTTGAGAACGGCCAGGTATTAACGTCATATATTCTTTTTTAGAAATTGAAGTTTTTTCGGAGTAATCAAAAGCAAAGCCATCAGATTTACTAAACCTGCTTGGGGTAATACATGGAACTGTTGCGAAATAACTGACTGAGTTTTTATGCGAGGTATAGTCCCTACCGGTAACCGTTAAAACTTGCACCTCTTCAAGAGACCTGTCTAGATTTGCATTTAATATATACGCCCCTGATACTGTTAAAAGACAGGCAGGAATAGCACACAAAATCCATAAAAACCAAAAGTGTTTTGAACGCCTATATTCGAGCAAAAATGACATCCGATAACAAACCTGTGTAATTGGTATCCAAACAAAAGATGTAGCAACAGCAACAACTAAAAAAGTCTCGGCAGAACGTAAAGGATGATAAATAGATTCAGCAAAAACCCAAATCACAATAGTAGATACAAAATAAAACATCATTACTGCAGAAACAATTGCCGCTGGCCGCGAATAGCTTTTTGATTTATTCACGTTTTCAGAACTATTTTCGATGACAAGGTTTTGCTCAGACCAGTCAATTTTACGACACAAGATTTCTTCACACTGAGTTTGTATTGAATTTAATCTAGGAAATCGCATAACCATGACCAACAGAGCAGGGATTGCGAACACAAGCATTAAAGGCGGATACATATTTAAATAGGCCGCTGCAAATCCAATAACAACAACCGATTCCAGCAGAGACAAGCCAACTATATACGCAACAAAGTATTTTACAAATATTTGTGAAGGATTAATTTCTTTGTGTGTTTTCAAACTCCTATTCAAAATTATCTTTGGCAAAATGTAACTAAGTGCCAAGCTTATAAAAGCAAGAGCCGCAAAAAAATTAACACTTTGTAATTGAAATACTGATGACAGATTTTTGATGCCATCTGAAGTTGCATCGGTATTTATAGATAATACAAGAAACACATAGTACATAGGAACAGTCGCCATCAAAACAACAGTAATAATCGATATTCTGAGAATAGAGCTATTTAGTTTTAAATTTTGATTTTGCAATTCAATCTCCATGCATTTCCAGATTTTAATTCTTCTATGCTTATCTAATTAATTAGAACTACCAGTTTAGAACTAGATTTAAAGCGTAACAATCATTTATAAATTTAAAAATACTTACTTAAATATTACAAGTTCCATTATTTTGAATAATGATAAGAAATTGAAGAAATGTTCATCTTCATCGATTTTCACAAGCCCTATTATATAGAATAGTGTTAAGAATTTGAAGAGGTGCCCAACTTCGTCGGTTTTTAGGAAAGTTCATAATCTAATAAATATTTTCACATTTATTTATTTTTGATTTAAATTTTGATTTTGGACGATAAATCAATCGCGCTTCGTTTTCTGGACTAATAGAATAGAAAGCTTCCATTTCATTTTTATATTGAAAAACATATGGATGAAATTTTGAAACCCCATTTTTGCTAAATACAATATTATGACCTAGAAAAACTGCCGCGTGAAGTATCGATTGATAATCTTCTTTCAAATAAACAATGAGATCCCCTGGCTTGAGATTATCGTCATTAGATATCAGATCAAAATATTCATGAACTTGAGAAAAGAAAAGTTCTTCCTTATCAAAATTTAATCGATACTCCCTCTCCTTGACGCTGTTCAAACAAGCATTAATACAATTCGGACCGGAACCGGCTGTGAAAGTATTTAAAATCTTTCGAATGAATAATGGCATTACGTTCTGTAATTGAATTTTTTTGATACCTTTACGAAAATTTAATTTAAAATACTTTTCTAAAATATTTGGATCTCGGCCTGCAGAGTAATACTCTGCAACGCCAGAAAGATCCGTGTTTTCATCCAAAAGAATAAAAATATCCAATCCCAATCTCGTGAAATGTTCAGATGTATATGCCTTTATAAGAGGACCTTTTAAGTCGGCACTGAGCTTGGACCAAATATCTGCAGTCCAAAAAAAATAAAAATATCCTTCAATTTCATATAACGAATCAATTACAAAATTGATGTCAGCTGAATTTAAAAACATATCCTTTAATGAATCACGAGCAGAGTCTTTGCTTTGAAAACGCATCATCGGAGGCTGTCTTTCAGTTTTTACAAGATATGAATAAATAATATTTTTTTCATGATGAGTCAGCTGTTGCTTAAGATCGGGAGTAACCTCGATCACCCCCTGAAAACCAGTGTATCTATAAAACGTCATTGCCAAAGGAATTTTATTGTTCGGTAATTTACTGATAATTGACTCTTCTAGGTGTTTTACAATAACGGTTCTTACAGCATTTTTTTGTAAGTATTTAATAAACTCTGCTTTGCTTGATAAAACCCAAACCTCACCCATTTCAAAAATGTCTTTACTCCAATATGACTTTTGTTCTTCTGTTGGCCTGACTTCTTTTTTTGAAGCCTCAATATGAATATTCGGCGCTGCCAAAGCAATTAGGCTTTGGAAAAGCAAGAAAACCACCATTATAAGTATTCGTGAATTCAGACGCATATGACATTACAATACGATATTCATGCCAAATAATAATTGGTTACGTACTTTTAGGCGAGATCCAACATCAATACATTGAGAGTCAGAAATACCTTAAAGATATTATTTAAAGATAACTATTTTTGTCGACGGCTGTCTAAATTTTTAACGTCTCAAAATGAGACATACTAGTGACCTGATCTCGCCCCAGTTCTTCCCTTGGGGCGTCGCTTCGTGAGGGTTGTCGATGAGATGGTCCTTAAAAATTAAAAATTGGATTTCATGAATTTTTTCTTTTGTGAGAAGAAACCACACGAGCGACTGCGATAGATGACCTGCCATCTCTATTTTTTAGCCATACTGTATCTACCTACGATTTTTGACCAGTGCATTTTGGTTCGCCTTCAAAACTTGAATGCGGTCATCTAGGTCAGGGTGAGTAGAAAAGAGCTTAAGTAATCCTCCCGCTTTTCCTGAAATTTTTAGCGATGCAATCGCAGGCTGGTCTTCAGTTTTCGGCAATTGACAGTTCACCTTAAGTCTTTCAAGAGCAGAAATCATGTTGTCTATCGTTGAAAGCGATGCCCCTCCGTTATCAGCTCTAAATTCTCTTCGTCTTGAGAAGGCTGACACAACAATCATGCCTAAGATACCAAGAGCAATCTCGCAGACGATGACGACTCCAAATTGCACAATGCTTCGCTTATCTTCTGAAACAAACTGGCTCGCAAAGAAGCCTATGACCCGGGCTAGAAACATGACAAAGGCATTCACAACACCTTGTACAAGGGTCATTGTCACCATGTCGCCATTTGCAATGTGAGCCACTTCGTGAGCTAACACTCCATCAAGCTCTGATTCATTCATATTACGAAGAAGACCCGTCGAGACTGCAACTAGTGATCGGTTTTTGGTCGGTCCCGTAGCAAAAGCATTGAGGTCTTCAGCTTCGTAGTAGCCAACTTGCGGCATCTTCTCGATTCCAGCTTTTCTGGCAAATCCATGAACCTTGAGCAGTAGGCTACGGAGCACAGGATCTCTTGTGTCTGGCTCGATGATTTTTACTCCCATCATCCACTTTGCCATGATTCTTGAAAGTGCAAGCGAGATGAAAGCCCCTCCAAAACCCCAGAGTACACAGAAAATCATGAGCGACTGATAGTTAATCCCTTTCGCATCCAAGTAGGGCTGGATACCGAAGGCGGACATGACTATTGATATGGTCGCAATGATAAGAATGTTTGTTGTGACAAATAAAAAGACCCGTTTAGCGATTTTCATTTTAAAAACCTCCTTCTATTTAAATATCTCTTTGGTCTGAAAACTATTGCATTATCAACCTAAGCTCCAGTTAGTCGAATAGCTCCTCTAGAAAAGACTTCCGCTTCTTATAGGGCTTCTGATAATGGTCCGATTGCGAATGGCTCCGTGAGTTGTCTTGCCGATATGAGCTTTCGTCTTCTCTCGATTTTTCTAAAATCTTATCCAGCTCTCCACGGTCGAGCCAAATACCTCGGCACTCTGGGCAATGGTCGATTTCAATTCCTTTTCGCTCGGCTATCACTAGATTATGTTCTTTGCAGTTTGGGCATTTCATCTCTATTTCTCCTTACAATTTAAGATGTTGGTTAATTTAGCTTTATCTTGAATTCCTTAGACGTTATTAATTTCTTTCAAATCAACTTTTGGGATAATTAGTTTTTGTTTTCTGCGGTCAACTACGATTGAGGTAACAATCGAACCACCTATCAATAGGGCGATGATCCCAAGCGACCAGCTGATTGGAAACTTCCCGCCAAAAGCTTCGTTAAGCCACACCATCTTTAGGCCCACAAACACTAGAACTGATGCAAGTCCGTATTTAATGTATGCAAACCTATCCATCACACCGGCCAGCATAAAGTACATCGAGCGAAGACCAAGTATCGCAAATATATTTGAGGTGAATACAATCAGCGGCTCTTTGGTTAGAGCAAAAATTGCCGGAACGGAATCAACCGCAAAAATAATGTCACTCAGCTCTAGAAAAATGAGCGCAAGAAAAAGTGGTGTCACATAAGTAAGCCCATCTTTTTTAAAGAAAAATTTTTGCCCTTCAATCTGAGGGTGAACTCTGAACACTTTCTTGAGTTGTCGAACAATAAAATTGTTTTCTAAGTTTTGTGGCTTGGTTCCAGCGAAGAACATCTTAACCCCGGTCAAGATTAGCAGTGCCCCAAAGAAAATAACGACCCAGTGGTACTGCATCAGCACAGAACCCAAGGCAATAAAGATGGCGCGAAAGACGAGGGCCCCAAGAATACCCCAGAAGAGAACCCGGTGCTGGTACATCTTTGGAATCCCGAAGTATGCGAAGACCACAGCGAAGACAAAAATGTTGTCGATTGCGAGAGATTTCTCAACGACAAAGCCAGTTAAGAACTCTAGGGCTGAGCTTTTGGCCTGAGCATCTGGGTCAAAGCCAGGAATCGAAGTGTAACGTTCGTGCGTTGAAAAGCGATACTGTGCATAGAGATAGAATACATAATTGAAGACAAGAGCCATGCTGATCCAGACAGTAGTCCAAATCGAAGCCTCCTTAAAACTAACTTCATGGGCTTTCTTGTGAAAAACCCCAAGGTCTAAAGCTAAAACAACCAGTACAAACACTAGAAACCCTACGTAAAACCACCAGTAATCGTAAAATGGAAA
>JACCDN010903186.1_pt1 | contig 11751 bp, 9 predicted proteins | sample 7441691 | NCBI WGS metagenome assembly JACCDN01 (sample SAMN15323439, study PRJNA562643) | freshwater metagenome | isolation source: river surface water | place: USA:Blue River Watershed | collected 2017-08-16
CGATTGCCTGGAATACGTACTTGGGCTGAAAGTGAATGTCGGCAACTACGGGAATCTGCGACTTGCGCGCGATCAGTGGCAGGCGATCGGCGTCGTCCTGGCTCGGAACGGCAACTCGAACGATGTCGCATCCCGAAGCGGTCAGCTCGGCGATTTGCTGCAGGGTCGCATTGACGTCGGTGGTCTTGGTGGTGGTCATCGACTGCACCGAGATTGGTGCGTCGCCTCCGACTGCAACCTTGCCGACCATAATTTGTCGGGTCTTTCGGCGAGGTGCCAATACCGGAGGTGGGCCTGAAGGGATTCCCAGGTTTACTGCTGCCACGTGTTGCTCACTTTCGTTTTGCCACTAACCCTAAACAGAGTAGTCAACTCGGTCATTCCGCTGACGCCACTCAATCTTGCGAGCCGAAGCTAAAAGGCAATCGGCGCGATCAAATCGGCGATGATGAAGGTGATACCCATGACCATCAGCACCACCCAGGCAAACATGGTTAGCGGAGCAAACAGGGCAAGGTCGATTGGCCCGGTGTCTGGGCGCTTGAGCAGCCGGTTACCCAGGGCTTTGACCTTGCTCAGCAGCGCGATCAGGATGTGCCCACCGTCGAGCGGCAAAATCGGAATCATGTTGAAGGCGAACAGTGCGAAGTTGAGGCCCGCAAGCATCAGCAACCAAATCGAGAGAGTCGATTTGAAGTCGCTGCCGTTTTGAACTGCAACATCGCCCGCGATGCCCGCAATCCCGACTATCGAGACCGCACCGTTTGGATCACGCTGGTTGTCTCCGGCGATGGCACCGATACTGGTGGCCAGCTGCTGAGGCAATTGCAGGATCAGATTGAATGTGCCGAGGATGCTGTCCGAGGCAAACTTCAGGGTCTCGCTGGGCGGCTGAGTGGCAAACTCATAATCGAAGGCGACACCGAGGAATGGGCGCTGCTCGGTGTTTCCGACCTCGTCGATGGGCACCGGAACATTCTTGATTTCTGCGGTTTTGCTAACCGTCGAACCGTCTCGGTCGAATTTGATGGTTACTGTCTGGCCGACAAACTTGGCCAGCAACGGCTTGATGTCGCTCTGTTTGGTTACCGGCAGACCACCAACTTCGAGAAGTTTGTCTCCGGTGCGCAACCCAATTTGTGCCGCAGGCAGAATGTAGTCACCTTCGACGCACGCCTTGCCGCTAACCTCGGCCACGCATCCGTAAGTCGAGCGCACCTGGTTTCCGATTTGCCAGGTTCCTACGAGATTCAGAGCCAACGCCGCAAACAGGAAACCCAGGATCAGATTCATGAATGGCCCACCGGCCATGACCACAATCTTTTTCCAGGTTGAAAGTCGATAGAAGCTGCGGTGAGCCTCTTCGGGGGCCAGGTCCTCGTCTGGTCTCGCCCATTCGACCATGTTTTTGTACCAAATCATGGCTCGCGAATTGCGCTGGTCGTTTCGTGGCGGGTTCATTCCGCTCAGCAAAACGTAGCCGCCCAGTGGCAGCAATCTAACGCCGTACTCGGTCTCGCCGCGCTTGATGCCCCAGATCTTCGGCCCGAAGCCAATCATGTACTTGGGAACCTTGACCCCGAACTTCTTGGCGGGCCACATGTGACCTATCTCGTGCAAACCGATCGAGACGGCGAGCGCGAAGCCAAGCACCAGGATCCCAATGATCGCCGAGAGGAATTCGTTCACTCGTCAAACCTAACTAACTCGACTGACAATTTGCTGAACGGCAAAGGTGGGGTGCGAGCACCCGATTCGGCGGCTAGCAGGCACGCGCGATAACCGCATCCGCTCGGTCTCTGGCCCACTCTTCGGCTGCCAGAACCGATTCGAGGCTGAGCTGAGCCTCGGGTTCGTGCGAGTCAACGACCCGCGAAACCAGATCGACAATCGAGTTGAAGCCAATCTGGCCGCGGTGAAAGGCCTCGACCGCTTGCTCGTTTGCCGCGTTGTAAACCGCTGGATAGGTAAGCCCAGCCGAGCCCACCTGTCGAGCCAGCGCTACGGCAGGAAAAACGGTTTCGTTGAGCGGTTCGAAAGTCCAGCTGGAGGCAGTTGTCCAGTCACATGGCTTGGCGACATTTGGAACTCGCTCGGGCCAAGACATGCCCAAAGCAATCGGCAGCTTCATGTCTGGTGGTGAACACTGGGCAATTACCGAGCCGTCCACGAACTCGACCATCGAGTGCACGATTGACTGCGGATGCACCGTGACCTTGATGCGCTCAAACGGAATGTCGAAAAGCAGGTGCGCCTCGATAAGTTCGAGCCCTTTGTTGACCAGCGTTGCAGAGTTGGTGGTGACCACTTTGCCCATAACCCAGGTGGGATGCGCCAGCGCCTGAGCCGGCGTGACCGACTGCAGCTGCTCTCTGCTCCAGCCGCGGAACGGTCCGCCCGATGCCGTCAAAATCAGGTTGCGCACCTCGCTGGGCTGGCCCGCGAGCAGGCACTGGGCCAGCGCGCTGTGCTCGCTGTCAACCGGAACAATCTGCCCCGGTTTCGCGAGCTCGGTCACCAGCTTTCCACCAACGATCAGCGACTCTTTATTGGCCAGTGCCAAAACCTTGCCGGTTTCGAGTGTTGCCAGGGTCGGCGCGAGGCCGATTGATCCGGTGATTCCGTTGACCACAACATCCGCGTCAGTGGAGCGAACCAGCTCGGTTGCGGCTTGAGCGCCAAGAACGGCTGCAGATTCGGGAAGGCCGAATTCGCGCGCCTGCTGCCCCATCAACTCAGCTTGGGAACCCGTTGCGAGTCCAACCAGTTCGAATCGGTCGCGGTTGTCTCGAATCACGTCGAGAGCCTGAGTTCCGATCGACCCGGTCGAGCCGAGGACTATAACTTTGCGCACCAGAACAGTTTGCCACGGCGAGGGTTCGGCGAACAGCGGCTCGGCTCGCTCATTCGCATCCAAACAATCAGGATTTGTCAGATTTCGAGCGTAGGATTTTAGGTATGACTCAGTTTCCGATTGAACAAGTTCGCAAGATCGTCACTGCAATTCCTGGACCTAAGTCGCAGGAACTCCAACAGCGTCGCCTGAATGCCGTTTCGCACGGCGTGGGTGCCGCACTTCCGGTTTACATCGATGCTGCGCACGGGGGCATCCTGGTAGATGTTGACGGAAACCAGTTCATCGATCTCGGTTCGGGAATCGGTGTGACCACAATTGGCCACACCAACCCGCACGTGGTCGCTGCGGTTCAGCAGCAGGTCGCGAAGCTGACTCACACTCTCTTCACCCTCACCCCGTATGCGGGATACGTTGAGGTCTGCGAATACCTGAACAAGTACACCCCGGGCAACTTCGCCAAGCACTCGGCACTCTTCAACTCAGGCGCCGAAGCCGTCGAAAACGCGGTCAAGATTGCCCGCAAATTCACCGGTCGCGGCGAGATTGCCGTATTCGACCACGGTTACCACGGCCGCACCAACTTGACCATGGCTATGAACTTCAAGGCCATGCCTTACAACTCGGGCTTCGGTCCATTTGCGCCGGGCGTGCACCACGTTCCGATGTCATACCCGTTCCGCGACGAGGCAGGCCTCACCGGTGCCGAGGCTGCCAAGCGCGCCATCACCTACATGGAAAAACGAGTTGGCGCGGCAAACCTAGCCGCGGTGGTTATTGAGCCAATTCAGGGCGAGGGCGGTTTCATCGTTCCAGCACCAGGCTTCTTGAAGGCCATCAGCGAGTGGACCAAGGCCAACGGCATCGTGATGATCGCCGACGAGGTGCAGGCCGGAATCGCCCGCACTGGCAAGTGGTTCGCGAGCGAATGGGAGGAAGGCTTCGAGCCTGACCTATTCACCATCGCCAAGGGAATCGCCGGCGGTATGCCAATCTCGGCAGTTACCGGTCGCGCCGAAATCATGGATGCGTCGCACCCTGGCGGAATCGGTGGCACGTTTGGCGGCAACCCAGTTGCCGCCGCCGCCGCACTAGCCGTTCTGCGACAGATTGAGGCCGGTGGGGTTCTCGAGCGCGCAACCGCTATCGAGCACCTGCTTCGCGGCAAGCTCGAGGAGCTTCGCGCCAAGTACCCGGTGATTGGCGATGTTCGCGGTCGCGGCGCCATGATCGCAATCGAGTTTGTCGAACCAGGCACCAAGAACCCGAACGCGCCGGCGGTTGACGCGGTCGTGAAGTTCTGCCACGCCAACGGTGTGCTGGTTCTGAATGCCGGAACCTACGGAAACGTCATTCGTTTCCTGCCACCGCTGGCCATCTCAGACGCCCTGCTGCACGATGCGCTCGGCGTTCTCGAGCAGGCTCTGGCTTCGCTCTAAGTCATCCCAGACAAACTAAACGGGGCTCTCCGATTGTGGAGGGCCCCGTTTGGCTTATCTCTTGGGTGCTTGCCTACTTGACCGCGGCTAGGCGCTTAGCCTTGCGAGCACCGCGAATCTGAACCACGAACACGATCGCGATGGCTAGCAGGAACACCGCCGAACCAATCACGTTGGCCTCGGCTGGAATACCCTTGCTGGCTGCGGTGTAAACATACTTCGGGAATGTGTCTGCCGGACCAGCGTTGAAGTTCGTGATGATGAAGTCGTCGAACGAGAGCGCGAACGACAGCAGTGCGGCGGCCATGATGCCCGGCAGCAGCAGCGGGAAGGTAATCTTCCAGAACACCTGATTCGGGGATGCGTACAGGTCGCGTCCGGCTTCTTCGAGCGCAGGGTCGAGGCTCGCAACACGAGCCTTGACGGTTACCACCACGAAGCTCAGACAGAACATGATGTGGGCGATGATGATGGTTCCGATGCCCTTAGGTGTGCCCATGCTGAGGAACTGCGCGGCCAGACCGGCACCCAGCACGATCTCTGGGGTTGCCATCGGCAGGAACAGCAGCAGGTTTACCGCTGAGCGGAACTTGAACCGATAACGCACGATCGCGATGGCGATTGCGGTTCCGAGCGCGGTTGCAAAGAAGGTGGAAACCACACCGATCAGAATCGAGTTGCCGAAAGCCTCACAGACGCCTTGCTGATCACACACATTGATCCAGTTGTCCAGGGTGAATCCGCGCCACTCGATGTTCGACTTGAAGCTGTCGTTGAACGAGAACACGAAGGTGTAAACGATTGGTACGAGCAGGTAGGTGAAGGCCAACAGGGCATACACAGGAAGCGCAAACTTGCCGAGCGAGAATCTCACAGCAGGTCCTCCGTTCCGCTCTTCTTCACGTAGGCCGATACCAGAACCAGAATCACCATCATCAGCAGCACCGATAGCGCCGAAGCCGATGGGTAGTCGTTGATTCTCAAGAAGTTCGCCTCGACGACGTTTCCGATCATCGAGGTGTCTGGGCCACCCAGGAACTCACCGCTGGCGTTGACATAGTCACCGGCAATCGGAATGAAGGTCAGCAGGGTTCCAGAAATGATGCCAGGCATGGTGATTGGAATGGTCACCTTGCGGAAAGTCGTAAATGGGGATGCGTACAGGTCAGAGCTGGCCTCAAGCAGTCGGGTGTCGAGGCGCTCAAGCGTGGTGTACAGCGGCAAAGTCATGAACGGGATGAAGTTGTAGGTCAGACCGAAGATCACCATGAAAGGCGTGCCCACGATGTACTGATCCGCACCGAGCAGACCGATGTGCTGCAACGTCGTGGTGATCCAGCTCTCGTTCGAGAAAATCTGCTTCCAGGCGAAGGTGCGCAGCAGGAATGAGATGAAGAACGGTGCAATCACCAGGGTGAGCAGCAGGCCCTGCAGCAGTGGACGGTGTCGAATCTTGACACCGATGAAGTATGCCAGCGGGTAGCTGATGAGTAGCGCGAAAACCGTGGCAATCAGTGCGTACGAGAACGACCGGATAATGTGCGGCAGATACTTCTCGATGACGAACCAGTAGTTTCCGATTTCGAAACCGTAAACGTAACGGCCAATTTCACCGTAGGCATTTGGGTCCGGCGCCTGCAGTGACGTAATCACCAGCGAAATCAGCGGGGTCAGGAAGAAGAGTCCGAGATACGCCAAACCCGGCAGCAGCAGCAGCAGGGCCACTTTGCCGTTAGTTCTGGTCGGAGCAGACGATGCGGTTTTTCCGCCACCGTGTCCGAATGCAGCGAACGCCATCCCGACTAGTCCTCTTCGGCTGAATCGTCAGCGGCGACAACCTCGGGTGAGTCAGACAGACCAAAGGTGTGCTCAACCTTGAAGCTGACCCAAACCTGTGCGCCGAGCTCGATGACAGGGCTCTTGCCGATGTTCTGCGCGAACACGGTAACCTCGCCGAAGTCAGGGATATCGATCAGGTACTGGTTGCTGACGCCGGTGAAGCGGATGTCGATAATCTCGCCAGGGCCGATCAGGTTGATTTCGCTGGATTCGGCAGGCTTTTGCTCGTGGAAGGTGGCCTTTTCTGGGCGAACACCAACGGTGACCACTCCCGAGTGCTTCTCGGCGCGATCTTTCGGCACGGTTAGCTTGCGACCGCGGAAATTGATGCTGATTGAGGATGCGTTCTGCTCGACAACCTCGCCCGTGAACAGGTTCGACTGGCCGAGGAACTTGGCGACGAACGCGGTGTGCGGCCGATCGTAGAGTTTCTCGGGGGCACCCATTTGTTCGATGCGACCCTTGTTCATGACCGCCACGATGTCGGCCATGTCCATGGCCTCTTCCTGGTCGTGAGTGACGTGCAAGAAGGTCAATCCGACTTCCATCTGGATTGCCTTGAGTTCGATCTGCATTTCGCGACGCAGCTTGAGGTCGAGTGCTCCGAGTGGCTCATCCAACAGCAGTAGCGAAGGGCGGTTGACCAAGGCGCGAGCCAAAGCTACACGCTGCTGCTGACCACCCGAGAGCTGCTGGGGCTTGCGAGCAGCCAGGTGCCCCAGCTGAACCAGGTCGAGCGATTGCTGAGCCTTCGCCAGTGGGTCTTCAATCTTGCGCTGACGCAGACCGAACGCGACGTTTTCGAGGATTGTCATATGCGGGAACAGCGCATACGACTGGAAAACGGTGTTTACCGGACGCTGGTAGGCCTTGGTCTCGGTGACGTCCTGACCGCCGATCAGAATCTTTCCCTTGGTGGGCTGGTCTAGGCCGGCAACGAGTCGCAGAGTGGTGGTTTTGCCACAGCCCGAAGGGCCGAGCAAGGCAAAGAATTCACCGGCTGGAATCTGCAAATCGAGATTTTCGATTGCTGTGAAGCCAGGGAACTCTCGACGAATTCCGACTAGTTCTAGATCTGCGCCGCGGGCAACGAATTCGGTTGCCAACTATGCACCCAGTCGAATCTCTTGGAAGGCACGTGCGAACGATGCCTCCTCGGCGCCGGTCAGCGAACGGAATGACTTCACGTTCTTGAGGAATTCCTCAGAAGGGAAGATCAGCTGGTTGTTGGCCAGGGCTGGGTCGATCTTCGCGGCTTCCTCCTGTGCACCAACCACCGGAGTTACGTAGTTAACCCAAGCTGCCAGCTCTGCAGCGTTCTTTGGGTCGTAGTAGTAGTTGATCAGAGTCTCTGCGTTCTTCTTATGAGTAGCACCCATCGGAACGATGAATTCGTCTGCCGAGATGGTTCCGCCCGACTCAGGAATGAAGAAGCCGTACTTCTCGTTGCCCGCGCTCAGGTTCAGCTGCACTGTGTCGCCCGACCAGGCAATAGCGGCAATGGTGTCACCGTTGGTCAGGTCTTCGGCGTAGCTGTTGCCCTTGATTCGAGCGATCTGTCCATCGGATACCTTGCCAGCGAGGAAGTCGATCGCGTTCATGAACGCATCCTCGGTGAGGCTGGATTCGCTGGTGATGTCGATTCCCTGCGAAAGCAGAATCAGGCCGACGGTGTCGCGCATCTCTGACAGAACGCCAACGCGGCCCTTCAGAGCTGGGTTCCAGAGATCGTCAAGGCTGGTCGGGGCGTCCTTGCCGGTCGCCTTCTTGAACTCTTCCTTGTTGTAGGTGATTCCCGCCAGGATGCCCTGGTAAGGAATCGTGTAGTCGCGGTTTGGGTCGAAGGATGCGCCTAGGTACGCAGGCTGCATGTTGGCCTTGTTCGGGATGTTTGCGGCATCGAGCTTCTGCGCCCAGCCGTTGTTTACCCAGCGGGCAGCCATCCACTCGGTCGGGCAGGCGACGTCAGCGCCGATGTCCTTGCCGAGGGCCAGCTGGTCCTTGACCTTGCCGTAGTAGCTGTCGTTGTCTTCGATCTCAACCTTGTAGGTGACCTTGATGCCCGACTCTTTTTCGAAGCGCTGCAGGGTTGGGTAGTTGCCCTTGTCGTCCTCGTCCATGTACAGCGACCAGTTGTGCCAGACGAGCTGCTTGTCAGTGTCTGAAACGTCCTTGGCTGGGGTCAGCGTCTTCGGGCCCGAGTTGCCGGCAGGCGCACATGCGGCGAGCGCGAGGGCGGCCGCCGTTGCACCCGCACCAGTGAGTGCGGTTCTGCGCGAAATTTGGTGACGACGTGCCATCTCAATGAGTTGACGCATCATTGGATCTTGTGGAAGTGGCTTGTTCACGGCCTGACTCCTATTCATCGAAAGGGCTTTCTGGCCCGACCAACTACTTGCAAAAATACGCACCAATGCGCATCAAAGAAAGTCTGCCACATCTGGGGCGCCGCTAGAACCAATACGGGCAATTCTGTTCAGGTTTTTAGCGGAAAAACGAAATCTTGCCCCAGAGGAAACAAGCGACCAGACAGCCAGCGACCGGATTCGCCAAATTCGGGAGGTTTCGTAGATGACTCGCCATGCCCGAGCGACTCGGTTCGAGATACCAGAACCAGTAAATCAGCCTGATCTGGTTTGCCAACCACGATTCGATTCATCAGGTTGGCCATCAAAGCGCGCGGAATTCCTGCTGTGCTCTGGCTCGCGCAAATCAATCGCACACCGGCCGACCTGCCCTGACTTGCCAGCTGCAGGATGCGTTCGCGCGACTCCAGATGCTCGAGGGCTGCGGCCAACTCGTCCACGACCACGACGTCGCTCACCTGCTGCGGTCGATTTGGCCGCGCGCCACTCCAGTTCAACTGGGTCAGAAGCTCTGCCCAGAGCTGCGAAAGGTCAGTCGATTCTGTGGTTGAGGCGAAACTCAACCTGTGGGTTGGCGCGAGCTTGGCGAGTGCATCTGCGCCACCGTTCTTGAAATCGAAGAACCACACCCGCACCCCCGGCAACCTTAGGCAATCGTCCACGATGCGCCGCAGCAGCACCGTTTTTCCGCTGCCGGTTGGGCCGATAACCAGAGTGTGCGGGTTCTCTCGCCAGGGCAGTTCGACTGCCAGGACAGAGGGCCGCAGTTCGGTCGGCGAAATCGAAATCCCCAACCTCGGTTGATCATGCGGCGGACCGTCGAAGGCCGCGCTGGCCTCACCCCAGTCAGGAGCGCGACTCCGCACGCGAAGCTGCTCGAGCAAACTTCGACGCAGGGCGGGCTTGAAGAGAAGGCGCATCCGGGTAACCGGTTCGGCAGCTAAAAACCATCGACCGTCAACTTTGATTAGTTGGGTGTCGCCGGTTTGAGCCGAGCGTTTTCTAGAGGTCACGAGAGCTACGAGAGCTGCTGCAGCCAACGAAGTAGCGGCAAACAGCAGGTAGGTCGGGTGACCCGTAGCCAGCGCAAACACCAAACCTGAGATCACGCTGGGCAGCAGCCAGATTAAACGCATCCAGCAAGCAAACAACGAAACTCAGCAGACCCGCAGAGGTTTGCGAAGTCTGTTGAAAACCAGGTGTGTCTTGGCGGTTACTCGCCCAGCCAGTGCATCACGTGCTTGATGCGGGTGTAGTCCTCGAAGCCGTACATCGAGAGGTCCTTGCCATAGCCCGAGTGACGGAAACCACCGTGCGGCATTTCGGCGACCAGCGGGATGTGGTCGTTTACCCAAACGCATCCGAAGTTCAGACGCTTAGAGAAACGCATTGCACGACCGTGATCGCGAGTCCAGACCGAAGATGCCAGACCGTACTCGACATCGTTGGCCCAGTTCAGAGCCTCGGCGTCATCCTTGAACTTCTGAACGGTTACCACCGGACCAAAGATCTCGCTCTGGATGTGCTCATCCTTCTGCTTCAAACCGGTCAGCACGGTGGCCTCAAAGAAGTAGCCGCCGTTGTCGTCGATTGGGTTTCCACCTACGGCGATCTCTGCGTGATCAGGCAGTCGGTCAACGAATCCCTTGACGCGCTCGAACTGGTTAGCGTTGTTTACCGGACCGAACAGAACGTCATCGCGGCTCGGTTGGCCAGTGGTTGCATTCGCGAGAACCTCTGCGCGCAGCAGTGCCACGAATTCGTCGTGTACCGATTCGTGCACGAGGACACGGGTCGCCGCGGTGCAGTCCTGACCCGCGTTGAAGAAGCCCGCAATTGCGATGGTCGCCGCGGCACGTTCGAGGTCGGCGTCAGCAAATACTACGACCGGGGCCTTGCCGCCGAGCTCTAGGTGAACACGCTTCAGGTCACTTGCTGCCGACTTGGCAACTTCCATACCGGCACGAACCGAGCCGGTGATCGAAACCATCTGCGGGGTCGGGTTCTCGATCAGCATTCGACCGGTGTCACGGTCACCGGTGATGACGTTGAAGACACCCTTAGGCAAAAACTCGGATGCGATTTCGGCCAGCAGCAGGCTCGAGGCCGGAGTGGTGTCGGACGGCTTGAGCACCACGGTGTTTCCGGCGGCAATCGCAGGAACGAACTTCCAGATCGCCATCATCATCGGATAGTTCCAAGGAGCCACCTGGCCGACCACACCGATTGGCTCACGACGAATGGATGAGGTGTGCGCGCGCGAGTACTCGGCGGTGGCGCGTCCCTCAAGGTTTCTAGCCGCTCCCGCGAAGAATCGAACCTGGTCAACCGCTGGTGCTACCTCGAACTCGACGAGGGGCGCGATTGGCTTTCCAGTGTTCTCACTCTCAACCGCTGCGATCTGGTCGGCACGCGCCTCCATGGCATCGGCGATCTTGAGCAGCGCTAGCTGGCGCTCGGCGGGAGTGTGGTTGCTCCAGTCATCGAATGCCGCATCCGCAGCCTTGAAAGCGGCGGCGACATCGCCCTCGTTCGAATTGGCCGAGGTGGCATAGACCTGACCGTTAGCTGGGTTGACGATATTTAGCGTGCTGTCCGCACGCGATTCGACGTACTCGCCGTTGACAAAGTTTTTTAGTGTGCGAACCGACATAGTTGCTCTCCTTTGAGTGACTATCACTTGCCGCTGTCGACCCAGTCGGCGACAACTCTGACTTAAATGCTATTACCGAGAATGGCCCCGCGAAATCCAAGTTGCCCATCTTCGATTTCAATAGCCTAAATCGGCAAATCGGCCGCAAATCGAAGCGGATTATCTCGAATTGCTATCGATTCGTTTTCAAATCGGCGATTTGGGTGCGAAATGAGTATCTTTCGACTGCTCGGCGTGTGATTATGGAGGTATGTCCAGAGTTCAACGCACCAAGGCCAGCGCTCTCGACGATGTATCGAAATCGATCATCGAACAGCTGCAGCTGGACGGACGCCGTTCATACTCTGAAATCGGCAAAAAGGTGGGAATCTCTGAAGCCGCAGTTCGACAGCGCGTTCAGAAGCTAACCGAAGCCGGCGTAATGCAGGTGGTTGCCGTAACCGACCCGATGCAGATGGGGTTCAGTCGGCAGGCCATGATCGGCATCAAGGCATCCAGCGACACTCGCGAACTAGCCGAAGCCGTGACTGCAATGCCGCAGGTTGATTACGTGGTGATGACCGCCGGCTCATTTGATCTTTTGGTTGAGGTGATTTGTGA
>JACCDN010077199.1_pt1 | contig 11749 bp, 12 predicted proteins | sample 7441691 | NCBI WGS metagenome assembly JACCDN01 (sample SAMN15323439, study PRJNA562643) | freshwater metagenome | isolation source: river surface water | place: USA:Blue River Watershed | collected 2017-08-16
AGTAGTGAGTAGTGAGTAGTGAGTAGTGAGTAGTGAGTAGTGATAAAAGTAATAGTGGAGCATATATGAAAGCAACCTGGAACAATACAATAATTGCAGAAGCGCCAAAAGAAGAACTCATTTACATAGAGGGCAATTGGTATTTCCCTGGAGATGCTATAAAGTCAGAATACTTTACGGAAAGTCCTACACCGTATACGTGTCCATGGAAAGGCAACTGCCAGTATTATAATGTGACTGTCGATGGAGTCATCGGTAAAGATGTTGCGTTTCGGTATCCTCATCCGCTTCCTACGGCTATAGAACGAGTCAAGAAAGATTTCAGTAATCATTATGCCTTCTGGAACGGAGTCATCGTAACTGAATAAACGCTAGCACTATAGTTGTACTCGTACTATACTTTATATTGATATGTTCAAATCTCTGGGTGGTAAGAAATTAAGAATACGTAATGGATTTAGTCTCGTTGAGGTTATGTTTGCGCTCGTCCTTGCATCTGTTGTGCTTATTGTTGGTTTCATGCTTCTAACAGTTGGAGGCCAGCTCAATGCACGTACTGAAGCGTTACTTGCTGCCAACGCAGCTGCATTTGCTAAAATTCAAGAATATGAAAATAAGACGTACTCGAATATTACGATTGGCGACGAAGCAGACGATTATGAAATAGAAGATTTTTCAAGTTCGCTACCTACAATAACTGACGGGCACGTAAAAGAGGGTACCGCAAAGGTCTATTCAAGCTATGCAAATGATACGACCGAATCACTTATAAACTTACGAGTTGTTATTGATTTTAAGTACGGCGCACGTATGAGAACGATTGAATACGGCACCTACATTCAATTAGGGGGTGTCGGTAGATGACGCGTCGCATGCTTAAACTCACTTTGAATAAACGCTCTCCCTTATTCAAGCACAAGAAAGGCTTCACGATTCTTGAAATATTGATTGCGATTCCACTTGCATCGATATTATCTATTGTTTTGGCAAACACTATCTTTATCCAGTATGGTGGCTTGCTTCAAGGTGCTGCGCATGCTCGACTACGAATGGAGGGTGAGATTTTACTTCTATCGCTTGAAGACGAGTTGCTGTTTTCTACCGATTTTGCTTCGACGAAATCGAGTGATTTGTCTGATACAAACGCACCATCAGGTGGCTGGACGTATAACACCTCGCCAACGGACACACTTATTGTCTACGAAACAGCTTTGACGGCAGACAGGCGAGATCCTGATCGAGAATTTGTTTATAAAAAGTCTGGTAGTTGTTCGTCGTCTTATAATATCGCCATTAATAATTTAATGTATTTTACGAAGGCAAATACAGGTAACAATTACAGAACACTTTATCGTCGAACGCTCGTACCTCAATACACGACATGTGGGGTGAATTATAAAACCCAAACATGTCCTGCGGGCCTCGTGGTAAGCCCATGTAGCGGTGAAGATTCCAAGTTGTCTGATAAAGTAGTCGATTTCCAAGTAACGTATTACGACGATAATAATGTATTACTTACTTCACCGGACAATGCTGAGCTCGTCAAATTAACCCTTACTTTGGGTGAAAAAATTTATGGCGAAGATATTACTGTACCAACATCAATTTCAATGAAGAAGGTTAACTGATGCGTATACGTCCGCATTTTAAAAAAGGCTTCGCGATGCCAATGATTTTGACTTTCATTGTGCTCATAAGCATCGTAGGTGCGGCTATTATTGAGAATTCGGTGCAAACAAATGGCTCGGCTGTTTTGCACTCACAAGTACAAATCGCTCATATTGCCAGCAAGGCAGCCATTGACTATGCCGAGGAGCAGTATGAGCTTAACGCAGCGTATGCTGGTACGGCTGAACAGGACTTGTTTGTAAACGATTTCTATAGAGCGACCATACAAGTAACCATTTTGTATGATGAAGGTTCGAGTGCTAAGCGTGTACAAGGCATCGGTCGGGTGTATATCCCAGAAACCTCTAGCACTGCTAAAGTAGTACGTGATATTAAATCTACCATTATCCGTAACGGGGAAGTCATTGTGACTGCTGGACAGACCGACCCTGCGACCTACGATCCGCTCCTTTGGCTTGATGCAAATGAGCCAAACAGTCTCTACGAATCAATTGCGACCACCAATACGCTCACAAAATTATCGCTACCAGGCACCTCAAACGCAGATGTAGTTGAAGAACGCGGAAGTAACGCAAGTTCAAGTAAAGGTTCATTGCTCTTTAACGATCAAGATTTGGAAATGTCATATGATGGTACTTCAAAAGGGAATCAAACAATCGGCCTGCGATTTAGATCAATAACGACGCCAAAAAATGCCACCATTCAGAATGCGTATATCCAGTTCACGACCGACGAGACAAAATCTGCAGGCGTGGTTCAGTTTGAGGTATACGGCGTCGCCTCAGATAACCCAAGTACGTGGAGCGGAACATATGCCGTGGCGAACGCATCTAAAACGAGCGCAATCATAACATGGCAGCCACCGAACTGGAATACAGTAGGAGCGAGTGGAGCCAATGAGCGACTTGACGTCACTTCTATCGTGCAAGAATTAGTGAACCGTTCAGGTTGGGCGCCAAACAACGCTATGGCGTTCGGTATAAAATGGATAACAGGAAGTGGTATCCGAACTGCTCGAAGTGGAACTGATGGCGCCAGTGCAGCACCTTCATTATTTATACAATGGCAGAGCGGTTCTACCGTAGAAGCCACAAACGATTCAGATAGTGTTGTTGCTTGGTACGATAAATCTGGAAATGGTAATAACGCAGTGCTAGGTTACGGAACAGCACCGGTACTCAAAACGAATCAGATAAACGGATTAAACGCAGTGCGTTTTAGCAACAACGGTAATTTGCTTTCATCACTTGCAAGTTCAGTTTCTGATACTGAGCTAATGGCATTTATGGTCATGCGTCCTCGCACGACTTCAGCCTCGAGTGCACGTTTTTTGAGTCTTATGAACTCTTCTCAGAACGCCGATAATAATACATCCAATGGATTGATTCCTTTTATGCGAAATGGATCAACAACTACCATTCAACAATATTATAACGGGACAACAGGTCGCACAGTATCGAGCGCCATAGACGATACGTGGGGAACCTATTCTTCAAGAATGAGTGGTTCTTCGTCCGAAAGATTGTTAAAAAATAGCACACCTGATAACTATGGATCACACTTCACGCCAAACTATACGATTAACCAAATTTACATTGGCGGGAGACGCAGTACCGCATCCGGAGCAGATTATGCAAACATGGATGTGGCTGAGATTATTGTTTACGACCGCTCATTCATTTGTAGTGAAATACAGGGCATCGAAAATTATCTTGAAGCAAAGTATGACTTTAGCTACTCAAATAAGGACCCTTGTCCGTAGGTAATCTTTAGTATTTACTTGATACACTCCCGTATATGCTATAGTAACTGCTATGGCTACAACGAAGAAAAAATCTGGTGCTTCGAAGCGAGCTTCGACCACTCAGAAATCAACCAAGGGTAAGGCGTCAGCAGCTCGCGCCAAAACGACTGCAGTAACGAAGAAAACGGCAACAGCAAAAGCGAAAAGTGCTTCTGCGTCACGAGCAACGAAAGCTCCGGTTGTCGAAGTAAAGACAGAAGTGAAAAAAGCAGAAAAATCATCTGCTCCAAAAAAAGTATTTGATAGATTAAAAAATTTACGCAAATGGAATATTGCGATGACGGTTCTCCATGCAGCACAAGGTGTCGCAGTGGTGTTGCTCAGCAAAAATGTTTTATTCCCTGTGACCACAGACCACTTAACACTAGACCCGCTTACTTCTGGAGGAGATCCGGTGTTGGTTCCTGCGACACGTCATCTTTTTGATGTAAACGTGGCATATATTGTTGCGGCATTTTTCTTTATGTCAGCAATTGCACATCTTTCTATTGCGACATGGTATCGCAAGAAATATGAAACAAATCTTGAACAAGGCATGAACAAAGCTCGCTGGATTGAGTATAGTTTTAGTGCGAGTACGATGATTATTGCTATCGCAATGATTGCAGGTATTTATGACCTGAGTACGCTTATCATGATGTTCGGTCTAACGGCAGTGATGAATCTTTGTGGACTTGTCATGGAAAAAGTTAATGCGGGGCGGGGTAGTATCGACTGGACTGCTTACATAGTCGGTTGTATTGCCGGTATACTCCCATGGGTTACCTACGCATTGTACGTTTACGGAAGTGCACAATACGGTGAAGGCGGTGGACCACCTGATTTTGTATACGCAATCTTAGTAAGTATCTTCCTCTTCTTCAACGTATTTGCACTCAATATGTGGTTGCAGTATAAGAAGAAAGGCAAGTGGGCCGATTATCTTTACGGAGAAAAAGCCTATATTGTCCTCAGCTTGGTCGCTAAGAGCGCGCTCGCATGGCAGGTATTTGCCGGCACATTGCGCCCATAGTACAATTTGCTTAAGTGAATCTAAAACCCCTCTCGGTCTTGAGAGGGGTTTTTGTTACAATAAGACAACTATGAGAACTATCAAGCGAGATATTGTCGGAGCGTTTATCATTTCTGCAGATAAAAAAATACTGCTAGGAAAGAGTAATCGTGCTACCTATGAAGGCATGTGGATTGTGCCAGGTGGTGGCATAGAAGCGGGCGAGTCAGCTGAAGAAGCATTGTACAGGGAAGTTCTTGAAGAAACGGGAATTAATATATCGAATGCGAAAGTTGAAGCGTTGACCCTTCGACATACGGGGACGAGTGAGAAAATACTGAAAGAAACGGGTGAACGAGTTATTGGCGAATATGATTTTTTCAATTATAAAGTTACGCTAGCTGTAAGTACTAAAGATGCCCATGTGCAGGAAGCCGACGATTTTACAGATGCGAGATGGTGGTCTTTCGATGATTTGACGCGCATATCACTCTCACCACCAACAAAGCATACACTAGAATTTATGGGGCTGTTATGAAGATGCAGTCAAAGATATATCAAAATATTCGTATTGAAAAACTCGTTCATGGTGGACAGGCTATGGGATCACTTGAAGATGGGCGCAAGGTGTTCATCTGGAATGCACTTCCGGGTGAGCTCGTTAGCATAGAAGTATTCAAGTCAAAAAAAGATTATGCCGAAGGCTATGCAACAGAAATAATAGAAAAAAGCACTGACCGCGCTGACTTTCTAGAAAGAAAAGATATCAATTTATCGGTTGCTCCATGGACAATCATGAACTACGGAAGCGAACTTCAGTCAAAAAGAGATATTTTACAGGAAGTATTCCGGCGAGAGGGTGTAGAAGTTACGGTGCCGGAAATTGAAACAGCAGGTGGTGTTACTGGCTATCGCAACAAAATTGAGTTTAGTTTTTGGGGGGACGATGAGGGTCTACACTTCGCACACTATCTTCGCGCGACCCATATAAAGATTAAACTGGTATACCCATATAGCACGCTAATTCCTGATGAAATTGCTGATTATGCTGATAAACTCTTATTTGAATTAAACCAACTGAAAGTGCGAGCAGGCGACATCAAGTCGGTCATACTACGCTGTAGCCAGAGCACAAAAAATAGTCATCATAAAGTTGTCGGTGCTCTTTTTGTGAAGACTGAAGACTTTATAAAGCTGAAGTGTGACAATCTTGCCGTCGTCTATAGTAACCCGAAAAGCCCCGCCAGTGTGCGTACGAAAGATATTTATATCAACGGTGATATAACACTGACTGACAAGCTCTTAGGCAAAAATATCACATATGACGTATTCTCATTTTTTCAGGTAAATCTCCCAATATTCGAGAAGGTACTTGAGCGCATACAGCACTTTAGCGGTTCTTTGCCAACTGTAGATATGTATTCTGGGGTAGGCTCTATTGGTATACCAATCAGTGGCACTCAAGTCTTGGTCGAAGCTGATGCAGGCAATATCCGTATGGCGAAACAAAATGTCGGTAGTTTACCCATACAAGTCGTTCATACGACAAGTGAGACTGCCCTCGAGTACATTGATGACGCTCATGCACTTATCGTTGATCCACCACGTGCTGGGCTACACACAGCTGTGGTAGAACGTATTTTAGAGGCCGAACCCCCTCAGATTTTGTACTTAAGTTGCAACCCAAGTACACAGGCTCGCGACGTCAAAAAGCTCCTTCAAAAGTATAAAGTTCGGGTGATTGAGGGATTCAACTTCTTTCCTCGTACCCCACACATCGAATCTCTGGTAGTATTAGAGAAGTTATGAAACTGCACCGATTTTATCTACCAAACATCGATTTGACCCACGAGTTCTGGATGGATGATGAAAGACTTTTTCATCAATGGTCGAAGGTTTTGCGCTTTGAGGTCGGTAGAGGGCTTGTGTTATTCAACGATAAACTAGAAGAACGTCTCTATCGAATTGAGCGATACGGTGATAACGCGGTCAAACTCGCATTAGTGACTGAACGCGAGCCAAAGGTGCCAAAAAGAGAACTATATCTGTGCTTTGCGCTATTGAAAAAAGATAAGAATGAGTGGGTCTTGCAAAAAGCTACCGAGCTCGGTGTGCGACACTTTATCCCGCTTTTGACCGAACGTACCGAAAAAACAGGTTTTGATATTGAGCGAGCAGAAAAAATCGTCATAGAGGCTAGTGAACAATGTGGACGCACCGATATTCCACGTGTGCGCGAGCCACTGTCGGTCGAGTCTTTAATCAGAGAACTTGAGGGAAAGACTGAACTATTCATAGCTGAGCAAGGCTCACCTATTGAAATATGGAAAATGAAACAAGAAAAATGGGAAGGAGCTGTTGCTGTACTGATAGGACCTGAAGGTGGGTGGTCAGACGGCGAAAAGCAGTTATTTCAAGATCATCAGCTGAAGCATCTCAACTTGAGCGACTTCACGCTTCGTGCCGAAACCGCAGCCATAGCTGCTGCGACACTGCTACAATAGAGTTCAATGGGATATTGGCAAGAACGGAACAAACCGTACAAACCGGGACAAACTGAGGTATTCAAAGTATCTCGCAGTAAAATCGAGTTGTTTATGCAGTGTCCGCGTTGTTTTTGGCTCGATGTTCGATTGAAAATAAAAAGACCATCAAGCCCACCATTCAACATCAACAAAGCAATTGATGAGCTGTTTAAAAAAGAATTCGATACCTATCGTATCAGTGGTGAGCCGCATCCGCTCATGAAAGAAAATGGTATCAAAGCGGTACCATTTGCCCACAAAGATATTGATACCTGGCGTGAAAATTTTGTCGGCGTCGTGCATGTGCATGAGCCGACAAACCTACATGTTTTTGGTGCAGTCGATGATGTTTGGATTGACCATGAGGGCAAGCTGATCGTCGTTGACTACAAAGCGACCGCAAAAGACAAACCCGTTAAGGCACTCGGTGCTGAAGGCACATGGCAGGATATGTATCGACGTCAGATGGAAACGTATCAGTGGCTCCTCCGTCAAAACGGGTTCGAGGTCAGTGATACAGGCTACTTCGTCTATGCAACAGGTACGAGCAACCGTGACGCATTCAATAATATCGTCGAATTCGAGACGCACCTCATACCTCATACCGGTAAGAGTGATTGGGTTGACGATGTATTGGTGCGTATGAAGAAAGTTATGGATAGCGATGAAATGCCTGAAATCGGGACTGCCGCAATGGGTGGGCCATGCGACTTTTGCGAATACTCTCGGGCTCGCACTACACTAACATTGAACGCTTTACAACAAAAGAGGAAGAAATGAAAATCGATGAAGTAGATTTTAGTCCGCTTAATAATCTTTCCAAAGCGCGATTAATTATGAACGCATACATTTATGTATTTAAGAATCGTACTCTGTATCTCGGTGTCGGTATATTCGTTATGTTAGGCGTAATTAACTACGCACTTATAGAGCTAGAAATAATTGATGTAAAAAATAACTTCCTCGCATTCATTATCATTTTCGGTACATTCCTTTTTAATGCGTATGTAATTGACTCGTACACAGATCTTAGGAGGAAATATTGGCATGAGTTTGCGCGCATCAATGGCTGGAGTAGAGGTGTATATAGTAAGAAGTTTATTCCACCGAGTATTTTTCATGTCGGGGTGAACAGAGGTGTTTTTGATTTTTCAATAAAAGCAGAAGAATGGGTGATCATACCTTATCAGTACGAAACATCACATAGCCGAAACTCCCGCAAAATTGTTAACACTATTCTATATTCTGAGTTGCCAAAACATTTACCATACATAGCGATTGATAGCGTTAAAAATTCAGGTGGTTTAATGCAAGCACCTAAAGGTTTTGAAACTATTGAGTTAGAAGGTGATATGAATAAACACTTCATTGTATCTGTTCAAAAAGGGCTATACACTGATGCGTTGAGTATACTCTCTCCAGATGTAATGGCAGTATTGATAACACATTTCAAAGAATTTGATGTCGAAATTGTTGACAATGCGCTTTATGTTCTAGCGACAAATGACCAGAGAACCGATGAACGAATGAAAAATATGTTAATAGCAGGTGAAAAACTAAGAAAAGAATTGTTGCACCGCATAAAAACCCTCAACTTTGAATCTGGAAAAAAATTTGAATATCGGGGCCAAGAACATGAGGCAATCACTAAGTTGAACGCCAAGTATAGGAAATCTTATGTACTTGGAAACGAACTCGTTGGCATCTTAAAGTAATGACACTGCTTTTGTTTATTGTTTTTCTGGTGTTGGTTATAAATTATATAAAGTCTTAAAAAGCTGTAAACTGATTGCCGTACGCGCTATACTAAAAGTATATGATAGACATTCAAAAAGTGCGTGACGATGTCGCGCTTATCAAACGTAAGACAGAAGAAAAGCGAATGAACGTCGATTTTGATCGATTGATTCAGCTCGATAGCAACCATAAATCGCTCTTGCAAGAAGTAGAATCACTGCGGGCACGTCGTAACGAAATTAGCGCAAAAATGAAAAACGGCAAACCTGAGCAAGCGCTTATCGACGAAAGCAAATCATTGAAAATCGAGCTTGCCGACCGTGAATCGTTGCTAGACCAAGCAAGAGTGGAACTAGATAGTTTGATGATGCGCGTGCCTAACCCGCATTTTGACGATGTACCGGTTGGCGATGAATCAGAGAGTGTAGAAGTTAAAAGGTTTGGTGATTGTGAAAAGACTGGTGCGAAAGATCATTTAGACTACGCAACGGAACGTGGATGGGTAGATTTTGAGCGTGGAGCCCGCGTAGCTGGTGCGAAATTCTATTTCTTAAAAGGTGATTTGGCACTTCTTGAAAATGCACTGCTTCAATATGGATTGAGTGTCATAGCTGAAGAGGGCATGACCTATCTCACGGTACCACATATGGTGAATGCGCGTACCGCGACAGGAGCTGGTTTTTCACCGCGTTCAGATAAAGAAAGTAATGAATATTTTGTTGAAGACGAAGATTTATCGTTGATTGCAACGGCAGAAATGCCGATAACAGGCTATCATACCGATGAAATTCTCGAAGAAGTCCAGTTGCCACTTTTCTATGCGGGATACAGCGCGTGTTACCGTCGTGAAGCGGGCACTTATGGGAAGCACACGCGAGGCCTCTTTCGTGTTCATCAATTCAATAAACTAGAAATGTATGCATTCTGCTTACCTGAACAGAGCGCAGAAATCCATGAGCGCATACTGGCGATAGAAGAGAAGATTTGGCAAACGCTAGGTATACCGTATCACGTTATTAATATTGCGAGTGGAGATCTTGGCGCACCCGCAGCAAAGAAATATGATATCGAGTACTGGTCAAGTGTCGATGGTACGTTTCGTGAACTGACAAGTTGTTCGAACTGTACTGATTTTCAGGCACGTAATGTGAATATCCGTGTGCGCCGCGGAGATGGACGGATTGAATATGTGCACACACTGAATGGCACGGCAATTTCGATGGCGCGAAGCCTTGTCGCTATTATTGAGCATTATCAGCAAGCAGATGGCAGTCTGCGTGTTCCGGATGTTTTACAAAAATATATGGGAGGGAGGACGACCATATGATAGAAAATATAGCAATCACCGGTATGAAGACCGATGTAACCCACGAGTTGGAACGATATATCACAAAGAAGATCGGAAAGCTAGATAAACGGCTTAAACGATCTCAGCGATCTGAGGTACGTGCAGACGTTAAGCTCAATGAATCGACGAGTGTTAAAAATGGGAAACGGTGTACCTGTGAAGTCATTTTACATATACCTGGCGCGCGATTGACCGCAGTAGAATCAACAATAAATATGTTTGCAGCAGTGGACATTGTTGAGACAAAATTGCAAAATCAGCTAAAAAAGCATAAGGAAAAACACTCACAATCGCAAGACAAGCATGAGAACTCGAAAGCTCGTCGTGCTATCGGTAAATTCTTTTCGCGTTGAGCATGACTGATACGGTATAATACCCGCAAACGAGTATGTGGTGGGAATGTGCGTGCAAGCATGTTAAAAACTCGCCACATGCCAACATGAAGAGAAGGGTAGAAGTAATAAGATGAAAAAACTGGTCAAAAAAGTACTTGGCGACCCAGAAGCTAAGACACTCAAGCGGTTGCGAAAACGCGTCAAAGAAATAAATGCTTTCGAAGAAGCGTTTAAAGAGTTATCTGATGCAGATCTTAAAGCAAAAACGGAAGAATTGCGCAAGAAGCTCACGAAAAAAGGCCAGACACTCGATACGATTTTACCTGAGGCATTCGCGACGGTCCGAGAAATGGCTTGGCGTCAAATTCAGCAAAGACATTTCGATGTTCAGCTTATTGGTGGGATGGTGCTTCACGAGGGCAAGGTCGCAGAGATGCGGACCGGAGAAGGGAAGACGTTGGTCGCAACACTTCCTGTTTATTTGAATGCGTTGCAGGGCAAGGGTGTCCACGTCGTGACCGTAAACGAATACCTCGTTCAGCGTGACGCAGGTTGGATGGGTCAAATCTATAGCGCGCTCGGTTTGAGCGTTGGAGTCATCATTCCTGACCATAGTTTTATTTACGATGAGTCTTATACAAACGAAGAGCATGAAGATCCACGATTCCGTCACCTGAAGCCATGTACGCGTCAAGAAGCGTATGGCGCAGATATTACCTATGGTACGAACAATGAATTCGGCTTTGACTACCTGCGCGACAACATGGTACGCGAAGTCCGTCAGCTTAGACAGCGTGAGCTGAACTTTGCCATCGTTGACGAGGTCGACTCAATTTTGATTGATGAAGCCCGAACACCACTTATCATTTCTGCTCCTTCGGCAACGAGTGGCGCAGCATATGAGCAATTTTCAAAACTCGCACGTCAACTCAAGCGCGATAAGCATTTCGAAGTCGATGAAAAACGCCGAGCGGTCACTCTGACTGATGCGGGTATTACTTTTGTTGAAAAAGCACTCGGTATCAGCAATCTGTATGATACTGAAAATATTCGTACTATCTATCACCTCGATCAAGCACTTCGGGCTGAAGCACTGTTCAAGCGCGACAAAGATTATGTTGTCACGAACGATGGTGAGATTGTCATCGTCGATGAGTTTACTGGACGTCTTTTGAAAGGACGACGATACAACGAAGGTTTGCATCAGGCAATCGAAGCAAAAGAACACGTCGAAGTACAAGAAGAGAGCATGACGCTCGCGACGATATCATTCCAGAACTATTTCCGTCTGTACTCGAAGCTTTCTGGTATGACCGGTACAGCAAAGACCGAAGAAGAGGAGTTTCATCAGATTTATAAACTCGAAGTAGTATCTGTTCC
>JACCDN010505451.1_pt1 | contig 11749 bp, 9 predicted proteins | sample 7441691 | NCBI WGS metagenome assembly JACCDN01 (sample SAMN15323439, study PRJNA562643) | freshwater metagenome | isolation source: river surface water | place: USA:Blue River Watershed | collected 2017-08-16
AGGCATCCGAGCGTTCGGGTTGCCGGTCAAACAAGGCTTGCTCCAGCGCATCGAGCACAAAGTCCGTGCGCATGGAGCGGCTCACCCGCCAGCCCACGATGCGCCGGGCAAACACATCGATCACAAAGGCTACGTATTGCCAGCCCTGCCAAGTGCTGACATAGGTGAAGTCCGACACCCACAACTGGTTTGGACGGTCTGCTTTGAACTGGCGATTGACGCGGTCCAGCGGGCATGGCGCTACTTTATCTGGCACCGTGGTGCGCACGACTTTGCCCCTGCGCACACCCTGTAACCCCAGACGTTTCATCAGCCGCTCGACCGTACAGCGCGCCACCTTGATGCCCTCACGATTCATCTGGTGCCAGACCTTGTCAGCGCCGTAGACCTGCATATTGGCTTGCCAGACGGCTTGGATTTGGGGAGATAACTCGGCATCTCGCTTGGCCCGGGCGCAAAGCAGTTCGGGCTTGCGTTGGCGGGCAGCAGGGCACCTGTAGCCAGACTGGGCAATTTGCAGCACTTTGCAAATCGGCTCGACCCCATAAACGTCACGGTGTTTGTCGACGAACGCCCTCAAGACTTGAGTCGGCGGTCGAGCTCCGCCTGGGCAAAAAAAGCGCTCGCCAGCTTGAGGATTTCGTTGGTTTTGCGCAGTTCTTTGTTCTCCCGTTCCAGGTCTTTGATGCGGGCGCGCTCGTCAGAGCTGATGCCATCGCGCATACCTTCGTCGACTTCATGCTGTCGAACCCAGTCGTTGAGGGTTTGCGGCACGCAGCCAATCTTGGGGGCAATGGACTCAATGGTGGCCCATAGGGAGGGGTACTCGCTGCGGTGTTCGAGCACCATGCGGACAGCGCGTTCGCGCACTTCGGGTGAAAAACGGTTTGATTTCTTGCTCATGGCTCCATCTTCTCAAAGTGTGGAGCCTCCTCGAAACCCGGGGCGATTCATATTGCCTTTGAATTGGCAGATAAATAGAGGAAATTGCATCCCCGAATACGGCAGGACTTGAGGTGCAGATCTAATTTTATTTACACAACTAAATGCCGCTCTATTTCCTCGCGCCCTAAGTGGGTGATGTCACCTTCTAAAACTAGATCGCCGTGATCCAGAACGCAGACATTGTCAGCGATCTTTTCAATGAATGATAAATTCTGTTCTACAACAATAAAGCTGGCACCTTGTAGTTTTCGCTCAACGATCAGAGCCGCCATCAGGTCAATGTTTTCCGGTTGTACGCCCTCCGTTGGCTCGTCCAGTAAGCTCAGTGGCATTGCTAGCCCCATAGTTCTGACGAACGACAGCAGCTTGCGCTCACCACCACTGAGTGCTCCTGCGCGTTGGGTCATTCGCTCGTTGAGTCTTGGAAATTTGGATAGTAAATAGTCGTAGCGCGCTTGTTTTTTATCAGAAAGATGCAGGAAGAGGTTGTCCCGCACACTGAGATCACCAAACACGATGTTCTCTTGTGGCGCGTAAGCAATGCCTTTACTCAGTCTTGCAAAGGAAGGGATGGTTGATAAATCTTTCCCTTGCCAAGTGACCGAACCACCCATCAATGGCAAAAATCCTGATAACGCTTTCAATAGAGTGGTTTTGCCCACGCCGTTACGCCCAAGTATTCCTAAAACCTGGCCAGATCCAAGGTGGCCAGATATCTCCCGAACGACAACAGTATCTGCGTAGCCTGATGTGATGGACTGAAATTCAAATTCAGCTTTCATTTTCGTGCCCCTGCATAAACAGCACGAACTTTGCTGTTGCTTTGGACTTCTTCCAACAAGCCTTGTGCGAGCAGACGACCTTGGTGGAAGACGTAAACATCTCCACCCAATGCGGCAACTGCAGATATATCGTGTTCAATAAGAAGGGCTGCAGCACCAAGCCGATGAATTGCAAACTGGATGACGCTGATCATGTGATGCGTTTCTGCTGGAGACAAGCCTGCACAAGGCTCATCCAAAAGTAAAAGATGTGGTTCGGGAAGCACGGTCATGACAAATTCAAGAGCTTGTCGATGACCTTGTGACAACAGACCTGCAGGGGTGTGTAATTGCCCTTTTAGCGAGGGGAAATGCTCTAGCATTTCACTGCAAAGAGTGGTGGTCCAATTAAGCGGCGCGCTTTGAATGAACTGTGATCCGTGCAATCGTCCCGCCCAAAGAGCGATATGTAAATTTTGATCAACGGTCAGATCAGGAAAAACAGACGGGATTTGCATTTTTCGACCAACTCCCAATCGGGCAATACGCCATGCATTCGATCCGGTAACGTCGATGTTCGCCAGGAAGATTTTTCCATCGTGTACGGGCAATCGACCGGTCAATGCATTGAAGGTCGATGTTTTCCCTGCCCCGTTAGGACCAATAATGGACCGAATGCCGGGGCCAGTCACTGAAAAAGACAGTCCATCCAAAATCTTGACACCACCTTGCGCAACCCGCACGTCATTGAAAACAAGTTTGGGGACCTGAGGTGGCGTTTTTGATGGCGGTGCAAGCAACTCGCTTCGAGTATTTGCTCGCTCATTTTTTTGGACTAGATTGAGCCAAAGACCCGCCATGCCTTGGGGAAGAAATCGGACAACGACAATAAATGTTGCGCCGACAACAACTTCCCAATAGGAAAACAGATCTCTCAACTCTGCTGATGCATAGCCCACAAGCACAGCCCCCAGCAAAGCCCCCATAGGGCTTGACTTTCCGCCGACGGCCGCCCAAATCACAAATTCGGTTGATAAGACGAACCCCAAGGCCTGGGGAGTCACAATTCCCTGATGTGCTGAAAAGAGAGCACCAGCCAGTGCGGCCAATGATGCGGAGAGTGCAAACGCTGTGGCTTTGATATGAGCGGTTGCATAGCCAAACATTTGAAGCCGGTCTTCATTTTGTGCAATTGCACTCCAGATGACGCCTATTGGGCGTTTGACCAAGGTGCTTAAAAATACCGTCACGCAGAATGCGATGGCTGCAACCAGCCAGTAGAAAGTACTGTAACGGTCTAATCCTGCAATTTCAGGAATGTCACCAAGCCCGTTGAATCCACCCGTGATGCCACTCCACTGTTGGGCAGCCAAGAATCCCAACATGGTCATTGCTAGCGTAATCAGAGAAAAATAGGGACCACTGCGCAGACTCCTGGAGAAGACCAGAATCGCCAACAGCCATGCAAGTGCTGTCGGAATCAAAAGTGCGGCAAACAATCCTAAAAACCATGTGGGGTTTCCCGTTGCCGCTTTCAATGTACCTCCTGCCAAATATGCGCCCAAGCCAAAAAAAAAGGCATGACCTAGTGGTAGAAAACCCAATCTACCCCAGCACAATGCGACGCCTTGAGTGGCAATGCCATAAATCAAAAACAAGCCAATTTGGTAGGCAAAAAAATCACCACCAATAAACGGGACCGAAAGCAATCCGACGGCCAATAGACCCATGGAGGCGTTAGCAAGAGGTCTTTTTCGTTGTCGCATGACTTGACGGTTTTCAACGTCGAGAAAAGATGCCATCGGGTTTCAACCAGAGAAATATTATTGAAATGATCAGCACAACGGCATAGCCACTCGTCTGACCAGAAATGCTGCTGACAAGCGCTTGTGATCCTCCGATCACCCCAACACCCCCGGTGAAGCCAGCGAGTGTGCCTAGACCGCCAACCACCAGTACAAAAAATGCATCCAACAGGTAGTCAACTCCAATGCCAGGCTCAATACGTATGAGAGGGGATAGGAGGACGCCTGATGCACCAGCCAGACAGACGCCAATGACAAATGCCTGAGAAGAGAGCCTGGTTGTATTGATGCCCAGTGCTTGTGCCAGTGCTGGGTTGCTTGTCATGGCACGTACACGCAATCCGGCTGAACTGCGCCTATACCAAAAGAAAAGGAACACTAGCATCAGAAAGGACAAGGTAATCAACATGAGTCGATAAGCAGGGTAAGACGTACCCCAAACATCCACAGAAGGAGGGAGAGCAACTTCAATGTTCCGGTAGCCTTTTCCCCAGATGGCTTCCACCATTTTTCTAAGCAGCATGGCTAATGCCCACGTTGCTAAAAGTGTGTCGAAGGGTCTGGCATACAACGGCCGTATGAGCCATCTCTCAACAACCCATCCGAGTCCAGCGCAAACGAGCAAAGCAACGGGAAAGGCGGTGGCGATAGGCCATCCCCATTGCTGAACAGCGACGACGGCATAGGTTCCAATCATCACGAACTCGCCATGTGCCATGTTCATGACACCAAGCAATCCAAAAACGACCGCCAGACCCAATGTCGTTAGAGATAACGTGGCCAGTTCGTAGGCCATGTTGAGCCCATGCAGTAAAACGCCGCTGTCCATACTCATTTAAGCCTTACAGGTTTGACCCGAACTCACACGTGAGAATGTTTTGACGACGCGAAAGCCATTGGCGTCGACATCAGCCACATAAACATCCTGTTCAACGTGACGCGATTTGATCGTGACAGATCCGCGTGGACTGCTGTAACTCACGCCTTCACGAGCTGCATCCATTTTGGCCACGGACAAGGAACCTGCTTTGCGTGCAATCGCTTCAAGCATCAAAAAGCCTTCATAGGTGGACTGGCCCAGCCCGTTCAGGATAGGTGCTTGTGGGCCGAACTTCTTTGAATAAGCTTGAGCAAAAGCTTTGGCCGCTGGAGTTGTGATGTTGGCAAAGTAACCTGAGCTGGAATACAAATTCTTGGCGTTTCCGATGCCGATCCCGGCAAGCGTGTTTTCTTCAATGAGCGTGCCCAATCGCAACACTTTTTCTGACAGCCCAAAGCTGGCGAATGCTTTGTTGAAACCAACGGATGCCCCTCCAACCAAGGAGACAAGAACTGCGTCCGCACCACTGTCGCGGATTCTTGCCACGCTGGCATCGAAGTTGTCCACAGAGAAGGGCAGATATTCATCGCCCACAACTTGTGCACCTGATTTCAGGATGTAACTCTTGCCAGCGGCATTGGTGTTGCGACCCCAAATGTAGTCATTGCCAATGAGATACCATTTTTTCAGCTTGCGCTCTGCAGTGATCCATGGGATCACAGGCTCAAGTTGCTGCTGCGGTGTTTCTCCTGCAACGTAAGTGCCATTGGCACATTCACCGCCTTCATAGACTGGGGTGTAGACGTAGGGTACTTGACCTTTGAATACACCTACCAGCGCACCACGAACAGCGCTGTCATGCATACCGATAACCGCTTCAGCACCGCCACTTTTCCAGAGTTTGAGTGCTGCTTGCGATGCTTCAGCCGGAGCCAGTCCAGCATCACCGAACAGTAGCTCAACCTTGCGACCTAGAATTCCGCCTCTTGAATTGATTTCTGAGGCTGCTAATTCTGCGCAGGCTTTGGCTGAAGGACCAAACAACCCGGCGGGGCCACTTTGCGGAATCATGACAGCCACCTTGAGAGGTGAAGCCGCGAAGATGTTTGGCGCGACGCCCAGTGCTGCTGTCGCTACCGAAGTATTGAGAAAGTGTCGACGGTCCATAAAATTCTCCTGATGTGATGACTACGGGTTGAAAACCATGCTGTTAGGCGTGGAAAGGGGACAGTTGCATGGGGGGGAGCGCTGCTTCAATGGCTGCACCAATCGCTAACAGTTGGCGATCTGTTCCCACTGGCCCATCGATAGACAAACCGGCAGGCAATCCATTGACGAGTCCAATGGGAAGGCTCAGGCCTGGAATGCCTGCGTTACTTCCTGGATCTGAATTACGTATGAATGTTGAAAAGGTGGGCTCGTGCTGACCATTGAGTTCAACAGTTTCATCTTCGCCTATCAATGCGGCTGTTCGTGGTGTTGTTGGAAACGCCAAGCCGTGTAGTCCGTGTGATGAAAACACATCTTTATAGAGTGATTGCAACCGGCGTCTCGTGTTCAAGGCTGTCTCATAGGCATCGACGGGAATAGTTCCACCTTGAATGAGAGGAAGCGCAATCGCACGAACATCTGGACTGCCAATCTGAGAAATCAATGTTTCGAATTCAATGCCATCACGCTTATGTTTCAAGTAAGCCGTCATATCCCTGACAAACTCGTGCAGCACAACGATGAAACTAACTTCCTCATCCAATTTTCCAATGTCAGGCATCGGCACAGAGATCAACGTAACCCCTTGGGACTTCAGAAGTTCAAGAGCCTCGTTTGTTGCACTGCGGATGCCCGGATCCAGGTTTTCCCAGAACAAATCGCTGGGGACACCCAAGCGCACATCGCGAAGTTTCATCGAGGGATTGCTGAAATCGCCTGTCATCACAGAATCCAAAAGCGACAAATCTGCAACGCTCCGCGCCATAGGCCCCGCAGTATCACGGGTCATCGAGATAGGGGCGATGCCCTCCGAGCTAACTCTTCCGACGGTAGGGCGCAATCCTGCAATACCGCACAGTGAAGCAGGAACTCGAACTGAGCCCCCTGTGTCTGTTCCTATGGCTGCGGGGATGATCCGTGCGGCAACGGCAGCTGCAGATCCGCCACTGCTTCCTCCAGGAATGCGCTGAGTGTCCCAGGGGTTGCGGATGGCTCCCGTCACGGCGTTGTTTGAAGTGATCCCGAATGCCAATTCATGAAGTCCAAGCTTTCCAGTGATCAATGCACCAGCAGTGCGCAATTGATGCACCAAAACGGCGTCTTCCTTTGGATGTAAACCGTGCAGTGCGGTCGTTCCGTTTCCGCAGGGGAAACCCACTGCGTCGATGTTGTCCTTTAAGCCTATGGGAATTCCCAGAAGAGGTAAGCGGACACCCTGATCAATCAATTGATCTGCCTGGCGGGCCTGGGATAGCAGGGCATCAGCGTCAAAATTGACGTAAGCGTTCAATGCGGCCGCTGCGTGTGTACGCTCAATGAATTGATGTGCAATCTCCAATGAGGTGGTCTCACCATTGGTGAGTTTTGCGCTCAATTCGGTAACGGTTAGATCTGTCAATCCCATGTGGCCTCCTGATGAAGCCAAAGGTTAAAAGGAATATTTGCTAGCGGCACCTATCATGATCGTTAGGTGGGATGCTGGGGTTTGCACTAATCGCGTAGTAAAAAATTGCGCCTAGGATCAGAAAAAATCAAGCACGACTCTTGCTCGGGCAGACTATGCATTTATCTACGACACAAACACGAGCTCTGGGCGACGTGATGCGATTGCTGGCAGACGCCACTGATGCTGACAAACTTCGTGCTTCTTTGGGCTTACCCATTCTTGAATTGCTATCAGCGAATACTTATGTTTCGATGGTTTGGAGTGAACACCAACAAAGATTTGAACGCTTTGCTGCAATGAACATGTCTGCGGACAGTTTGCGCGGGTGGGACGACTACTACCGATTCATTGATCCTCTTACGGTACCCATGATGGCGCGGCGCAGACCCACCATTGCCACACAAATCATGCCTCAGTCGGAGTTGTCACGTACGGAATTCTTCAGTGATTTCCTCGGGCCTGAGAGGATGCATTGGGGCATCAATGTCTACTTTCACGACCAAAACAAGTGCGTGGGTGACTTTCGCGTTTGGCGGGCACGTGAACAAGGCAACTTTGAAGCCAATGAGGTCGAGTTGCTCAGGATGATAGAACCCGCAGTGACGGCTGCGCTGGCTCGGCTCAATTGGGAAGACGCCGGGGCACCTTCAGAAACAACCAGTGAGCGGGCCGAAGAGTTCTTGCAACGATTTACCAGGTTAAGTCAACGTGAGGCAGAAGTGGCCTGGTTGGTAGCATGCGGCTGCCCAGATAAACACATCGCCAAACGCTTGAATGTGGAGTATCCAACAGTTCGTTTTCACTTAGCTAACGCATTCAGAAAGTTGCAGGCCACAAATCGTGTGACTTTAGCTTCCCGTGTCAATTCATTGCTCGAAGGTAGGCAGCATATGAGCGGTATAAATTGATGATCACTCCAAGCAGTATTGAATTGGATTAAAGATTACGGAACTTTTGCTGTGGCTATTTAGTTCTTGAGAACAAGGTTCTGACTTTGTCTCTGACATAGAGTTGCGCATTATCAAAGTCAGTGCTGGAATGCCACATCAAATTCACCGAGTACTTGAGTGAGCTGATGGGTAATTCCCAGATTTTCAAGGCATGAACTTGGGCAATGTTTTGTGCATACATAGTAGGAACAATGGCCACCAAGTCGGTGTTGATTGTCAATTCAGGGATTGCACCGAAGTGTCGTGCGCGAAGCATGATTTGACTTGTTAAGTTGTGTGCATGAAGAATTTTTTCAACGCCACCGTGAAACGTAGCAGTTGGAGCCGCAACAACGAAGTTGGCTTTCTGGAGTTGTTCCAGCCGCAACTTGTTTTGAGCCGAACCGATACTGGGACGCCAGTGGGCTGCTGTGACAGCGACATACCGCTCTTCGAACAATTTCTCGGTGCGTATATTTCGATGTTGGCTTTGCAATATGCCAATTGAAAAATCAATTTCACGGGCCACCAGCGCGCTGGGAACTTCTTCCGCTGTCACGGCCACATTGGATATGCGGGCCAGTGGTGCTTCTTGTCGCAAAACAGTTGCTAAGTTTGGCAAGAACATCATCTCACCCAAATCGGAAAGCGAGACACGCCAATGGCTATCACTGGTGCTGGGGTCAAAAGTTTGCTCACTTCCGAGAGTCGATTCCAGTTGTGCCAGTTGTGTTTGTATGAGTGGCGCAATTCGCTCACACAGCTTGGTGGGCATGAGCCCTTTGGGGGTTCTCAAAAAGAGTTCGTCGTCCAGTGCGTGTCGCAGTTTGGCCAAGGCATGGCTGGTAGCAGGCTGCGATAGAGCAAGTGCTTGACCTGCGGCAGTGACCGAACCTGTTCTATGCAAAGCCACCAAGACGCGCAGCAAATTGAGGTCGAGTTGTCTAAAGTTCATTAAATATTTGGATAAGGGTTATCCCTTGATATTCAAAGGGCGAATGTATGAAATTCTAAACAAGCATTTGCCTTACGCTGTCATGCTCACTACATTCGTCCCGAATCCATCAATTCGCGGAGATCGTTTTGGAAGTTTCCTTCAGTCACGAAATAGAAAGTCTCAAGCTCGGAGACGGTCAAACCTTCCATGGCGAGGGCATTTTGGCGGTCACCAAAGCCTTGTTGCAATCGGGTGTGACCTATGTGGGGGGGTACCAAGGGTCCCCGATTTCACATTTGTTGGACGTCATGGTTCAGGCACGCCCCTATCTGGATGAGTTGGGAGTCCATGTCGAGGCCTGCACCAACGAGTCTTCAGCGGCAGCCATGTTGGCTGCATCCATCATGTACCCGGTTCGCGGTGCAGTGACCTGGAAATCGGTCGTAGGCACCAACGTGGCGTCTGATGCGCTGTCCAATCTGGCATCGCCTGGCGTGATGGGTGGGGCCGTGATTGTGGTGGGAGAGGACTACGGCGAAGGCGCTAGTGTGATTCAGGAAAGAACACATGCATTTGCGCTGAAATCAGCACTCTGGCTGCTGGACCCGCGCCCCAATTTGACCAGCATTGTTCACCTGGTGGAAAAAGCGTTTGAATTGTCAGAAGCTTCCAACACGCCGGTGATGGTGGAATTGCGAATCCGTACATGCCACGTGCAGGGCAGCTTCAAGACCAAAAATAACCAAGCCCCTGCCATTTCCAGCGTTCACTTGCAGCAAAATCCGCCTGCCTTTAATTACGACCGTTTGTCACATCCACCTTCAACTTTTGCGCATGAAAAGTTGAAGTATGAATCACGCATGCCCGCAGCTCGAAGATTCATCATGGAAGAAGGACTCAACGAGCAATGGGATGGAGAGTCCATCGGTCTGGGTCTCATCGTTCAAGGTGGCCTCTACAACACATTGATTCGTGCCTTACAGGAATTGGGCTTGACCGATGCGCAAGGAGAGTCCCGTATTCCTTTGCTGGTGCTCAATGTGGTTTATCCCTTGGTACCCGAGCAGATTCAAAAGTTCTGTGCGGACAAACAAGGCGTCTTGGTGCTGGAAGAAGGTCAGCCTGAATTCATCGAGCAGGAAATAGCAACACACTTGCAACGCTCGGAAGTACGAGTCTCACTGCACGGAAAAGACGTTTTGCCTATGGGTGGCGAATACAACGCTGAGGTGCTGCTGCGTGGGTTAACTAAATTTATACAGCAGCATGCACCCCATCTGCTGCACGAGCAGCCTGATACTTACCTGCCCCTACTCGATACAACACGCCAACAGGCTGCCGAAATTTTGAAGCAGCCTGTACCAGCTCGTCCTCCAAACTTTTGCACGGGTTGTCCAGAGCGCCCAGTTTTTGCTGCACTGAAATTGGTTGAGCGAGATATTGGGAAATTCCATATCTCGGCAGATATCGGTTGCCATTCTTTTGCAACATTTGCACCATTTTCATTCGGGCATTCGATCCTTGGATACGGAATGAGCATGGCATCCAGTGCAGCGGTTAAAAATTTCTCGGCACGAAGGCCCCTGGCCATCATGGGCGATGGTGGTTTTTGGCACAACGGTTTGCTGTCAGGCGTTTCTTCTACCTTGCTCAACCAAGGCGACGGCGTCTTGGTCATCATGAAGAATGGCTACACATCTGCCACAGGCACCCAAGAAACGGTGTCATCGCCTGGCTCAGAAAGCAAGCGCGTGGCAGAGGGTAGCAGTGCGACCGCTGGTGAAATGACCATTGAGCGAACGCTGGAGGGCATGGGGGTGAAGTGGTTGCGTACAGTGCACAACTACCACGTGGCGACGGTGCGTGACACTTTACGCGAAGCGCTGACCTCACCGTTCAAAGGTCTTAAGGTCATTGTTGCTGAGGGTGAATGCCAGTTGGAGCGCCAGCGGCGTCTGAAGCCTTTGCGTGCCTTGCGGCTCAAGCAAGGCTTGCGGTCAGTGCGCACGCGCTACGGTGTGGATGAAGACACCTGCACGGGCGACCATTCCTGCATCCGTTTATCAGGTTGTCCCACTCTGACGATCAAGGATTCAACCGATCCCCTGAAGTCTGCACCAGTGGCTCACGTCACCAACGGCTGTGTCGGTTGTGGCCTGTGCGGTGAGGTGGCTGATGCTGCGGTACTTTGCCCGTCTTTTCACAAAATTGAAATTGTGAGCAACCCGAGTTGGTGGGATCGCATCAGTGCCCGATTCAACCAGTGGGCTATCCGTCAGTTGCAGGGTCAATCATGAACAACATACAAATTCAGAGTGTATTGATCGCCGCTTTAGGCGGCGAGGGCGGAGGAGTTCTGGCCGATTGGCTGGTCACTTGTGCCCGAAATTTTGGTTTGTCCGTGCAGGCCACTTCCGTTCCCGGTGTGGCGCAAAGAACCGGTGCCACCAGTTATTACGTCGAGTGGAGTCGGCAAGCTGTTCCGGTCGGTCATGCAGCACCCAATTTCGCTCTATCGCCAGTCCCTGCGCGTGTGGATGTAGTGATTGCCAGTGAAAGCCTGGAGGCTGCTCGCATGATGGAGCGTGGTTTTGTGACACCTGACAGAACTTGTCTGATCAGTTCGACCAGCCGTGTCTACACGACCGTGGAAAAGATGCACATGGAAGACGGACGCTTTGATGATGAGCGCATCCGGACTTTGGCCAGAGCATTGGCTCGTCAAGCTATTTTGATGGATATGGACGCGCTGACCCAGCAGCACAAGACCGTTGTGTCTGCGGTGATGTTCGGAGCACTTTGTGGTTCAGGGGTATTGCCCTGGCCTGTTGAGGTTTGCGAGGCCGCCATCGAAGCATCTGGCAAAGGTGTCAAAGCCAGTCTTGCAGGGTTTCAC
>JACCDN010817590.1_pt1 | contig 11743 bp, 5 predicted proteins | sample 7441691 | NCBI WGS metagenome assembly JACCDN01 (sample SAMN15323439, study PRJNA562643) | freshwater metagenome | isolation source: river surface water | place: USA:Blue River Watershed | collected 2017-08-16
CACCTTATCATTGTGTTTAGCAACTTCAGCTTCTAATGCAGTCACCTTATCATTGTGTTTAGCAACTTCAGCTTCTAATGCAGTCACCCTAGCTTTGAGTGTAGCAATTTCAGTTCTCATTTCAGTTACTTTGGCAGTCATTGCTGCTGCTTCAGTTCTACATCTATTTATTGTGGCAGCAGCCTCAGTTAACTGTCTGCCGTTGTTTCTTGTTGATGATTGTGACGATGTCAGCAAAATTCCCATTTGTCGTATCCGTTTTGTTTTTTCTGTGTTTTCATCTGTTAGTTGCAGTCTTTTTTTATTCATAATGTAAAGAAGATTGAGAAGTGATTCTAGTAAGAAGTTGTTCTGTCCAATATATGTGTTGTTCATGTATATATATATATAAATAATATTCATATATATATTTCGGACTTTCTAGGACAAATATCGGATTTTTGACACATGCCTTACTCCCAAGGCTCATGGATTACTGTATCAATGTCATGGTTGTTGACAATTATATGTTCAAGGCTCATGTCTCTGCTATAGTCTGAGTTGACAATTATATGTTCAAGGCTCATGTCTCTGCTACAGACTGAGTCGTCTTCCCAGTTTTCAGGGACCTCATCTCTGTTTTTTGGTGCAACTGGTTTCTTCTCTTTTGGTGCAGGTGGTGGTGGAGGAAGATCTTTCGCTTTGTTGCTTACACATGAAAAACATGTTTTATGAATAGCTCCAGACATGCTGCGGCCACAACCACCTTCACATTGTGGCATTGCTACATTCTGTACAGCTGCACAGTCAGTTGTATCAACTGGTGCAACGCTTATCTTTTTCCCAGAAACTGTATACGCAAAATCAACGGCTGGATCAATTCGCATAGGTTCTTTCTTCTCTTCGTGGTCATAACGGTCATCGCGACGGCCGCGGCCTCGTCCACCATATCGGCGTTCTCCAAAACATCGACGATCGTTGCCTTGATAGTCGCGACGTTCATAGTTGTGTGGCCGGGTTTGACGATCAGCATTGTCACCGTCACGTCTTCCTCTGCCACGACCTCCTCGATAATCGTCGTTGCGTACATATGATCTCCTATGTTCACTGGTCTGTACATTTCCTTCTGTATGAACATTGGGAGCCGCAATATTATCGGATGGGACATCGGCATTCGTTGGAACCTCGTCACGTCTTCCACGTCCTCGCCCATTACTGCGATAACTGTCGCGACCACTTTGGTCTCCACTCCGATAGCCTCCGCGACCTCCTTGGTCACCACTCTGGAATCTACGGAAACCTTGGCTTTGTCTGTCACCTTGCTCACCGCTCTGGAATCTGCGATAGCCTCCGTGTCTGTCTTGGTCGCCGCTCTGGTGACTGCGATATCCCCGACCTCTGTCACCAATTTGATCGTTGTTTCTGTAATAGCCTCCGCGGCCGGCCTGGTCATCACTTCGACCATAAGACCTGTTATATGTTGGTGTTTCACTTGGGAGCGATTTAGGTACGAACACATTTTGTCCTTTCACGTTCTTCCTGGTATTATCATTGGCTGCTTCTTGTTTACTCATAATGTTGTAATATATATCTAATACTTTATACCTCAAAAGTGTTATATGCAATTTTTTATTGCACATAGTTGGCATATCTATACAACACATCAAATATGCTTGACGTGATATTATCGTGAGAGTTATCAACTATTGTACGTATATGGTCGCCTGCATCTAAATATTTCTCTCCAGGCTCAAACCTGTTGATTAGTTCATTTGTCAGATGTTCTTTTGTTATTGTTGTGTTGTCATTCAGTGTCAGCACTGTTAGTAGAGACGAAATTATGCCCAAATGTTTTCTTAGACAGTTAAATATCTTCGAGCATTTCTTTTTAAATATTCCATAGTTCTCACTATTCTTCCCTCCAAGCGCGTCTAACATGTCATCTGACAGTCTTATATATGTTACTCTGAATTTTGGATCGTTTCCAAGTATATAACCAAAGTCAATATGAAACAAGTATCCACTTTTGTGTATCATAATATTATTTAAATGACGATCACCTATTCCCAGCAAATATGTTATAATTGAATAGACTGCAAGACTATTTATGAATTTTGACCGTATCTGCTCAACTGTTTTCTGTTTATTATGTAAGAGGATGTAGTTAAGAATAGTAGTTTCATACTTGTGTTTAAGATTGTATATCGTTTCTGCATCGTCAATCACTTCAACAAAACCGCTTGTATTGCTAAGCAGAAATACTTCGTAACTAATATTATCACATTCAATTATCTTATCTTGTTTAAGCAGATAAAACATCAGCTTGATGACTTTACATACTATGTAATCTTGAAATATATAGTCTTTTTTGAACAAGAATTTTTTTCTTTCAATCTTGCCGTCTTTATCTTTTAGTATAAGAGGTATAAGTAATGGCATAGACTTGCTTTTTATGAACACAATATTATCATAATCAACACCTATCATCTGTTTATCTTCGCAAAATAGATAGAAATCGTTTATTGAATTAAATGCAGTACCAATAACATCTTTATAGTTTGTTTTAGTATAGAAATTTATGGCTTGCATTGAATAAAACATGTTTCTTATGTTGTCTATGTTTTTTTTGATCTTAGCCGACACGGAAACATCAATCTTGTTTCTGGCGAACTCCCATGCAAACAAGAACATCACTTTGCGATCACTACACATCTTATTAATTATAAACTCTGTGACGTCAGTATCTTTCTGTTTTATAAGCTCTATAAACAGTGGCACATAACATGCTAATTGTTCATTATCTATCTTTTCTAACAATGCAAGCAGATGTTGTTTAACTGCTCCTTTAACATTGTTACCATAAAGAAGTTGCACTATATCAGAGCACTCTAAAGTTTTTCCACATTTAGAACTGCATAGAATATTTTTACAGTTTGTCACTTGTGGACTGTTTATTATATGAATAATATCAGGATACTCAGCACGCATTAGATTGAAAATCCATTTACTATGACCAGAAAAATAGTGCGCGTTGCTACTCATGATGTCATATTCATAACTAGATAGACTTTGTGTGAAAAATTTGTACTGTATTCCTCTAAATATGGTCATATACTGTTTTGCTGCATTATACCAAAGACTATTTATAGTCATTAACTCATATACTTCCTTGATATCTAAATAACGAAAACATAGTAACCATATATCTATTTTGTTTTTATCTTCAATGAGTTTGGAACAGTTGTTGCACACTCTTTCTGCATCAGTTTTAGAGTAAATATAGCCAGTAAGAGCGTCTCTCATAGTGTAGTTTTTCTGGGGAATCGATATGTTTGCCGGTATTTTTTTCCAGTTGTTGCAACAGTTGTGACAGAATATTCTTCCACATACTCTACAATGATGACGTCTAATAAACAGACTGAACGTACATGCACAACTATAACAAGAAGTAACAGCACTATCGCTTACCCACTTGTATATAGGTTTGTCACATGTTGACGATTCTGTCGAATCAGATTTTGCTTTGCTGTTTATCTTTCTGTCAAATATTATAGAGTTATTTATGTTCATCATGCTTGCCATATTACTATTAAAATTTATTGAAGAGATATTAGAATTCATGGCAGACATATTAAAATTTTGGTTAGACAGTTGTTTTATGCCTTTCATAGCTATATAGTTGATATAGATATGAATTTAAATAGTTATGAACAACTGCAAACAATATTGTAAAGTAATAAAATATTTACACAAATTTGTTCAGATTTTCTATCACATAATAGATCTGCTTTATCTTTGTGATGTCACAATAAAAGACTTAAAGTTAAATGTTTATGCGCATAAAAAATTGATTATTATATAGTATATAATTGTATTATGTCTTTAACAACATTACAAATGAGCAATCAGATAACTGACGATGATATATTCAAACTGATGGAACTGAAATTTCGTAAAGATAATGCGTTATATGAATATATATACAACTCTTTTAACCAGTTTATAGATGAAACACTGGAGCGAATCTTGATAGAAAGTGATAACATCTTTAGTGAAAAGATTGACGGTGACAAATTGATACGATATAAGTTTGAGTTCAGTAATATGAAGATAAGACCGCCTACTATTGAGAACGAGGACAGATATATGTTTCCAAATGATGCCAGAGACATGAATATGACATACAGTGCGCGTATTACTGCAACTGTAAACCAGATTCAAGAGATCGTCGACATAATGACTGATGAAGTCGAACGCAAAATTGTTGGTAAAACAGAAGATAATGTCCCAATAACTAACATACCTATCTTGGTAAGATCTAAATATTGTACACTTAATATTAAGAAAGGTCAAGAGGATAACGAGTGTATATATGATCCAGGATGTCACTTTATTGTCAAAGGTGCAGAAAAAGTGGTTATATCATTAGAACGAATGTGTGATAACAAACCGTTCGTCTCTATTAAGAAAGACGGAACTGGATTTATACATGCAGTGCAAATAACTTCAAAGTCGTATGGAAATCTAGGGTTTTCGCAGATTGTTAGCATTAAGATGAAAAAAGACAATACTATGGTTGCAAAGATACCTATATTCAACGATATTCCAGCTCTTATTCTTTTCAAGACGTTAGGTATAGAGTCAGACAGAGATATACTTAATTGTATTGTTTATGATCAGGCAGACATTGAGATGGCAAATCTTGTCAGAATATCGCTTGATAATTTAGTAACTGAGAAAGGCAAGCCAATCATAACTGCTCGAGAAGCAAAAGAGTATTTGATTAATAAGCTAAAAGTTGTAAACAAGTATAAGTATACAGAGTCTGATAAAGATATCAAACATAAGCAACGTGAAATGCACTTGATGAAGCTTCTTGACAACAATTTTTTGCCTCATATAACAAAGAGCAGACTGCACAAGGCTTACTTTTTAGGATTTATGATTAACAAATTATTACAAACAGTATTGGGAAGACGTCCACCAGACGATCGCGACAGTTTTTCAAACAAACGCGTTGATCTTGTTGGCAACTTGTATGAAGAGCTTTTTAGGCAACACTACAAGAAGATGTTGCACGATTGCAGTAAGTTTTTCAAGAAACGCAACAGCAGCGACGCAAGTCCTATTAATATCATAAACCAGATAAAACCTAATATTATTGAACAAGGTTTGACAGCAGCTTTGTTAACTGGCTTGTGGGGCAAAAAACGAGGAGTGGCACAGATGTTACAGCGAATGACTTATCTTCAATCAGTATCTTTTTATAGACGTATTGATGCTCCAAGTGTTGATGCAACAACTAACAAGTTGACGGGTCCACGACATTATCACACATCGGCAACATCTTTTGTTTGTTGTTTAACAGGCGATTCACTTGTTGTGATGGCTGATGGAAGTGAACAACGGATCGATAGTCTTAACAATGGTGATGAAGTGCTCACTGTTAACATTATTAACAACACTACAGAGAAAAGCAGTATACATAGTTATTTCTCAAAACTAGAAAAAGACATATACGAGTTGTATGACAATAACGACGAGTTGATTATCAGATGTTCAGGAGATCATCCTATCTATATTCCTAGAGTCAATAAGTATGTGCAGGCAAAAAATATTATGTTTCCTGCAGACATTTTAGTACATAGTAAGAAAGAAGACGAGTTCGTCGTTAATGATATAGGTAGAATACTTGTGATGCGTGACGCAAATGTAATGGTATATGATTTCACAACAGTGTCTGATAATCATAACTTTATAGCCAATAGAATAGTTGTATCTAACTGTGTTGAGACACCAGAACATGCTAAAGTTGGTTTAACAAAACATTTAACACTTGCTGCATCAGTGACAAGTGTTATGTTGACACAGATACCAGTATTAAAAGAGATTATTGAGAAGAATACTGACGACATCACTTCAGTCCCAGTTACAACATTGGACGCATATACAAAAGTGTTTTTGAATGGTGAGTGGCTCGGAATTACAAGTAAAGGGATTGAGTTTGAAAAGAAGCTGCGAGATAAAAAGAAAACAGGCCAGATAAGTGCGACAGTTAGTATTGCACACAACATTCGCAATCGTGAACTGCGTGTTTATTGTGATGGAGGGCGTCTATACAGACCTGTATTCTGTGTCAAAGACAATCAGTTAGTAATGACAAAAAAAGATATGGAGAAGATTTCTACAAATCGCAGTGACAAATCAAAGATAACAGATTGGGAGAGATTCATGATTGACATGCCAGGTCTTGTAGAGTATATTGATGTTGAAGAAGCAGAATTGGCAATGGTATCACCACGAATTGGAGAAGTGAGCAAGATGCATAAACGTATGATCGCGCCTCCACCAAAACTAAACTCGAATATGGAGATAACAAACAGATATGATGATCATACATATGTTAAATATCAGTATTGCGACGTGCATCCATCATTTTTACTGAGCACCATAGCTACTAATATTCCGTTTTGTAATCATAATCAAGGTCCGCGTAACATTTTCCAATATTCACAAGGAAAACAGGCGATGGGTATCTATGCAACGAATTACAGACAGAGATTAGACAAGGCATATATCTTGTATCATCCGATGGAGCCGTTGATTCAGACACGTACAGCCAAATACACAAATATTGATAGGCTCCCATGTGGAGAGAACTGCATTGTGGCGATTGCAAGTCACACAGGTCATAACATGGAAGATTCAATCATATTTAATCAGTCTGCAATTGACAGAGGTCTTTTCAGATCAGTATCTCTTAAGAAGTTTCAGGAACAGATTCAAAAGAACCAAGTCACATCTCAAGACGACATTTTCATAAAACCAGATCCAGAAAAAGTATCTGGTATGAAACACGGATCTTATGACAAACTTGATGAGACTGGAAAGATCCCTGAAGAACATTCTGTTGAATATGGCGACATTATTATAGGTAAAGTGACACCAATTCAGGCTGTCGGCAATTCGATGAAAGTGTTTAAAGACAGTAGTACAATCTACAAAGATACTGATCCAGGTATAGTAGATAAAACTTGGACAGGAATATATACTAATGAAGGCTTAGAAATGGTTAAAATGAGAATTCGGAGTGAGCGTATCCCTAACGTGGGTGACAAATTTTGCATAACGGGAGAACATGACGTTTTAACTGATCAAGGATGGGTAAATATTAAGCAAATTACAATGGACCATAAGGTAGCTACATTGAAAAATGGCAAATACCTGAAATACAGAACTCCGACACATATATACAATATTGATTATGACGGACCACTATATTCTTTAAGATCGCAACAAGTCGACTTAGATGTTACTATAGATCACCGGATGTGGGTGAAAAAACGTAATTCAAATAAATTTGAAGGAATTCCTGCTATTGATGTTGTTGGCAAACGTGTAAACTACAAAAAGGATTGCATAAATAACAATGTTGATATCGAGACTATGGATTTCCCGGAAACAATATTCAATAAAAAAACACTAGAACCAAAATCTATTGATATGGATTTGTGGCTAGAATTCTTGGGTATTTTTATAGCAGACGGATGTTTAGGCAAAAAACCTGACATTGCTTTAGCCGGATCGAAACCTCGTAAAATTACTCATATTAAAAATGTTTGTGAATTATTAGATATAAGATGTACAACTACATTTAGTAATAGATCAGATGCGAAAGACGGGTGGTTCCAGCAAAATATTTCACATCATATTAAGGACCCCCATATGTGGGATTTCCTCGAAACTTATAATGTCGGTGCTATTAATAAATTTTTACCTGAATTTGTATGGAAACTAAGTCAGAAACAGGCAAGAATATTATTAAATTCTTTAATATCGTGTGACGGATCAAATAATGTTCAAGGGTCTGTATGTTACTATACATCATCAGAAAAACTAGCGGAAGATGTTATGCGATTAGCATTGCATGCTGGGTGGTCTGGCAACATCAAACTTATACGACCTAAAGGTTCTGTATGGAATATAGCCGACAAAACAGGTACTACTAATGCAGACGCATTGTCTGTCAGAATAGTCAAAAAGAAAAATGAACCACAGGTTAATCATGGTCACATAAAAACACAAAACGGGCAAAGTGAAACTATTATTGAAAAATATAATGGAAAGGTGTATTGCTTAGAAGTACCAAATCATGTATTCTATGTAAGACTTAATGGCAAGGGTGTATGGACACATAATTGCTCGCGACATGGACAAAAGGGAACAATAGGCATAAAGCTTAGACAAGCAGACATGCCGTTTACAGAAGAAGGGTTAACACCAGATCTTATTGTCAGTCCAAACGCTTTCCCAAAACGTATGACTATTGCGCAATTGATTGAGTCTGTTTTTGGAAAAACATGTGCGCTAACTGGTGTGTCAGGAGATGGAACACCTTTTACAAAGCCTGATATGGAAAGCACTAGAAAAGAGTTAGAGCGACGCGGTTATAGAAACGATGGGACAGAGTATATGTACAACGGTATGACTGGTAAAAAGATGGAGACAACTATCTTTATTGGCCCTACATATTATCAGCGATTGAAGCACTTAGTTTCAGATAAGGTACATTCGCGTGCTCGTGGGCCAAAAACAAGACTGACACGACAACCACCAGAAGGCAGAAGCAGAGACGGCGGTCTGCGTGTTGGTGAAATGGAGAGAGACGCCATCATTGCACATGGTCTTGCCTTCTTTTTGAAAGAACGTCTTATGGATGTATCTGACATATACTGGGTCTATATATGTGGCCAATGTGGCCTCTTCGCTCAACGTATGCTGAGAAAAAACAGTAGAAATAGATTGTCATATAATGATGTCTATCACTGTCCGTCATGTAATAACAAGTCTAATATCCATAAAGTAAGAATGCCCTATGCGTTCAAGTTAATGCTTCAAGAATTGATGGCAATGAGCATTGCTCCACGTATTCGCGTTAAAGACGTTGAATAAAGCACTTGCATTAGATAATAAATGCTATTAAAAATTGAATATCGTATATATTATTACTTTAAATAATATATACATACACTGATGTCCAGACAAAACATGTCTGGTACCGATAAACTAATTGATGCATGTAGATATAACAGACCAGAACAGGCACTGAAACTTATAGAGACAGGCGAATCAAAGCCTGAACATGTTGACAACTACGGTCATACTGCTTTAATTTGGGCATGTAGTAAGAAGATGTCTGAAGTGGCACTAAAACTTATAGAGACTGGCAAATCAAAGCCTGGGCAAGTTAGTAACAGCAAAACCACTGCTTTAATTTGGGCATGTAGAAACAATATGTCTGAAGTGGCACTAAAACTGATAGAGACTGGCAAATCAAACCCTGAACAAGTTAACACCAACGGTAATACTGCTTTAATTTGGGCATGTAGAAAGAATATGTCTGAAGTGGCACTAAAACTGATTGAGACTGGAAAATCAAAGCCTGAACAGGTTAACAACAGAGGCATTACTGCTTTAATTTGGGCATGTAGAAACAATATGTCTGAAGTGGCACTAAAACTCATAGAAACCGGCAAATCGAAGCCTGAACATGTTGACAACTACAGTTATACTGCTTTATTTCGGGCATGTGAAAACAATATGTCTGAAGTGGCATTAAAACTTATAGAGACAGGCGAATCAAAGCCTGAACATGTTGACAACTACGGTTATACTGCTTTAATTTTTGCATGTGGTAACAAGATGTCTGGAGTGGCATTAAAACTTATGGAGACTGGCAAATCAAAGCCTGGGCAAGTTGACAGTATCGGTTATACTGCTTTAATTTGGGCATGTCAAAACAATATGTCCGAAGTGGCACTAAAACTCATTGAGACAGGCAACGCAAACCCCGGACAAGTTGGTGTCAACAGTACTACTGCTTTAATTTGGGCATGTGAAAACAAGATGTCTAAAGTGGCATTAAAACTTGCAGAAACAAGCGAATCAAAGCCTGATCATGTAGACAGTGATAGATGCACTGCTTTACTTTCTGCATGTCATAATAAGATGTCTGAAGTGGCATTAAAACTGATTGAGACTGGCAAATCAAAGCCTGAACATGTTGACAGTGACGGTTATACTGCTTTAATTTGGGCATGTAGTAACAAGATGTCCGAAGTTGCATTAAAACTTATAGAGACTGGCAAATCAAAGCCTGAACAGGTTAACAACAGAGGCATTACTGCTTTAATTTGGGCATGTAGAAAGAATATGTCTGAAGTGGCATTAAAACTTATAGAGACTGGTGAATCAAAGCCTGAACATGTTGACAGTGACGGTAATACTGCTTTAAATTGGGCATACAAACACAACACGACAGAAGTGATATTAAAATTGTTAGTACACTTGACAAAACAAAATCTGAACGCACAAAGATAGCAATGGCAATGGTGGCACGACTATGTGAATAAAACTGAATATCGTATATATTATTTCTATAAATAATATGTACATATACTGATGTCTGGACAAAACATGTCTGATACCGATAAACTAATTGATGCATGTAGATATAACAGACCAGAACAAGCACTAAAACTTATAGAGGAAGGCAATGCGAATTTCAATCATGTTGACTATAATGGTCGCCACACTGCTTTAATTTTAGCATGTAGAAACAAGATGTCTGAAGTGGCATTAAAACTTATAGAGACTGGCGAATCAAAGCCTGAAAATGTCAGTAACAGATGTAATACTGCTTTAATTTGGGCATGTGAAAACAAGATGTCTGAAGTGGCACTAAAACTTATAGAAGAAGGCAATGTGAATTTCAATCATGTTGACAGTGACGGGTACACTGCTTTATTTTGGGCATGTAGAAACAAGATGTCTGAAGTGGCATTAAAACTTATAGAGACTGGCGAATCAAAGCCTGGACAAGTTGACAGTGACGGTGCTACTGCTTTAATTTGGGCGTGTTTTAACAAGATGTCTGAAGTTGCACTAAAACTAATAGAGACTGGCAAATCAAAGCCTGAACAGGTTACCGACAGAGGCAATACTGCTTTAATTTGGGCATGTGTTAACGAGATGTCTGAAGCAGCACTAAAACTTATAGAGACTGGCAAATCAAACCCTGAACAAGTTAACACCAACGGTTGTACTGCTTTAATTTATGCATGTCAAAACAAGATGTCTGAAGTTGCACTAAAACTTATTGAGACTGGCAAATCAAAGCCTCAACATGTTGACAGTGACGGTGATACTGCTTTAATTTTAGCATGTAGAAAGAATATGTCTGAAGTGGCACTAAAACTTATAGAGACTGGCAAATCAAAGCCTGAACATGTTAAAAATGATACTACTGCTTTATTTATTGCATGTAGTAGCAATATGTCTGAAGTTGCACTAAAACTTATTGAGACTGGCAAATCAAAGCCTCAACATGTTGACAGTGACGGTGATACTGCTTTAATTTTAGCATGTCGAAATAAGATGTCTGAAGCGGCATTAAAACTTATAGAGACTGGCGAATCAAAGCCTGGACAAGTTAGTGACAACAGAACTACTGCTTTAATTTGGGCATGTGTTAACAATATGTCTGAAGTAGCACTAAAACTTATAGAGACAGGCAAATCAAAGCCTGAACATGTTGACAGTAGCAGTAATACTGCTTTAATTTGGGCGTGTTTTAACAAGATGTCTGAAGTGGCACAAAAACTCATTGAGACTGGCAAATCAAAGCCTGGACATGTTGACAGTGACGGTTATACTGCTTTAATTTGGGCATGTAGAAAGAATATGTCTGAAGTGGCACTAAAAC
>JACCDN010808010.1_pt1 | contig 11741 bp, 1 predicted proteins | sample 7441691 | NCBI WGS metagenome assembly JACCDN01 (sample SAMN15323439, study PRJNA562643) | freshwater metagenome | isolation source: river surface water | place: USA:Blue River Watershed | collected 2017-08-16
GTGCCAGCCACAAAGTGGACACCACTGCGCCTTATGTCATCAGCCTGTCTGACAACGTCACTGACCCAGTGACCAATGGCAATGTGTCCTTCACTGTCACCTTCAATGAAGCATTTGGCACAGGTCAAACACTGACCAAGGACTACTTCAGTGCCAACTACGGCAGCGTGCAGTCCGTCACCCCAACCGGCACCGCCAACCAATACACCGTGTTGGTCACGCCTTCTTCGGATGTGCCCGGTGCAGACTTGGCGTTGACCTTCAAGAGCACGGCTGGCAGCGTCACGCTCACCGACGTGGCGAGCAATGCGGCGGCGGCCAGCACTTCATTGGACGGCTTGGGCAAGCAGGCCATTGACACCCGCAAGCCCACGGTCACCCTCTCCACACAAACCCAGACCAACAACGACGACAACGTCGTCTTCCGAAGCTCCGAGACCGGCACCGCCTATTTGGTCGATGCCAGCGTCACCGTGAACGGTGTGGCCGACATCACGCCACTCGCAGCGTCGCGCAAAAAAGCCATGGACATCACCGCTCTCGGCTCATCAGACCTGAACCTCAACACCACCGGTCTGGCTGCGGGCAGCTACAAGCTGTATGTGTTCGACAAAGCGGGCAACCTAGGCACCAACACCACGGCCACGGTTACCTTGGTCGATGGCTACACCCTGCACGGCAGCGTCAATGGGGTGAACGTGGAAGGCTGGAACCTCATCAAACCCACCACGGTGACGGTGGGGGGCAACACGCAAAGCGTGTACTTCCTCGACAAGTCGGGCGATGGTGTCGTTGGCGCAGACGACATGGTGGACCACAACACCCTGGACAAAGTCTTCAACGTTTCGGGCTCGGGTGCCGACACCAATGACACGACCAGCACGGCCAACCTCAACACATCGTCTGTGCTGGCGGGCAAAATTTACCTTGCCAACAGCACAACGACTGCGGGCAACTTGGTCGATGGCGCTGTCGGCAATGGCGATACCACCCTCACTGCTTTGTGGGACACCAACAACGCAGGCGGCGGCACCAGTGGCATCCCCGCTGGTTGGGCCACAGGCAGCTACTGGGCCAGCACACTGGGCACTGCGGCTGAGCAGCATGCGGCGCTGAACCTGTCTACGGGTGTGGCCTCTGTTCAATCAGACACGACCACCAACTATGCAGCGGTTCGCTTTGAAAGCGGCTTGCCCACCATCAGCCTCGTGAACGACAGTGGCAGCAGCCGCAGCGACAACATCACCAACAAGGCAACGGTGCAAATCACCAATGTGCCAGCGGGCCACTACTGGCGCTGGTGCATCACGGGCAACGACACCGTGAACAGGGATTGGAGTGCCCTATTTTTGGTGGACACCACCAACACCTTCGATCTGCCCACCGTCGACGCGGTGGATGGCGTGAAGTACCTCAGCGGCCAAATCAAGGTCGAGGCCTACCTGCCAGACGGCACAACGCTCTACCGCACCGGCAACAGCAACCAAGCTGACTGGACCATTGACACCGTGGGCGGCACGGTGCCCAACACGGTGACTTTGAGCGCCTTGACCGACCAGCATGTGGACGATGGGTTGACCACATCCATAGGCATGGGTACAAACCTGACCACCTCAGCGGTGTCCAACGACAGCAAGCCCACCGTGTCCGGCTCGGTCACCTTTACATCGGGCTACGACCGCACCAACACAGCGGCCAACGTGTACCAAGTTGGCCTAGGCGGTAGCGAAACGCTCGTAGGCACCTTTGCCATTGACGCGTCCAACCAATGGTCGGGTGCCTTGTCTACCCCTATCAGTGTGGATGGCGGCTATGGCACGGTCAACATCAATGTGAAAGCGGCCAGTTCTGACATTGCCGGCAACCTGATTGGCTCTGCCACGTCTGCCAGCTTCAGCTACACCCTAGACCTGAACCCACCTGCTGCCCCCACCATTGGCCAAGTGAGCAATGCCTCGCGCACCACAACGGCTTCGGACAGCGCCATCAACTATGCGCCGACCGCCGTGCGCGTCAACCTGCCTTCCGACAGTGCCAGCGCCACGGGAACCAAGCTCGAGGCGGGCGACTCTGTGCAGCTCTACGACAACGGCGTGGCAGTGGGTGGCTTGGTCACACTGAGCGCGACTGACCTGTCGCGCAGCTACATCGATATCACCCCCACCAGCGCAGTGTTGGATGGTGCACACAGCTTCACCGCGCGCCTGGTGGACCGTGTGGGCAACGTGAGCACGCCTTCAACAGCTTTTAGCGTCACCGTAGACACTGTGGCGCCGACTTTGGGGACGGTCACCGTCACCGATGACCAAGGCATCATCAAGGGCGACTACACCGCAGCTTTTGCCACAGACGACAGAAGCCCCACCGTCACCGTGCTGCTGCCCAGCGGCGGCGCATCCGCGCCCCGCGCGGGCGATGTGGTGCGCTTCCTCTCGGGCACCACGGTGCTCACAAGTGTGACCCTGACTGACAGCCACGTGACCGCTGGCAAGCTGACCACAGACATCACGCTGGGCAGCACCACGGCGGATGATGGCACCAAAAACCTCACACTGGACATCACCGACGCGGCTGGCAACCGCACCACCACGACGCCCATGGCCATCACGTTGGACACCCAAGCGCCTACGGCGACAGAGACTGCTTTGACGCCGTTGATGTCGGCAACATTCGAAGATGACTACGGTCTGAGCCGGGGTGTGGTCACGTTGTCTTCGGCAACGACCACGGACGACACCACGCCCACCATCGATGGCACGTTCACGGGTCTCACCAGTTTGGGTACCTACAGGATTGCCATCTTTGACAAGTTCGGTACGTCGCCCACGTTTGACTTCAAGGGCTTGGCCACCCTGACAGGTGGCACGGGTTGGAGCTTCACCTTGCCCACCATCCCCAGCACGCAGTACGGACTCCACACCTTCCGTGCCGTCTTGGTGGACGAGGCGGGCAACCAGAGCGCCACGGCCTTTGCGGAGAGGGGCTTGACGGTTCAGGGCCTCAAGTTGTCGCTCGAAGACACCAGCAACGTCGGGCGCACGACAGACACGGCAAGCGATGGCGTCACGGCCACGGGCGCACTGGTGGTGAGCAACATCGATGGCTACAAGTCCTCATGGCAATACTCCCTGGACGGCGGCACGACCTGGAAGACGGTCAGCACCTCGAACGGCAGCGACACCCAAATCTGGACGGGTTATGCCGGAGGCAGTGACATCTCGGTGACCACGGTGGTGACCAACACCGCCACCTCCACGTCGGCCAAGGTCTACCTGCCCGAAGGCCAGTACCTGAGCTCGAATCTGATGGTGCACAACGGAGGCGGCGGCAGTGAAACGGCTGCGGCCGAAAACCAGTCTTTGACGTCGACCGTGACCACCTCCAATGTCGTGGTGGACTGGTTCACCAAGACCACCGATCAGGTGGCCCTGCGCATCAATGGCACGAACGATCCCGCAGACAACTCGGGCAACAACGTGCTGAGCAACGCAGGCTCCGGCGAGGTCTTGACGCTGGGCCACCTGGGGCTGGTGCAAGGCCTGCAGAACAGCGCCACCAACCCGGCGGCGGTGAGCATCAAGTTCAGCAACTTTATAGCCAACAACATCGGCATTGCGCTCAACGGTGCGGCACTGGCGGAGGGTGGCTCGGTCACCATGGACGACGTGATCAACAACCGTGTGGTGGTGACCTACAGCCAGACGGGTCTGGTGGTGGGCCAGGCCGCATTTGCTCGGGCGGAGTTTGAAGTGTCTGAAACGGGTTGGAAGAGCAATGCCAACTTCAAGGGACTTCTGAACTTCGACTACACCACCAACCAGGTCATCATCTGGGGCGATGCCTCAGGGAGGGGCACCAGTGGTCGAACCGGCACCATGACCTCGACGGAACCCCAGAATGGTTTGGGCAACGACGACAAGCTGTTGGGTGGCACCGGCAATGACGTGCTCATTGGTGACGGTTCGGGCGGTGGTGCGGGGCGCAGCAACGGCACGTCGACGGTGGGCTTGGGCGGCAGTGCCGGTGGCGGTGCCGACGTGATCTGGGGCGGCGCGGGGGACGACATCATCCTGGGCGACGGCTACAGCGGTTCCAAGATTTCAGCTACTCCAGGCCCCGGTGGACTTGGTGGTGGCGGTGGCGGCGGTACCGTTGGCGGCAGCCAGCCCACTGCCAACAACGGTGGTTTCGGCGCGGGTGATGGCGGCGCGACAGGTTCCACGGGGGCGGCTGGCACGGCAGCCCAGCTTGGCTATACCAGCTCTGGTACCTCAGGTGGTACCTCATCGTCGGTGGTAGGCGGAACAACGATCACGACAGCCTATTCCGGCGGCGGGGGTGGCGTTTATGCAGCAAGCGGGTACACCACCGATGCCATCGTGGTGGAGAACACGTCCAGCCCCAATGCCTGGGCCACAGGCAATGGGACGACGCTGAACACCAGCGGCAACATCACGACGCACTACAACTGGTTGAATGGGCAAATGGGCAAGCTCAACCCGGCAGAGCTCTTCGTGAATGGCTCTGGCCAATTCGTTGCTTCCGGCGGTACCACGGTCAACCAAACGCCGGGCACCGGCAATGACATCTTGTTTGGTGGCGCGGGCAATGACCGGATCGTCGGCGGCAACGGCAGTGACGCCATCTATGGCGGCACCGGCAACGACGTGATGTGGGGCTTGGGCGGCGCTGTCAGCGGCACCAACAACGACATCTTCTATTGGCTGCGTGGTGACGCAGGGACGGGCGCTTCTGACGAAATCCGTGACTTCAACTCGGCAACGATGAAGATCAACCTGTCGGGTCTGCTGGAAAACAGGGAAGCAGGCAGTGCACCAGGCGCCAACCTGAAGGACTGGATCACCAGCATCACGTCGGTCGCGGCAGGCACCGCAGCGGCATCGCTCAACTCCACCTTGAACTCGACGTTCGGTTCCTCCATCACGTCCAACCCGGCCGTCACGACGATGGTGATCGACGTGGATGGCGCCGGCGTCGGCACGGTCACGCAGACCATCTACCTCCGTGGCTTCTCGACGACGGTGACCAACGCCGATACCTGGGTCGCCAACGGCTGGCTGGGGATCTAAACATGCACGCGGCCAACCCCATGTTGTGCTGGTTCACCTCGCCCAAGTCTTTGGGTGTGGTGAACGGGTGTGTGCAGCTTGCGGCGCTTACTTTAATTCTTGAACAACTCTAAAAAATCATCATGAACATTCAAACTCTTTCTCTGTCCAAGGTTGCTGGCACATCGGTGCGTGCCACAGGTTTTTCTTCGGCCCAATTCAAAGCTGCCACGTGGCGCGGCGACGACTTGCTGGTGCAGATGAAAAATGGCGAAGTGTTGGTGCTCAAAGGTGCCAATGCCAAACGCCTGAGTACGCCTGATTTCTTTTTGGTGTTTGACGACACCAGCTTGCCGCTGGCCAGCTTTGCACCGGGCATGGACCAGCCCGTGGCCAACAAGGCGCCGCATGTGCCGCCTTTTGAAGTTGCAGCGCCTGTGAAGGTGGGCAAGTTGCCCCCGGGTGGCCAAAAAGCCAAGGGTGCTGCCGTGACCGATGAGGCCCTTGCCGACGAAGCGTGGGCCGACCAAGCCTTGGCCTCTACAAACGCGTCTGCCAACACGGCTGCGCCTGACGCCAGTGTGTCCACCTCTTCGGTGCCGCTGGCTGACAACGCATCCACGGCCTCTGCGGCCAGCACAACGCACACCTCCGCCGACGCCGCTGCCGCTGCACCCACCACGGCTTCGCTGGGTAGCAGCTTGTGGGGCTGGCCTGCTGTGGCGCTGGGCGCGGGTGGGGCGGTGGCACTGGCGCAAGGAGGCGGTTCTGCGGCGGCAGCTGATGCCGCGGCCAAGTCGGCAGGCACGGTCAGTGGCGTGCTGGTGCTGGGCCCTGTGACCAATGGCAAAGACTTGCGCGTCAACGTGTACGACGCCAAGGGCAATTTGTTGGGGTCTGACGCGCCCAACAATGATGGCTCGTTCACCGTCTCGCTTGACAAAGCCCCTGCCACAAGCGTCATTCGCGTGGTGGTTGCCCCCGTGTCTGGCAATACCGGCAGCAACGACTACATCGGTGAAGACGGCAACAGATACGACTTGTTGAACCCCGTGAGTGCCTTGACCACGTTTGAGGCGGGCAAAGCCAGCACCGTCAACGTGACGCACTACACCGACATCTTGGCGCGTAAATTGGCCCCCACAGGCGCGATTGAGCTCAGCGCCACAGAGCTGAAGGCGGCCAGCACCGCGTTTGCCAAAGCGCTGGGTGTGGCCACCACAGACACCCCCATCGAACAGCTGCACCCCCAACCCACGAGGGATGCCCAAGGCAACATCACAACCAACCCAGACCTGTATGGCCAGTTGCTCAAAACTGTGTTTGAACAAGTGAAAGCAGCGCAAGATGTTCTAGGTGAAACCGCCACAACCGAACAAAAGGTGAATGCCGTAGCCGTAACGCTCAATACTCTGGCCCAAGCCATCACCATCGACCTGCCCACCAGCACAGCCACCACTGCGTCTGTGAGCGTTGAGCCCGACTTGGGCAAGGTGGTGCTGGCTGCCAAAGTGGCCGACTACGCAGCAGCCGTCAAGGCAGACCCCAGCAGCACAACCGCCGTAGCCAAGGCGCCTTCGGTGGACGACTTCCAAGCTGCGGGCATTCCGGTGACCACACCCGAAGCCGCTAAGGCCGTCAGCGCTGCTGCGGCGGTGGCGGTGAACACGCCCCCGCCTCCGGGCGCCGCTGCACCAGCATTGGTCGAAACCGTTGCCAACGCTGCGACTGAGACAGTAGCAGCGCAAAACAAAGCCCCCACCGCCGTTACCCTGACCACGGTACTCAGTGAGATTGCAGAAATCACGACCGGAGGCAAAGCCCCCCTCACCAAAGTGGCTGACATTGCGGTGACCGACGATGGCTTGGGCACGAACGCGCTGACGCTGGCAGGTGCTGATAAAGACAGCTTTGAATTGCAAGGCAATGCGCTCTACCTCAAGGCCGGCACCACGCTCGACTTCGAGGCGAAGAAGACCTATGCGGTGAAGGTCCAGGCTGCCGATGCTGCGGTCACCGGCAGCGCGCCGGTGAGCGCCGACTTTACGCTCAATGTCGCCAACGGCAACGATGCGCCCACGGCAGTGACGCTGACCAGCGTGATCGAAGCCAACCAGATCGCCGAGAACACGCCGGTGACCACCCGCCTGAAGGTCGCCGACATTGCGGTGACCGATGATGGCCTGGGCACCAACGCGTTGACGCTGGCAGGTGCCGATGCCGCCCACTTCGAGATCGACGGCCGGACGCTCTACCTCAAGGCGGGCACCACGCTCGACTTCGAGGCGAAGAAGACCTATGCCGTGTCGGTCCAGGCCGCCGATGCAGCGGTCAGCGGCAGCGCGCCGGTGAGCACCGACTTCACGCTCAATGTGACCGACGGCAACGATGCGCCCACGGCCGTGACGCTGACCAGCGCGATCGAAGGCGACCAGATCGCCGAGAACACGGCGGTGACCGAGCGCCTGAAGGTTGCCGATATTGCGGTGACCGACGATGGCTTGGGCACGAACGCGTTGACGCTGGCAGGTGCTGACGCCGCCCACTTCGAGATCGACGGCCAGACGCTCTACCTCAAGGCGGGCACCACGCTCGACTTCGAGGCGAAGAAGACCTATGCGGTGACGGTCCAGGCTGCCGATGCAGCGCTCACCAGCAGTTCGCCGGTAAGCGCCGATTTCACGCTCAGCGTGACCGACGTGAACGAGGCACCCACAGCCACAGGCAGCGTGAGCCCAGTGACGGCTTTCAAAGACACGCCCATCACCGAGATTGACCTCTCGACCCAGTTTTCAGATGTGGATGTGGGTGACACGCGCACCTACAGCTTAAGCACAGGCAGTGTGTTGCCAGAGGGCCTGAGCTTAGACACACACAGAGGCAAGATCAGCGGCACACCCAAGGCGACGACCTCGGGCACCAGCAGCATCACCGTGGTGGCCACAGACACAGGGGGGTTGACGGCAGAGCAAACCTTCAGCCTGACGGTCAACGCCATCAACCATGCGCCCACAGGTACAGACGGCAGCGTTGCCGCCAAAGAAGACAGCCCCTATGTTTTGAAAGCCGCAGACTTTGGGTTTAAGGATGCAACAGGCGAAACAGGGGAGTTGCTAAACGTCATCCTCACCGCCTTGCCAGCACAAGGCAGCTTGAAACTGAACGGCACCGACGTGACCTTGACCGACGGCAAAGCCGTGGTCAGCAAGGCCGATATTGACGCCGGAAAACTCATCTTTCAAGGGGCAGCCAACCAACACGCAGTCAGCTATGCCACCCTGAGTTTCAAAGTGCAAGACAACGGCGGCACGGTGGGCACAGGCGCAGCAGACACCTCGGCCAGCGCCAACACCTTGACCTTCAACGTGGCGGCAGTCAACGACGCGCCCACAGGCACAAACGGCAGCGTTGCAGCCACCGAAGACGTGGCCTATGTTTTGAAAGCCGCAGACTTTGGGTTTAAGGATGCAGAAAGCGAAACGGATGTGTTGCTGAACGTCATCCTCACGGCCTTGCCAGCACAAGGCAGCTTGAAACTGAACGGCACCGATGTGACCTTGACCGACGGCAAAGCCGTGGTCAGCAAGGCCAATATTGACGCCGGACTACTCACCTTCCAAGCCGACCCCAATGCCAACGGTGATGGCTATGCCACCCTGAGCTTCAAAGTGCAAGACAGCGGTGGCACAGACAACGGTGGTGCAAACACCTCGGCCAGCGCCAACACCTTGACCTTCAACGTGGCGGCAGTTAACGACGCGCCAACGGCCAAGGGCACGGTGAGTGCGGTGGCCGTGACAGCAGGCACCGCCATCACAGATATTGATTTATCGAGCAAGTTTGAAGACGTAGACACAGGCGACAACACCCTGACCTACACGGTCACGGGTGGCACCTTGCCGTCAGGCTTGAGCCTGACGGACGGCAAAATCACGGGCACGCCCGACACACCCACCAGCGGCACAAGCCGCATCACCGTCACCGCCACAGACAGCAGCGATGCCAAGGCAACACAAATGTTTGACCTGACCGTGCTGCGCCCTGTGAGCGTGGACAAGGTGGCGGGTGACGATGTGATCAACCTCGCTGAGAAAAACGCATCTGCAGCACTGACCGGCATGGCCGTGGCGGGCAGTACCGTCACCATTACCTTGCCTGATGGCACCACCCAACGCACCACCACGGCGGATGACACAGGAGCTTGGACCTATACCCTCACAGACGCTGACTACACGGCTTTGGGTCAAGGTACGGGCAAAGAGGTCAGCGTCTCGTCCTACGACCCTGTGACCAAGGTGACAAGCCCAACAGTCACACACACATTTGGCATTGACACGGTGGTGCCGGAGTTTGTCCTCCCACCTATCGATCATTCGGGCGGATGGAGCATGACCAGGGTGTGGGGCATGACCACGGTGAACCGTGTGGCGGATTTGGACTTGTCCACGATCAAGATCGAAGTCGGTTTTGAAGGCTTTTCCTACCACTTAACCGGTGGTTCTGTTCTGTCGACGACGCCAGGAGCCGCGACTTTGAAGTTTTGGTGTCAAAAGGTGCATGACTATCAGGCTCGTTATCTGGATGTCCAAGTCAGCGACGTTGAAAATGGCATTGCTGTCAATGTTCTCAAGTATTACGACCAAAACAGCTACACCGGCCTGGTGGAGAACCACCCCTTAATACTTGTTAAAGAACTGCTTCACTTTCAGGCAGAGCCTATCGCAGGAGCTTCGCCTTTGGCGCTTGCGATGGATTCGGGGGGCAGTGCCAGCGACTTGATCACCACCAATGGGCAAGTCAATGTGAAAGCGCTTGAAGCAGGTGCCACTTGGAAATACAAGGTGGACGACAGTGCTGACTATCAAGAGGGTGGCAGCGACAAGAGCTTCACGGTGACGGGGGATGGCGAACATACGGTCAACGTGCAGCAGTTTGACGCGGTGGGCAACCCCAGCAAAGTCGAGTCGCTGACCTTCACACTGGACACCACGCCTCCCACGTTCACAGACGGTGACACCCAAACCGTGAGCGTTGCCGAAAACACCGCCATTGCGACGGCGGTACTCACCGCCTCGGCCACAGACAAGGATGTGGCCGTGACCCAATATGCCTTTGCTGGTGGCGATGACGATGGCAAGTTTGACCTTGATGCGGCGACGGGTAAGTTGACTTTCAAAGCCAGCTCCGACTTTGAAGCCCCCAGCAGCAAAGCAGGTAGCAACGCCTACACCGTCAAAATCAAGGCGGTCGACACCGCAGGCAACAGCGCGGTGCAAACCATCACGGTGAACGTGACCGATGTGAACGAGGCGCCCACACCAAAAGGCACCGTGAGCGACTTAACGGCCACCAAGGGCGAAGCCATCACAACGCTGGACCTGTCAAGCTACTTCAAAGATGTGGATGCTGACGACAAGTTGACCTATGCCGTCAAAGAAGACGCTAGCTTGCCGACAGGCCTTGTTCTTGATGCCGATACAGGCAAGATCAGCGGCACGCCTCTTGCCGCAACTCACGGGGCTAGCGCAATCACCGTGGTGGCCAAAGACAAGGCTGAACACACGGCAGAGCAAACCTTCAACATCACGGTCACAGCCACGGCGCCTGTGGCAGTGCTTACCCAAGTCAGTGATGATGTAGGCCCAGTGCAAGGCGATGTCGCCGCGCTGCAAGTGACACGCATTGCCAGCCCAGCCATGACGTCGATTGAGAACCGCGTCACCATCACCCCCACGGTGTCCGGCAGCATGACGGTGGAGGGATGGTTTAAAACCGATGCCCCCATCAGTAGCACCACCCAGCAACTGTTTCACTTGGGTGGCATGGAGCTGCAGGTCATCGACGGCACTTTGCGCACATGGGCTTCGCCAACATCGCTTTCGTCAGACGGGAACCAAACTGTTTCTTCATTCACGGTAGACAACCAATGGCACCACTACGCCTTGACCACCGATGGTGCGGGTCATTGGCAGGTGTGGGTGGACGGCGTGTTGAAGCAAGAGCGCGAGGGCGGCAGCATTGGTGCAACACCTGCTGCACAGACGATTTATGTGGGTGGCCACGCATCGGCCGCGAGCGCTGGTTTGCGTGGTGCCGTGGGCCAGGTGCAAGTGTGGGACAGCCAACGCACAGCCACCGAGATAGCCGCCGACATGCACGACACCTACACCGGTGGCAAAAACATCGCGGGCGAAACCCCTGCCAACCTTGTGGGGGTGTGGGCCTTGGCCGGCAATGGCGACAACCAAGTCAGCGGTGGTGTCAGTGCCACGCTGGGCAGGGACACCCGCAGTGAGGCGGCGTCCATCCAGTTCTTGTTCAACTACCAGACCGACGACGCCACCCCAACACTCAGCGGCACACTCAACGTTGCGCTGGGCAGTGGCGAGCGCTTGGTGCTGCTGGACGGCGACACCGAAGTGCCTGCCACGGCGACCCTAGCGGCTGATGGTTTGAGCTGGCATTTGGTTCCCACCTCGCCTTTGGGCCTAGGGGCACACAACTTGGTGGTGAAGGTCAAGCTGGCCGACGACACATACAGCACCAGCCCCACGCTGGCGCAGGAAACTTACCATGTGACAGTGGCAGCACCGCTGACGCACCCCGCCACCTTCGGCGGCGACACCAGCGGCAGCGTGACCGAAGACGCTGCGACCAACACCGTCAACGGCA
>JACCDN010095379.1_pt1 | contig 11740 bp, 23 predicted proteins | sample 7441691 | NCBI WGS metagenome assembly JACCDN01 (sample SAMN15323439, study PRJNA562643) | freshwater metagenome | isolation source: river surface water | place: USA:Blue River Watershed | collected 2017-08-16
TCAATTGTAACCAATCCTGTTATTATATTGTTATCGCCAATATAAACTTTGCCTTTTTCTTTACCCCAAAACTTTTTGTGTTCAGCCGGGTCGCCTATAATACAATAAGCGCCAATATAATTGTTGTCGCCTAATTCAACGTTGTCGCCAATTATGGCGGTTGGGTGTATAAAATTTGCCATTATTTTTTTGGTTTACGTCCGCGTTTCTTTGGTTCAGGTTTTAAAGTAACTTCAATTCCTTCAGGTGTTTCTTTTAATTCAACCCTGTCTGAAATATCTTTTAATTTAGAAACGTCAATATTTGAATAAAAATTGTTTTCTATTGGTAAACTTTTTGGTTGTTGCTCGTACCATTTGTACAAACGCATAATCATTTCGTATTTACAAGCGCCGCACCAAACAGACAATAAAAAATTAGGGTCTAAATATAATCTGTAAATGTGTTCGTACATTTGAAGTTCTGACAATTCAAGGTTTCTGATAAACCCGTTCTTTGCAGTTTCATAATTACCAATATTGGCTTCCAACCAATTGCGGTGTTCTTCTTTTATTTCCATAAATTCCAAATTAATTTTGATAAAATTGGCGCTAAAAATCCGGCAATAAACATTGTTGAAGTAATGTTTTGGATTAATTCAGGTGCGAAATAGTGTATTGGTGCAAGCCACGCAGCCAAGCAACTTGCGCAATTAAATGGCTTGAAATTTGCCTTCCATTTAAAGGGAAGGTTATGTATATCGTTAATAAATAGTGATGCACAGACGGCGGTTATAATTGATAAAATCATTTGCGTATGTTTGTTTTCATTAATTTTTTGGTTTTATTTATAGTCCTTACGATTGACATATACGGAATGCCTGTTTTACGGCTTAATTCTTTAGCGTTCTTCTTAAAGTCAATCGCATAAAGCTTCAATATTTCCTTATTGTACCAATGTAAATCCTCTAAATTCCTTTCAAGTTTTTCAAACAATTCTGTCGGTTCTTCATTTAATCGTGTCAATTCCCTGTTTACTTCATTACCTACAAACTCCGTATAATTCCTGTAATTTTTAAAAAATGTACTTCTGTCGCTTTTGATCATATTTAACATAGTTCGCACAATGTAAAATTTCAATTCGTTTCGTTCGTACATTCCAACCAACTTTGATTCGTCCATTTCACAAAGAACTAAAAAAACTTCAGCTTTCAAATCGTACTGCAATTCTTCAGGTTGCATTTTTCCAAAGGCGTCGTTTACTTCCTTTGAATCCCAATATTCCGCTAAAATTTCATTTTTGACCATTCAATTAAAGTTGGTTTATTATCCACTTCAGTACAAATATACACTATTCCGCCACATTCGTAAATATCTTTTAACCTTTCTTTTTGTTCGACGCTTAAACGGTCGCCAATCTTTTTAACTTCAACCGCTACATAAACGCCGTTTTCTGTGTACCCTTGTAAGTCCGCCCAACCTTTTTGAATCGTCCCTTTACGTTTACCAAATGGAATATTGTTTACCCTGTTCAACCTGTACCCGATACATTCAAGGTTTGTTTTTGCCCATTTTGTAAGATCGTTTGCTGATATGTCCATACTTTTTGGTAAAATTCTTTTTTTAATTCAAGCCTGTTTTGCTTTGTTTGCACTTCAGGATAATTTGCATAAAAGTCGGTAAAATTATCGGTATAACAATATTTTACAGTACCAAAGTGAGTATATTTAATTTGATAAGTTTTCAAAATATTTAACTAAAGCTAATTTTTTACATTGTGTTTCAATAAAATCTTCGTTTTTTATGCTTTTGCTGAACTGTTTTGCATCCAACGGGTGCATCTTATTTAGCCTTTGTAAATTGTCTTCGCGCACTACCTTAATTGTGTACAAAATTTCTTCAGGCGTAAAGTTTAACTTCTTCTGTTTCAATAAGATAGCAAAAACCTTATCCGCATTAAATACCTTGTTAAAGTCCTCACGTTTACCATTTAACCATTCGTTCTTTGTAAACTCAACAATCTGATCGTCTGTTAATTGTGGAACGGGCGGTTCAGGCGGCGGCGGAATATTTTTACGTACTTCGTTTGCTTTGGCTTTATAGGCATTCATTATTTGGGATATGTATTTAGGTGAAAACTTTTCAAAATGGTCTGTATTGCAATCAAAACGACCTTGTACCGCCATTTTAAACGCAATCCTGAATTCATTTATTGTAAAATGCGGGTAAGTTGTACGAATATAGTCTTCGATAATATCCAATTCCATTTTGTCCGGCAACCTTGTTAATCCAATCAAAGTGAAAATATATGCCAATGTGCTTTTCAAATTATGCACGTCAACAACTGCTAATTTTTCGCCTTTAAACGCTTCAACAATTGGTAAATCTTCTTTAGCTATTAACCCAATCGGAAAGTCCTTCCATTCGTTTGCGGCTTGCGGCAGTTGGGTCAGTATTTTTTGTATTTCCATATTTTATGCGATTTTGTAACCACGTATTAACGCGGCGTTTAATATCAAAAAACTTTTCTAATTCATAACGCAATTTACCACTTTTTGAGGGTTCGCACCAATAAGCAATAAATTCTTCGTAAGATTCAGCCAAAGTATTTTTAAAAGGTTCAATTAAAATTAAAAAGTTTGTTTGTGGGTCAACCGTAGGTTGAACAGTTATAATACTATTTACTTTACTTTCTTTTACTTTACTTTTCTTTTCTTTATGGTCGTTACGAACACTTTTGTAATGCGTTACATTTTCTGCAATGTCCTGATTTTCACGCCATTGTGAAATTCTTTTAAGGTTTTTTTCTTTATTTATCTTGTACTTTTCACTAAAGTTTAGCAATTGTTTGTTGAAAGTTTCGCCATTGTTTGATGAAATTATGTCAATACTTTCCATAAAGTTCCAACATTTTTCAAGTTTTTTGCCAACCTTTAATTGCATTTTTAGTACTTCAGTATTAACAGGTTTTTCCTGTTTAGCTAATTTTTCAAGGATAGTATAAAACAATCCTAAACCTTCATATCCATACTTCATAAAAAGCAAAGCAACCTTTTCGTCTTCAAATGCATTGCTATCGTGTAAAAAATATTTCATAATAAAAAAGGGTCGCGGGACGCCGGCAAATGGTACTTGCCGAAAATCCGTTGACCCAATATATTCCTAACTGCGTTGTACCATAACGCTTTTAATTATTTCCTGTCTGCAAATATAATGCTTTTTTCAATTCTTTTTTCAAGGAATGCAATTTTATTTCTGAACCAATCTGCGGTGTCAATTAAATCCTTTGCTGAATTGATATTGTACATTACCGTCGTATGATCGCCAACCCCAATATATTGCCTTATTTCGCTTAGTGACAAAGTCGTGTATTTTCTGATTAAATACGCAGCCGCCTTCCTTGCGTCAACAATATTTTTGGTTCGGCTTCTTACTGACATATTAACGTCAAAAATTTCCTCAACAATCAAAGATATTTTCTTTGCTTCATTTGACAATTCAGGGTCAATAATAACTTCTTCCTGTTTTATTAAATTGTTTGCCTTCATTATATTGTGCAACATTCTTAAACTTTGTCTGTGCGACTTGTAAAAGTCTAAAATTTCGCTTTGTAATGTTTGCATAATTTAAAATTCTAAATCGTCGTTATAAGGTTTGAATCCGGTTGTTTCGTTATTTACAGGCTTATTTTGCGCATCTGTCGGCGCAACGTAAGTATCTTCATAAATTTTGTAATCCGGGTGTTTTGCCTCTGTTTTGTACGAATTAACCCACATATTGTAACGTTTACCGTTAATTGCGAAATTAATTACTTCTTTTCCGTCTTTTGTGGTCTTTTTCCAAGCACCCCAATTTTCTTTTTTTACTTCTGACATTATGTTTAGTTTGTGGAATCTTCTGATTCCGGTTTAAAAAATACGGCTTTAAAATTACATTCTTTTTCCCACTTGTTTAAGAATTTTTTTAATTCTTCGTAAGCTTCAGGCGAATACCAACAGTAATGGTAAACTTCAGCTAATAACATTTGACGTTCCATTGGAAGCAATTTTTGCATTCCGTTTTCTAAGTCTTGATAAGTTTCCTGTTTCATATTATAGGTTTATTGTTTTTCAGAATCAAATTCTCTTAAAATATTAAGAACTATTTTTTGTTCATACAATCTTAATAGACCAAGTATTTCAGTATGCTTTAAGCCGCTTGTTTCAAATATTTGTCTTTCTATACCATTTTTGTCTTTAACTATTTTAATAATAATTTCTTTTTTCATATTATAAGTTTATTTTGGCTTTTTCCCAACTAAGGATTGAACGAATGGCGTCTATTTGGTGAACTGAAGAAGCGTTTATTCTGTCAAATGCGTTTTTTAAACGTGACCATTCACGCGCCTTGCTTTTAACCCACATATTAACGGTTGATGTTGCCAATTTGCCTTCCATTATTTCGTGTATTTTGTCGCCAATTTCCATATCAATAACGCATTCAATCTTATATTCTGCGGCGGTTCTATATTCGCCTGATTGTGTCATTGCAACGTTTAGCGTGTCCAATCTTTTTATCAAAGCGTCGTGGTAATCCGCCGAATCATTTTTAGGTAATGGCTTCTGTAAAAAGTCCAACATTTTTTCCGCCTTATTCGTTAATTCTTCAATGGTATATTCGCGCATTATTTACTAATTTGGTTTGACTGTAATACTTTTAAAGCTTTACTATAATCTTCATATTTTGTAAAAGCTTCAATCTTAATTGCCATTTTATTCTTTTTGTCTTCTGAAAATGGTGTATTTTCTAATAAAGTCTGTAAAAATAAACGACTATCGTCACCAACTTCGTCTTTGTGTTCATTGGTTGCGTCTGCGTCTTTAGTATCGTCGATCGCAAACAAACCGTTTAATGCATATTTACGGGCATATGAAGAAGCTGACCCGGTTATTTGTGCGGCGTCCATTCCTTTCTTTACTTCTTCTTCGCGTGCATAACCTGAAGTACGAACAATTACTTCGTTTTGCTCATTTACTAACGCAGCAACCGCCTTTACATAAAATCGGTCGTCGTAATGTTCAATCGCGTCTGAAATAACTAAATAATAACCGTACTTCGCAATAATAGGTTTAACGGCTTCAATAATGTCTTCGGCGCTTCTGTACCTGTAATTGCCGAACTTGTTGACTTGACCCTTTGGCGCTTTTAATTCTGCCTGAATTTTTACAATACTCATATAGGTTTTTTTTGGTTTTAAAATTCGTATTCTTCAAATTTTTCTGACCATTCCGACATTGGCGTAAATGGTTCTTTTGGGAAATTGTTTTTTGGTTGCTCCAATAGTTGCGGGTAATGCTTCTTTTTAAAGTTCTTCAAATTTTCCTTTGCTGACTTTAACATTTCCATACGTTTGCGCGCTTCTGTTGGGTTGCTAATATCAAACAACCATTGGAAATAACGCACGTTTTCCTGAAGCTTAAAAAGCTTTAATTCTAAATTCATTGTACTTGATGTTTAATAAATACGTCTTCAATATTTTCTAAAGCTGAATGTGCAAGTTCTTCAATGCGTTCAATGTTGTTTTCTTTTACGTAGTGCAAAATAAGATTCAAAGAACCGCGACTGAATCCCAATGCGCCTGCATAATCTGCGGCGCGGCTTAATGGCTTATGCATTAATTCACCGATTGTTGTTTGTGTTTCTGTATTCATTTGGTTTGTTTAGACAACAAATATACAGGTTTTACACAATGTAAACAAAGTTATTTAGTGACGAACGGTAAAATAAATTGATGAATGGTAAACTTAGTTCAAATTTTTGTGGAAATATAACATTTCGTCCCCGCCGTATGCGTATTCAGGGAAATAAAACTTAAATCCGCAGGCAATTAGATTATTTGCCGACGGGTAATTGTCCTTTGTAGTGTATGTAATTGCAATATAGCAGCTTTCTTTAGCCGCTTTTAATCTTATTTTAATAAGCTTCTTTTGTATTCCTAAACCCCTAAACCTTTTGTCAACCCACGCGCGGTTGAATATGCAAATTCCCTGCGTATAAATAGAACCGCAGTAAGCAACAATTGTTTTCTTTTTATCTAATATAACCCACCAATCCCGGTTCTGTTTAAACTCGTTACCGCAACCCTTAAAATTTGGGTTGGTACGATCTAATTCCTGAAGCTGAATATAAGCGTCAAAGTTTAGAATTTTGCCTTTGCTATATATTTTTAAAAGTTTCATTATAACCCTTTTAACTCCGCTTCGTCCGGACGTTCTATTTCTTTGAATTCAACCCTATTTCCGCCGCGAATCTTTGCTAAATTTTGGCGAATATCCTTTTCGATATTATATAATTCCTGAAGCTTTTTTGTAAAAAATTCTTCCTGTTGGGACAAAGTCCACTTATTAAATCCCTTTGGCATTCGCATCTTTTTTTAGTTTTATAAGTTTTTTCAAATAAATTGATAAATCCAACGCTTCTTCGTAAGCGTGTTGCAACCAATCAATTTCCGTTAGGTCTGTTCTGTCCATTGTTGTACCGTATTCCTTAATTCCTTTGTCTTCACGTGCCAACAAGTCGTCAATAATTGTATATAGAATTTTGCTCATTATTTGTCTGTTTTTGAATGAAATTTATTACAAACTTTACATTTGTATTGAATACGTGTTAAACCTGAAGCGGTGACAACTGTATTATTCTTTATAAGTTCTTTAGAACCTGCGCCACATTCCGGGCAACTTCCCCTGTCTTCACCAAATACAACGCCGTAATGCGTCTTTGGTGCAATATGGCTGCCTAATAATTTGTAAACTTCTTCTAATAATGATACGTCCTTTTTGCAGTACTTAATCATTTTTTCCATTGCAACCTTATCTTTATTCAATAGAATATCCTTCCAAAGATTGAATTCGGTTTTAATTTTACCGCCTAAGCCTAAAAATTCAGCAATGTAATTTAACCTGTTTGATTGAAAACGGAATTTAGAACGGGCAACCTTTAGCGTATCAATTGTTTGATAATTTGGAAACATATCGATACCGTGAAATAAACAACGGGTTCTGATCCAAGCCAAATCAAATTTGTCGCCATTGTGACCAACCAATTCGTTAGCAGTATTTGCAACCTTAACAAACTGTTCCAACATTCTTTTGTCATTCTGTTTGGCGTCCCATTGTAAAGCATAAACTTCTTTTTCGTCTTCCCATTTATAACAAATGCAAATAATTGCACGTTCCCGAATAATGTTATCTGTTGTAATGTTCTTTTTGTAGCCGGCTTCCCAAAATAATCCAATGTTTGGCGACGTTTCAATATCAAAGAATAGTCTGCGGCGTTTTGTTTTTAGGTTTGTTTTTGTCATATTAGGTTTAAATTAGAACGAATCCGTTTTTGTCAACTTTGTTTTGGGCGTGCAACAATTGCAGTTCTTTTATTGATTTTCCAAACGTTTTTTGGAAATGCGGCATATCTATAAACCGCCAATCGCCACCCCATTCGTAACCGTATCGTTTAAAAATATTGACAACTTCAATCCAATCCGCTTTTCCGTCTTTGTCAAAATCTGTTTTTGTGTCCCAACTCGCAGTTTCAAAAGTCCCGTTTTTATCTTTGTCAACCAATAAAACAATATCAATTGCTAAACCGTAATTATGATATGATTGACCTCCCTTCGCATTTGTAACCTTTGCGCCCGGCTTTGAACGTCCTTGCGCATATAACGCGTCCTGTTCTGCGAAGGTTCTTAATGTGTAAGCAAAACGACAGGCTGCATAACCCGACAATGCCGAAACAATATCTTCGTACATTTCCAAAGCTTCGTCCCTTAATTTAGGGTGCAATAGCTTAATTCGTTCAATTGTTTTTTGATCCTTCATTTTCTGCGCTAAAAAAGTTTGATAAAAATTTTGCAACAAACGTCGTTACCAATGTAATATATGCAAATAATTTGTAATCCGACATAAAAGAATAAGCCGAAATTGCCAAAGACGCAGCGCTTAACGCGTCCGCGAATTTCCTAATATTCTTAGGCGTAGGCTTCCAATATTGTTTCCAACCAAATGCCATATTAAAATTTTAAATAATATCCTAACGAATATCCGTTTGTTGTAGCGTTTGCCGTTACAATCCCTTTTTTAGCCGTTTTAAATGCGCCGCCAATACCAACACCCAATTGTCTGTTATCCTGTCTTAAATCAAACATAAAGCCGAAATAAAGCGCACTTCTATCTTTTGGTTGTATCGTCTTTGTAACGAAAATTGTCTTTTCGCTTATTTTAGCCGTAAAACCCCTGCCAATAATCTTATTTTGGCTTATTGTGTCCTGAACATATACGTAATTATTCGTATCTATCCGTAAACTATCCGAATACGCTTTTACTTCAAAATAACGCTTTAGTATTTCAGCCGTGTCAACCTTTTGCGCCTCAACCCTAAACGTGTCAATTACCTTGTATGGTATTGAATCGCCTTTATACCATTTTTTAATTATGGTATCTTTATAAAGCGTATCCGTTACAATCGTAATACTTGCGCCTTTGTATTGCGGCTGCGTTGTTAAAAATAAAACGACAATTGCCAATAAAACAATTATCAAAATATTTTTAGTCATTTTTTACTTTTTTTGTGGCATTGTAATAATAGCGAATCGCCATAATACCGGAAACAATAGCGACCAAACCCGCTATTAACGTGACAATAGGTTGAATCGTTGTAATACTTACAATTGCACCGATCGTGCTAACTAATACACCAAAATCCGCTTGGTCGCTATGTTGTGCCATATTTTAAAGTTCTTCTTCTGTTATAAATTCAACGCCTGTTAACCAATCCTTTAGAAAAGTAAATTCTTCTAAACCTGCGGGATTAACAACGTTTATTGGTTCGTATTTAAATTCTTTTTCGCCTAATTCTTTAATTTGCTTCAATACCTTTTTCAATCCGTCCTTACTGAACTTGTAACCGCCTTTATCTTCTTTTAAAATTACCCCTTTGTCGTCTGTTGAAGCGTTATCAATTCTAATTTCCTCAACTTGTTCGTTGTATTCGTTAGCGTATTTTTCAAGTTTTTTGGCAATTTTAGAAAGCTTTTGAGAAACTTTAGTGTCTTCGCCTTTTACTTGTTGGTTTACAACTTCATTGTTCAAGTTGTTTACTAATTCCAATAGGTTTTTGTAAGTCATAAATTTTATTTAATTATTAATAATATTAGTAAAATTAATACTTTTATCAATGCCGAAGCATATTCAGGCTTTATTTTTATAAATTCTGCAACCTTGCGAATAAACAGGTCTGTTTGCGCCGTTTGACCAACATAAAATGCAGGTCTTTTTAAAACGATAATATTACAAAGAATGTCAAAGCCAAACCAAAAAGCCGTTGCAAAGAATACCATTGAAAAAAAGCCATAAAGCGACCAAACCAATACATAAACTGATAAATGGTTTATACCCTTCCAAATATGCCACTTTTTATTGTGTTCGTAAGCATTATGCGAATCGGTTGCGTAAAGGTCACGTTCTAAAAATTGGTGTTTTTGATATAAAACCCAACTAATTAAGTGAACTAAAAATACTATGGTTAAAAATATTGTCATTATTTAGATTCTAATTGTTTAATTTTTGCTTCTAAGTTTGCAATAATTTCATTGTGTTTTTGCCAACCTGCTATTAAATGGAATGTAAATGCAGTTTTATCTACACCCCAATTTTTGTATTCTTCCATACCTAATAATTCTTCATCACTTCCAACTGTAACTGCACCCTTAAATGTTTGATATAATTCTTGCGCAATTACACCGATTTGTGATTTGTTAGTTTTATCATCTTTCCAAGAATATTCTCTTAGTCTTGTTGAATTTAATATATCAATTGATTTTTGTTTGTCAGAATCACCAATAATATTTTTTAAATTAGCGTCAGAGGTTGTATTATATCTTGTTACATTTGAAGCCCTGTTATAATCAATAGAACCCTTTGTTCCTAATGAAGTACCAACATGAAATTCAACCCATAAATTATCACCACTTGTGCCTTTATTCCATACTAATAAAGTTTGTTGTGCTGATGTATCATTTGAAAATGTAGGACCTGAACCTGGACCATGAACATTTAATCTTGAATCAGAACCAACAACACTTGTTGTGTTAATTAATAATGCACCACCTGCTAAAAGTCGCATTTTATCACTTCCATCAATATTCCATCTATAACCTAATGTGTTTGAATTGCTAAAAAACATATCGCCTGAAGGTATAATTGTATTTACACCAATTGTATGTTCATAAGCAGTTCCATAAATACCTGCAATTTTTATACCGCAATCTTCACTTGCTGCATTATTTTTTATTCTTAAAAATACATTATTTGAACTTGGACTTGCATTTTGTATATCAACTGAAATTGTTGAATCAACAGTTGATGTACCAATTCCAATTTGTCCGGTAGATAATATTCTTAATCTTTCACTTCCTGCATTGCTTACTATTATATTACCTGAAGTATTTGTAATATATAATGCTCCTGTTTCATTATATATATAACCTGTTGCAGTTCCATTTACTTGCATTATTAAACCACCACCATTTACTCCATTTGTTGTTATTGAAGTATATCCGGCTGCAATTGCTCCTGTATTTATAGTACCAATACCAATATTGCCTGAACCATTAATTAATAATCTTGGTAAACTTGCGGTTTCATCATAAATATAAAATCCATTTCCACCACCTGAAATTGAACCACCGCTACCAATTGAATAAGAACGACCACTTGTACTTGTATTATTAAATCGTATTTGTGTATTTGATTGATTTGATTCTAAAAAAGCTAATAAACCAACTGATGTACTTGTTATATGCAATGGCGCAGTTGGTGTTGTATTATTAATGCCAATATAACCTGTGCTTCTTTTTATAAATAAAGGTGTATCAATCAAAGAGCCTGCATCTGAATATCGTCTAATAAATAAATCCGCGCCTGCATTTGAACCTGATTCTGTCCCTGAAACTTCAATATTAATTCTATTGCTATTGTCTGAACGGAAACTAATGCTTTTTGCAACAGAAACATTTGCGTCCAAGTTAGCAATCAAAGCACTTGCACCGCCGTCAATATGTAGTTTTGTTGTTGGGTTTGCAATACCAATACCAAATTCGCCTGTTTGTAAAACTGAAACTAATTCGCTTGTTGTCGCTTCGTTATAAATTCTAAATCTATGGTCTGACTGAACGTTACCAACTGACCATTTGTTTGTCCCTGCGCTTGCAAAACCAATAAACGCATTATTTGTTGAAGTACCGTTTACACGTGTAATAATGCCTGACCCAAAAGTGTCAATTGCAGTTGTTGGCGCATTTGTATTTATACCTAATCTTTTGTTGGTATTATCCCAATAAAAGTTTGAATTATCCTGCGTTAAAGCACCTGAAGCGCCAATAAAACCAACTGAACCTGTTGTTAATGCGGTTGTAATTGTAAGCGTTGCAACTGAACCAACCAAACTAATCGTTCCGTCAAATCCATTTGCGTCGTTAAATACCAATGAATTAATAATGTTAGGCGACAATTCAACGTAAGAAGTTAAACCCGTGTCCCAACGATATAAAACGTTTGTATCTAAAGCAATGTAAATAGTGTCAGCCGCACCAACCAAAGGAAACGAAGCAAGGTTTGCGTATTCCTCAACAGTACCCGTAAATAAAGACGCCATTTGTGAAAGCGTAATTTTTTTACTTATTCCTGTTGTCGGGTCGCCTATAATTGTCAAGTCTGACAACGCCGGCGTAA
>JACCDN010317334.1_pt1 | contig 11739 bp, 13 predicted proteins | sample 7441691 | NCBI WGS metagenome assembly JACCDN01 (sample SAMN15323439, study PRJNA562643) | freshwater metagenome | isolation source: river surface water | place: USA:Blue River Watershed | collected 2017-08-16
GCAAACAGTGCCGCCCAGAAAGCCACCAACAAAAAGAGGGCAACGTGGGCCAACGAAACCCAGATCCCGGTTTTGCGGTAGTCGTTGTCAGGCGGCAGTGCGTGGTTAAAAGACATGAAAGCCTGGAATGAAAAACAGAACGAGAGCTATTCTCAAATGTGGCTAAATAAAACAGGGGGCGGCGGCGGCCAACGCCCGATTCTGCTTGTGAATGTTATTCAGACACTCTTTGGCACACGCCTTACAGCTGCCACACTGGCTGCCCAATGAGAGCTGGCGCTGCAGATCCTCTACGGTGAGCGCACCATCGCTGACAGCCATTTCAATGTGGCGATCAGTGACTGCGTTACATATACAGATGTACATAGGGCCTCCCCTTTGCCAAGGTGTGAGGCCCTATACTACATTAATGAGAATCGTTGTCAATACTATTCAACAATTCCCCAGGGGCAGCAGTGCTGCCCTGTGATCGATCAATCGCCGTCTCCGATCTGCTGCTGCAGATAGTTGGGCAGGCTGACAGCTTCGATCAGACTATGTTGCGTTTCCAACCAATCGATGGCTTCTTCACAGGCTTCCAGCAACTCTTCGAGCAGCTCACGGCTGACATAGTCCTGCTCGGCCTCGCAAAGCGTGATGGCCTCGACCAATGCCGGACGTTGCGTCTGCACTTCAAATTTAAGGTCACAAGCCAGACACTCTTCGGCATTTTCGCCGATATGGAGTTTGCCCAGCTGCTGCAGGTTGGGCAGCCCTTCCAGAAACAGGATCCGCGTAATCAGCTCGTCGGCTTCTTTCATGACGCGGATAGACTGTTTGTAGCGATACTCGTTGAGCTGTTCGAGACCCCAGTTGCCAAACATGCGGGCATGCAGGAAGTACTGGTTGATGGCAGTCAATTCGTTGGTCAGCACACGATTCAGCGTGCTGATGACGTTCTTATTACCTTGCATGACGACCCCCCTCAGGCGTTGGCATCAGACGGGGCAGAACCCATCTGGCTTTGCAGGTAGTTCTGCAGCCCGGTGAGCTTGATCAGGCGCAGCTGCTTCTCGAGGAAGTAGGCGTGATCCATCTCGGTGTCGTCCAGCTGGATGCGCAGCATGTCGCGCGTGACGTAATCCTGCGCCGCCTCACACTGGGCAATAGCCGCTGTGAGCGTTTTGACGACGTGATATTCAACAGCCAGATCCGCTTCGAGCATCTGCTCGACGGTTTTTCCCACATTCAGCGCTTCACGTTTGCTCAGGTCTGGCTTGCCTTCGAGGAACAGGATACGCTGGATGATGGCACGCGCATGTTGCCGCTCATGGTCGGACTCGTGCAGTGACTTCTCCGCCAATGCGTACAACCCCATGTCGGCATACATTTCACCGTGAATAAGGTACTGGTCGACGGCGGTAAGTTCTCCCGCCAGAAGGCTGTTGAGGGTTTCGATAATCTGTTGGTTACCTTGCATGACGCGCTCTCCGTTGATCTGGACATTTCGGGAATACCCGCTGACTTCAGTATAGCGGCAATGCGGCTTCCCGGTTTCTCACGCCATAAAAAAGGGCCCACCGTTTACCGGTGGGCCCAAGGCGTGCTACTTCGTGCTGAACCTTATTTCTTAGCCGGCTTGGCGTCGAAAGGCTGCGGGCTTGGGGTGTCCGGGCCAGACGGCGGCAGCTGCGGCAGTTTGAAGCTCGGCTGATCCCCGGTGAGGGTCTTCAGGAAGGCGACGATATCGGCATTCTCTTCCTTGCTGAAGTTGCGACCCAACTGGATGCGACCCATGGTTTCAACAGCCTGCGACAGCGTTTTGGCTTCACCATCATGGAAGTACGGATAGGTGAGTTCGATATTACGCAGTGTTGGCACTTTGTAATTGAAGCGGTCGGCATCTTTGCCCGTAACGGCTGCACGGCCATCTGCCGAACCCTTGTACGGCTCAACCACGCCCATCTTCTGGAACGAGTTACCGCCTACTGCCGGGCCATTGTGGCAGGCCACACAACCGCTATTCTTGAACAACTCGTAACCCTTGAGCTCTTGAGCCGTGATGGCATTCTTGTCGCCCTTGAGCCACTGGTCGAAACGCGAGTTCGGCGTTACCAGAGTTTCTTCGAAGGCGGCAATGGCTTTGGTCACTTCGTCAATGGTGATCTTGTCGGTACCAAAGACTTTCTTGAATTCTTCTACGTAGCCCGGAATGGTCGATAAGGTCTTAACGGCCAACTCGTGCGTAAAGCCCATTTCACCCGGGTTGGCGATGGGGCCACCGGCCTGGGCCTTGAGATCGGAGGCGCGACCGTCCCAGAACTGGGCGACATTGAGACTCGAGTTCAGTACAGTCGGGGCGCTGATCGGACCCTGCGCCCAATTGTGACCAATCGAGGTCTTCAGATTATCGGTGCCACCCATCGAGAGGTTATGGCACGAGTTACAGGAGATGAAGCCCGACTTGGAGAGGCGCGGATCAAAGTACAGTTGCATCCCCAGTTGCACGAGTGCCGGGTTGGCGACGTTCGGTGCGTTGATCGGCTGAATGGGTTCATCGGTCATCGGTTTGCCGAGAGCGGCAGTTTTAGGGGCATCAGCCTTCTGGCCACAGCCCACCAGTGCTGCAACAGCGGCTGCCAGCACCAGGGTGGAAATCTTTAGTTTCATGTTGGTACTCCTTTTCAAATTTCGTGCTGTCTTTGTACCAGCGCATCAGAAAAAACTCTTTGATCTGGATCAAGGTTGCTCATTCGTTTTGGCTATAGGGCCGATCAAAACTTTCTATACCCCGTTTCAAAGCGGCTGCGTTATCGTGTTGCACAGGAGAAACGACGATGAAGCTGAGTGAGTTACGGTATCTGGTGGCGCTAGCGCGCGAGGGTAGTTTCAGTCGGGCGGCACAGGATTGCTCGGTCAGCCAACCCACATTGAGCATGGCGATCGCGCGCCTTGAAGATGAGCTGGGTGTGCACCTATTTGAACGCGGTAAAAACTTCGTGAGCCCTACGCCCGTGGGCGAGCGCATTGTGGCGCAAGCACAAAAGACGTTGGATGAAGCACACAAAATTACACGACTGGCGACCGATGGCCGCAACCCGCTAGAGGGTCCGTTGCGCCTCGGTGTGATTCACACGATTGGCCCGTACCTGCTGCCGCAGTTGGTGCAGTCGCTAAAAAGCGTTGCACCGGCGATGCCGTTGCTGATCGAAGAAAACATGACAGCGAATCTGTCACGCATGCTGCTCGATAACGAGGTGGATGTACTGATTGTGGCGCTGCCATTTGATGTGCCCGGGGTACTAACACGACCGTTGTACGACGAGCGCTTTCAGGTGATCGTGCCCCACGGACACAAATGGGAAAACCGCGCCGAGGTTCGTGCTGAAGAAATTGCCGATGAGGAGGTGCTGCTACTCAAGGCCGGCAACTGTTTCCGCGATCAGGTCCTGGAAGCCTGTCCGCAGGTGAGCGAGCCAGAGAGCGATGTACGCTTGGGCCATTCGATCGGAACGATCCGCTGCATGGTGGCCTCGGGTCTGGGCATTTCGGTACTACCGGAAGGTGCCTTGCTCGGCCCCTACAATAACGACCTGGTGACGATTATCCCTTTCCAGCCGCCCGCGCCTTCACGTCGCGTTGCGCTGGCTTGGCGACCCGGTTTTGTTCGGCCGCAAGCCATTGATGCACTGCTGGACGCCATTCGTAAAATTGACAGCCCTGCCTACCACTTTATTTGAGATGATGGTTCTGTTCTAACACTGCTTATCGGGGAGGTCGTGATGGCTAAAAAGACGTGCTGCCATAGCAAACCGCGCTGCAAAAATTGCCCGTTGCGAAAAAAGAAGTCCTGACAGCAGTTGGCGCGGTCTTCTCGTAAAATACGGGGATGACACATTCCGCGCCGCCCCCCAAGCTGACCCAGTACTTGCGCCTTATGCGGGCACACCGCCCCATCGGGACTTTGCTTCTGCTCTGGCCCACGCTGTGGGCGCTGTGGCTGGCATCGGACGGTATGCCGCCGTTGCTGACGCTGGTGATTTTTATTCTGGGTACGTTTTTCATGCGTTCGGCTGGCTGCGTGATCAATGATCTGGCTGACAGAAACTTTGACGGCCACGTGGCTCGCACCAAAGAGCGGCCACTGGTCATGGGCTGGGTGACGCCGCGTGAAGCACTGGCGGTGTTTGTGGTGCTGGTGACCTTGTCTGCCGTGACGGTTCTACCGATCATGACACCGCTGCTGTTTGTGCTGTCGCTGATTGCGGTATTCCTCGCTGCCTCGTATCCGTTCACCAAACGCTTCCTGGCGATTCCTCAAGGCTATCTGGGCATTGCATTTGGCTTCGGCATTCCGATGGCCTTTGGCGCGGTGCTGGGCGCCATTCCTGCAGAAGCCTGGTGGCTGCTGCTGGCCAATATTTTCTGGGCAGTGGCCTACGATACGGAATATGCGATGGTTGATCGCCCGGATGACCTGAAGATTGGCATCAAAACCTCGGCCATTACGTTTGGTCGTTTTGATGTGGCAGCCGTGATGCTGTGTTACGGTGCAACGCTGGCAATTCTGGCCGGCGTCGGCGTTTCGATGGCGCTAGGCTGGCCATACTGGTTGGGCCTGTTTGCCGCCGCTGGCATTGCGCTCTACCACTACACGCTGATTTGTCACCGTGAAACGGCCAAGTGCTTTGCGGCTTTTATGCATAACAACTGGTTTGGTGCCGCGGTGTTTGCGGGCATTCTGTTCAATACGCTGATCTGAGGACCCGTCGATGATCTACCACGATCTCCGCGATTTCATCACCCAACTGGAACAAATGGGCGAACTCAAACGCATTACAACACCCGTCAGCCCGCATCTGGAGATGACGGAAATCTGTGACCGGGTTTTGCGTGCGGGTGGCCCGGCCATTCTGTTCGAAAACCCAACGGGTTTTGACACCCCTGTTTTGGGCAATCTGTTTGGCACGGTGCGGCGTGTGGCGCTGGCAATGGGCGCAGGGCAGGATGTCGCAACAGAGGCAGAAGCATTGGCCAAATTGCGTGAAGTCGGCAAAGTGCTCGCCGTACTTAAGGAACCCGAACCGCCCAAAGGCCTCAAGGATGCTTGGGAAAAACTCCCCCTGCTCAAGCAGGTGCTGACGATGTCGCCGAAGCAGGTGTCATCGGCACCCTGCCAGGATGTGGTGATTGAGGGCAAGGACGTGGACATCACGCGTCTGCCGATTCAGCACTGCTGGCCCGGCGATGTCGCACCACTGATTACCTGGGGGCTAACGGTCACGCGCGGGCCGAACAAGACACGCCAGAATCTGGGCATCTACCGGCAACAGGTATTAGGGCCCAACAAGGTCATCATGCGCTGGCTGGCACATCGTGGCGGCGCGCTGGATTTCCGTGATCACCAACTGGCCAATCCCGGCCAACCTTTCCCTGTGGCCGTGGTGCTGGGGTGTGACCCGGCGACGATTCTCGGGGCGGTTACCCCCGTGCCTGATACGCTGTCCGAGTATCAATTCGCCGGGTTGTTACGCGGCAAAAAAACCGAGCTGGTACGTTGCCTGGGCTCAACGCTGCAGGTGCCGGCTTCGGCAGAAATTGTGCTGGAAGGTGTACTGAACCCGGGTGAAACCGCGCTTGAAGGACCGTATGGCGACCATACCGGTTATTACAACGAACAGGCCGAGTTTCCGGTGTTGACGATTGAGCGCATCACGATGCGCAAGAACCCGATCTACCATTCCACCTATACGGGTAAACCACCTGACGAACCGGCAATGCTAGGTGTGGCATTAAACGAGGTGTTCGTGCCGCTGCTGCAAAAGCAGTTTCCGGAAATTACCGATTTTTATCTGCCGCCGGAAGGCTGTTCGTACCGCCTTGCGGTCGTGAGCATACGTAAGCAGTATGCGGGCCATGCCCGACGGGTAATGATGGGCGTGTGGAGTTTCCTGCGTCAGTTCATGTACACCAAGTTCATCATTGTGGTGGATGAGGATGTGAACATCCGCGACTGGAAGGAAGTGGTCTGGGCCATGACAACGCGCATGGACGCCACGCGCGATACGATGCTGGTGAACAACACGCCGATCGATTACCTAGATTTCGCCTCACCGGTGGCCGGTCTGGGCAGCAAGATGGGGCTGGATGCGACCAACAAGTGGCCAGGTGAAACGAATCGCGAATGGGGCACACCCATCACGCACGACCCGGCAGTTAAGGCACGGGTCGATGCCATGTGGTCTGAGCTAGGTCTGTAGTTGCGCTTTCCCGTTGACCGGCGTTATTCGGCCGGCAGTTCACGCTTACTGCCATCGGCATTGAGCGCCACGTAGGTAATCAGCGCTTCGGTCACTTTGACGGTGACGGGATTCGCCGGGTGACGTTCGGCGTACATCTGCACTTTGATCGTGACGGAGGTACGGCCTCGCTTCTCCACCTCGGCAAAGAAGGTGACGATATCGCCGATGGACACCGGCTGGTGAAACTGGATGGTATTTACCGCCACGGTCGCAATGCGCCCACGGGCGACCTTGTGCCCGAGCACGGCCCCAGCAAGATCGATGTGGCCCATGGTCCAGCCACCGAAAACATCGCCGTACATGTTGGCATCGGAGGGCATGGGGATGACCTTTAATACGGGTGGCAGGTCGGGCAGTTGGCAGGGGGTATCAATCATGATGTTGGCGCTATAAAGATTTAAACTACGGGTGTTATTTTACGTTCATCACGGTCAAAACAGGTTAAAACGCATGTCGCGTCATGGAAACAAAACTTACGGTCCGCCCAGTAACCAACCGCTGCACGTGTGGGCGACCTTGAAATCGCTGTTGCCGTGGCTATGGGCCTACCGCGGGCGGATGCTTGCTGCGTTTGGTTGCCTGCTGCTGGCCAAGCTGGCCAGTGTGTATGTACCGATTGTTTTCAAGCATATGATCGACGATCTGGGTGCCGGGCAGGAAACGCTGCTGGTGCTACCCGTCGGGTTACTCCTGCTTTACGGTGTGATGCGCCTGGCCAGCACCGGCTTTACCGAGCTGCGGGAAATTCTGTTTGTGCGTGTAACGCAACAGGCCATTCGCCGGATTGCGCTGTCGGTCTTTACTCACCTGCACCAGCTATCGCTACGCTTTCACTTGGAGCGCCAGACGGGTGGGGTATCCCGCGACATTGATCGCGGCACACGAGCCATTTCCAACCTGATTAGCTATACGTTGTATTCGATACTACCCACGGTGATTGAGTTGGCGTTGGTCATCGGGATCCTAGGCTATGAATACGACCAGGTGTTTGTATGGATCACGCTGACATCGATTATCTGCTACGTGGCATTTACCGTTGTTATATCAAACTGGCGCATTCACATCCGCCGCGCCGTCAATGAGGCTGATTCTGCCGCCAACACACGAGCTATTGATAGCCTGATCAACTACGAGACGGTAAAGTATTTCAACAACGAGGCCTTTGAGCTGAACCGTTACGATGAGGCAATGCGCCGCTGGGAAGATGCCTCGGTGCGCAGTCAGATGACACTGACCATGCTGAACATGGGGCAGCAACTGATTATTGTGACCGGCCTGGTTGCCATGATGTGGCATGCAGCACAGGGCGTGGTGGCCGGCACGATGACGGTGGGTGATCTGGTGCTGGTTAACGCCTTCCTGATCCAGCTGTATATGCCGCTTAATTTCTTTGGCGTGGTCTACCGAGAAATCCGTCAGGCACTGACAGACATTGAGCGCATGTTCGGTTTATTAAATACCCAGCGGGAAATTGTGGATGCGGACGATGCGCGGATGCTTCCAGCGGCACCCATCAACGTGCTATTTGATAGCGTCGACTTTGCGTATGATCCGAACCGCCCGATCCTGGGCAATGTGTCGTTCGAGATTCCCGCGGGCAAAACGGTGGCCGTTGTCGGCCACTCCGGTGCCGGCAAATCCACGCTGGCCCGACTGATCTACCGCTTCTACGATGTGACGGGCGGCCGTATTCTGATGAACGGCATCGATCTCCGCATGATCGACCAGCACAGCCTGCGTAGCGGTATTGCCATTGTGCCGCAGGATACCGTGCTGTTTAACGACAGTCTGTATTACAACATTCTCTATGGCAACCCAACGGCCACCCGTGACCAGGTAATTGCCGCCGCCAAAGCGGCGCATCTGCACGAGTTTGTTGAAACGCTGCCGGATGGCTACGAGGCCAAGGTCGGCGAACGGGGATTGAAACTTTCCGGCGGCGAAAAGCAACGCGTGGCTATTGCCCGTGCACTACTCAAGAATCCGCCGATTATGGTGTTTGATGAAGCCACCTCGGCGCTGGATTCCAAAACCGAGAAGGCGATTCAGGCCAGCATGGATGTGGCGGCACGTGGCAGAACGACGCTGATCATCGCCCACCGGCTATCAACGGTGATGAATGCCGATGAAATTATTGTGATGGATGCCGGGCGCATCATCGAACGTGGTCGCCATGCCGCTTTACTTGAAGCGCATGGGGTTTATGCGCAGATGTGGGCACTACAGCAGCAGGACCGAGAAGCATTATGAGCAGGCGTTGGGTTGCATGCGTAAAATGCGGTCTGGGTTTTGGTATTTGTTTTTTACTTTCTGATCGGGATTTACTATGGCGTTAATTACTTCTCAACTCACGGACATTCAGGCCAAGGTACTGGGTGCCGTCGCTAACCGACCCGGCACGCTGATCTGGATGGGGCTGTTGATGCTTGCTCTGGGTTCGATCGGCGTTTTTGCCGAAGCCTTTTTTTCTGTTGCCTCCATCAGCCTGATGGGTGGCTTTGCTTTGGCAGCCGGCATCATGCAGGCTTTGCACGCATTACAAGCGAAAGGCTGGAGATCCGTTTCGATTCAGCTGGTGTTCGCACTGATCTATATTGCCATCGGCGTGATTGTTTGGGTATCTCCCGTCGCAGCACTGGAGGGTGTCACACTCTATTTGGCGACGCTGTTCTTTGCGACTGGCGTGTTGCGTCTGGTCACGGCATTTCAGCACACGCAATTTAGTGGCTGGTTCCTACCACTGCTTTCCGGTGCGCTATCGCTGTTGCTCGGCGGCCTGATTCTCGCCGGCTGGCCGGATAACAGCACCTGGGTTCCCGGCATGCTGATTAGTATCGAATTGCTGCTGCAAGGCTGGTCGTTGTTCTTCTTAGGATTAGCGGCTAAAAATGCGGTGAAGTAAGCGTCGCCAGGCAATAAAAAACCCAGCCTAGGCTGGGTTCTTTATTGGGTGCATTTCTAACTTGTGGTTAGGCTGCAGCCTGTTCGGTTTCAACCGCTTCGGTGACTTCCGGACGGTCAACCAGTTCCATGTAGGCGATCGGTGCATTGTCGCCCGGACGGAAGCCAGCTTTGAGGATACGGGTGTAGCCGCCGTTGCGAGCCAGGTAGCGCGGGCCCAGCTCGTTGAAGAGCTTGACGACCATTTCGCGATCACGCAGACGGGCAAAGGCGAGGCGGCGGTTAGCCACCGTCGGCACTTTGGCCAGGGTGATGATCGGTTCGACAACGCGACGCAGTTCCTTGGCCTTCGGCACAGTAGTGCGGATGGCTTCGTGACGCAGCAAGGCGTTAGTCAGGTTGCGCAGCATGGCCAAACGGTGGCTGCTGGTGCGGTTCAGTTTGCGAAGACCGTGACGGTGACGCATGATGAGTTCCTTTCGTTAATCCGGCGATCAGTTGCGCTCAAGACCAGCCGGCGGCCAGTTGTCGAGACGCATACCCAAGGTGAGACCGCGCGAAGCGAGCACATCCTTGATTTCGTTGAGCGACTTGCGACCCAGGTTCGGCGTCTTGAGCAACTCGTTTTCGGTACGCTGAATGAGGTCGCCGATGTAGTAGATGTTCTCGGCCTTCAGGCAGTTTGCCGAGCGCACGGTCAGCTCGAGGTCGTCAACCGGCTTGAGCAGCACGGGGTCGATCGGCGCCGACTTGCCACCATCAGTACCACTGGTAGTACCTTCCAGATCAGCAAACAGCGACATCTGGTCGATCAAGATGCGGGCGGCGATGCGCACGGCTTCTTCCGGATCGATGACACCGTTGGTTTCGATGTCCATGACCAGCTTGTCGAGGTCGGTACGTTGTTCGACACGGGCAGCTTCAACCGAGTAGGCAACACGACGCAGCGGGCTGAAGCTGGCATCCAGCATCAGGTGACCGATGACTTTGTGCTCTTCAGCCTGCTTGCGCTGGTTAGCCGGCACGTAACCACGGCCCTTTTCGACCTTGATTTCCATGTCCAGCTTGCCACCTTGCAGGTGGGCCAGCACGTGATCCGGGTTGATGATTTCAACATCGTGCGGCACTTCGATATCCGAAGCGCGCACAACGCCTTCACCCGACTTGCTGACCTTCAGCACAACCTCATTACGGCTGTGCAGCTTGAACACAACGCCCTTCAGATTGAGGAGCAGGTCAACAACATCTTCCTGCACACCGTCGATCGTCGAGTATTCGTGGACAACGCCATCGATCTTGACTTCGGTCGGTGCATAGCCATCCATCGACGACAGCAGGATGCGACGCAGGGCATTACCCAGCGTATGACCATAACCACGCTCGAACGGCTCCATAACCACCTTGGCGTGAACCGGGGAGATGGTCTGGACATCGATGCTGCGCGGCTTTAATAGTGCATTTCCTTGCATGAGCGATTCCTGTTAATGATTCAAAAGTAAGCTGAAAACTCAGTGAGCCTGGACGGCTTACTTCGAATACAGTTCGATGACGAGGCCTTCGTTGAGGGTCGGCGACAGTTCCGAACGCTGCGGCATGGCCTTGAAAGTGCCCTTGCCGGCCTTGACGTCCACCGCGATCCACTCAGGGAAACCACGGCCTTCAGCGGCTTCGAGAGCAGCCTTGACGCGCAGTTGACCACGCGAAGCTTCAGTCAGCTCTACCACGTCACCCGGCTTGAGGGTGTACGACGGAATGTTGACGCGCTTGCCGTTAACGAGGATACCGTTGTGGCGCACCAGCTGACGTGCTTCAGCACGCGAACCGGCAAAACCCATACGATAGGTCGTTGCATCGAGACGGGCTTCCAGCAGTTGCAGCAGGTTTTCACCGGTCTGACCCTTGCGGCGATCAGCTTCGAAGAAGATCTTGCGGAACTGACCTTCGAGCACGCCGTAGATGCGACGGATTTTTTGCTTGGCGCGCAGGTGCACACCATAGTCCGACAGACGGGCACCCGAGCGCTGGCCGTGTTGACCAGGTGCATAGGCACGGCGCTCGATGGCGCACTTGTCGCTGAAGCACTTCTCAGCCTTGAGGAACAGCTTCTCGCCTTCGCGGCGGCACTGACGGCATTTCGGATCGAGATTACGAGCCATGTCAGGTTCTCCTTAAATACGGCGCTTTTTCGGCGGACGGCAGCCGTTGTGCGGCACCGGAGTCACATCCGAAATTGCAGTGATCTTGATACCCAGTGCGTTCAGTGCGCGCACGGCCGATTCGCGACCCGGACCCGGACCCTTGATGCGGACTTCAAGATTCTTGATGCCACATTCTTGGGCCACTTTGCCGGCTGCTTCAGCTGCAACCTGGGCGGCAAACGGGGTCGACTTACGGGAGCCCTTGAAGCCGGCGCCGCCCGAAGTTGCCCACGACAGTGCGTTGCCCTGGCGATCGGTGATCGTGATGATGGTGTTGTTGAACGATGCGTGAACGTGAACGATCCCGTCAGCAATGTTCTTTTTAATCTTTTTACGGACTTTAGTCGATGTCTTGGCCA
>JACCDN010164465.1_pt1 | contig 11735 bp, 10 predicted proteins | sample 7441691 | NCBI WGS metagenome assembly JACCDN01 (sample SAMN15323439, study PRJNA562643) | freshwater metagenome | isolation source: river surface water | place: USA:Blue River Watershed | collected 2017-08-16
CCGTTGGCAAGGGTGGCAAGGTTACCATCCCAGGCTGGCTGTCAGTTGAGAAGGGTCACCGTGCAGCACGCACCGGCCGCAACCCACAGACCGGCGCAACCATCCAGATCGCAGCTGCAAACACCGTAAAGGTTTCAGCAGGTTCGAAGCTGAAGGCTGCAGTCAAGTAAGTTTTCTTACTTTCCGCAAAAGGCGTCACCGTGAGGTGGCGCCTTTTGCTTTCGCCTAGGCTTTAACCCGTGACTCAAGCACCCGCAAAACCCATCGACCCGTGGCGCATCGCAGCGCTCGGTCTGGCGGCGCTAGCGGCGCTGGTGCTGGGCACCGCGGCCTCGGCAATTATCGGCGGTGTGGTCAAGCCGCTACAGGTATCGGATCCGGGCGAGTTCGTGCGCTGGGCGTATCCAATCACCAAGTCGCTGTTCAACGTTTCGGTAGCCGCAACCTTCGGCACGCTCGTGGTGGCCGCCTTCGCGCTGCCAGAGGGCAGCAGAGCCCTGCAGCGCGCGCTGAACTTGGCCGCCGCGGCCGCATCCTGCTGGGCGATCTTGGCCATGGCCAACATACTCTTCACATATCTCGCACTCACCGGGTCGCCATTCAGCGCCGACCAGAAATTCGGTGACTCGCTCTGGCTGTTTCTGACCCAGATTGAACTCGGTCAACTGCTCGGTTACAACCTGATCGCCGCGGCGGTGCTCGCGATTTGGGCTCTGACCGTGAGGCGACTCAGCTGGGTGGCTGGATTGGTGATTCTGGCCGGTGCCGGCATTGTGCCACTCGCGCTGATGGGTCACGCCTCGGGCAGCGCCAACCACTCGCTGGCGGTCAACTCACTTGGCATGCACCTCGTGGGAATTTCGGTCTGGGTCGGCGGGCTGATTGCCGTGCTGGCTCTACACAAACTGGCTGAACCCGAGACCCTGATTCGCCGATACTCCACCCTCGCCCTGATTAGCTTCGTGCTGGTTGCCGTATCGGGCGTCGGCTCGTCTTTCGTGGCCCTCGAGAAGATCGAGAACCTCGCCTCGCCATACGGTCTACTCGTTGCTCTAAAGGTCGGCGCATTTGTGCTGCTAGGCCTTGCGGGCGCCCGCTATCGCATCCACCTAATGAAGACCGCGGGGGATAACCAGAAGCAGGATGCGTCGAGCAAGCCACGAAACCCAATCGTGCTCAAGTTGTTGGTCAGCGAACTGCTGGTCATGGCGGTGACGATGGGTATCGCAACCGGTCTTGCCAAAACCGCGCCGCCGCTCGAGAACAAGACTTTCATCCCGAGCCCAGCGCAAATCTTGACGGGTGAACCGCTGCCGCCAGAACTGACCGCGGAGCGCTGGTTCACGGCCACCAAGATCGACCCGCTATGGGCGCTGGTCGTTGCTTTCGGCATCGGACTTTACCTGTTGGGCGTACGCCGCCTGCGTCAGCGCGGCGACAAGTGGCCGGTAGGGCGAACCGCATCCTGGATCGCGGGCATGATCGTCCTGCACTATGTGACCAACGGCGCGGTCAATGCCTATCAGGCCTACCTGTTCAGCGCTCACATGATCGGGCACATGATTCTGGCGATGGTTATTCCGGTGCTGCTGGTGCCGGGTGCTCCTGTGACGCTGATCATGCGCGCAACCGAAAAGCGCAACGACGACTCGCGCGGCCTTCGCGAGTGGGTGCTCTGGGCTGTGCACACCAAGTATGCGCAGTTCGTTGCACACCCTCTAGTTGCGGCTGTGTTGTTTGGCAGCTCGCTGGTGACGTTCTACTACACCCCGCTGTTTGCTTGGGCGACTAGAGACCACCTGGGTCACCAGTGGATGCTGGTGCACTTCTTGATCACCGGCTACCTGTTTGCTCAGGCACTGATTGGCATCGATCCAGGCCCTACTCGTCTGCCCTATGCCGCTCGAGTGATTTTGCTAATCGGAACCATGGCATTCCACGCTTTCTTTGGCCTCAGTCTGATGTCTGGCAGCGGCCTGCTGTTGGCCGATTGGTTCGGCGCTATGGGTCGCACCTGGGGTGAGCCACCGTTGCAGGATCAACACACGGGCGGTGCGGTGGCCTGGGGTATCGGTGAAATCCCGACTGCGATGTTAGTAATCTTCGTTGCCGTGCAGTGGTTCAGGAACGATCAAAAAGAGGCCAAACGCCTCGATCGAGCAAGCGATCGAACCGGTGGTGCTGACCTCACCGCATACAACGAAATGTTGGCTAAACTGGCGGCTCGAGACGCACCAAAATCGGGTGGTTCTGACTCTTCAATAACCAGGGGGTAGCAGCTTTGTCGCTCACTCCCGTTGCCCTATCCGAAGAGCAACAGCACCTTTTCGATTACATCGAAACCACCCAGAACAACATCTTTGTTACCGGTCGCGCCGGCACCGGAAAATCCACCCTGCTCGCCTATTTCATCGAGAACACGAAGAAGTCGGTTGCGGTCTGCGCCCCAACCGGAGTAGCTGCACTCAACGTTGGTGGTGCGACGATTCACTCGCTCTTCACGCTGCCGTTTGGACTGCTCGCCGACGTTGATATTTCGAAGCACCTCGGTCGTCGAACCCGCGAGGTTCTGGCCGGCATCGACACCCTGGTCATCGACGAGGTTTCGATGGTGAGCGCCGACCTGATGGATGCGATCAGCCGAGCCATGGGCATCGCTCGTGGCAAGCGTCGCGTACCGTTCGGTGGGGCTCAGGTCGTGATGTTCGGCGACCCGTACCAGCTGGCACCCGTAGTTGACGACGAGACGCGTCCGTTCTTCTATGCTGGCGAATCGGGCGACGGCTACCGTAGTCCGTGGTTCTTTGACGCACACGTTTGGCGCCAGACCGAGCTCGAGCGATACGAACTGAGCCAGATTTTTAGGCAGAGCGACGAGCGGTTCAAAGAGATCCTGAACGCGATTCGCGACGGTTCGTGTACGCAGGCGATGCTCGACGAACTGAACTCGGCCGGCAATCGCTGGCCGCCGCACGAGGATGTCATCAAGCTGGCAACCAATAACGCGAGGGTGGATTCGTACAACGCATCCCGTCTTGCGCAGCTGACCAGCCCGGCCAAGGTGTTTCACGGCAAGTTTGCCTCGGGCGACCAGAAGATTTTTGGCCGTGCGCTGCCTGCTGATCCAGCACTGACCGTAAAGGTTGGCTCGCAGGTGATGTTCATCAAGAACGACGACGGCAACCTCAAAGACAGTTCGGGCAGCAGGATGCGTCGCTGGGTCAACGGCACGATTGGGCACGTCATCGCCCTGCCCGATCGCGGTGGCGTGACGGTCAAGGTCGATGACGATGTGTTCGAGGTGGGCGTCTCAACCTGGGAGAAAGTTCGTTACGAGGTCGAGCAGGAGTTCGACGAAACGACGCAGAAGTGGCGCGATGTGGTGGTTCCGCACGTGCTCGCCGAGTACCAGCAGATTCCGCTTCGGCTGGCCTGGGCGGTAACCGTGCACAAGTCACAGGGTCAGACCTACAACGAGGCGCAAATCGACATGGGTCAGGGAGCGTTCGCGCCGGGGCAAACCTATGTGGCGCTCAGTCGCATCCGCTCGCTAGAAGGCCTTTACCTAACTCGCGCAATTCAGTTGCGCGACATTCAGGTTGACCCGGACGTGATTCGGTTCATGACCGAGCACAAGCAGATTACCTCGAAGTTGTTTTAGCGGCGACGGTTCCACCAGTTGATCGGCACCTCGACTCGACGAGCCCAGTGGTCTTCGCAGTGACCAGTGCCGTGCTCGACGCGAGCGATGAAGTCCCGATCGCGCTTGAACCCGCGGCCCTCTAGGCGAGCAATCGCGCGCTCGTGGAAACTCTCGTAGGTTGCATCCAGATCAAGGTCGCCGCGATCCGTCCAGACCATGTGCTTGCCGTCGGCGGGCAGGTGATCGATCAGCCAGTCAACCAGTTCGTCGCCACCGATTGGCCAGTGGGTCGAGTAGGCCAGGGCAGCGCCAAAGACGTTCGGGTAGCGGCCCATCGCATAGAGCGAGGCTAGGCCGCCCATGCTCGAACCAGCGATTGCCGTGCGCGACATGTCGAGCTTGACTCCGTAACGCTGCTCGAGAGTCGGCAGCATGTTTTTCACGACATCGTCGATGTAGTCGTTGCCGCGCAGCACTCGGTCGGGCGGGGTCATTTCAGCGGGAACCGCATCCCACAGGTATTCGCGGCCCCGCATGAAGTCCTCTGGTGCGAGTTGATTCAACCGGTAGGCCACGTCTTTGAGGTCAACCGAAACAATCAGTGGCAGCCGCCCCTCTGAATCAGGCAGGATGCGCCCAGCCTCGATAGCCTCGATGACTCCCCAGTTCTGGCCGTTCCAAGTCTTGGCGCGCGAGAGCAGGTAGTTCTGGGCATCGTGCGCAATCAGCACCGGGGTCTCGACATCCAGTTGGTTTGGCACCCAGGCCAGATAGCGGCGGCCGTTTACCTCGAACGCATCCAGTCGGCCCTTGGTGGTGTGCTCACCGTTGCGAACCTTCGCGAGGTGCAGTTCGCGAATCGCCAAATAGAGCGGAAAAACGAAAGCGATCGCCGTGACGAATCCCAGCAAAATCAGAATCCAGACCCGACGGATGCCGTTTCGGCGCGAATCGATGATGATGAACGCGACCGCGGCGACAGCCGCGATCAGCAGGTCGGCGCTGGCAACCCAGTCGGCCGGGGTGGTGAACCACGCATCCAGATAGTTTTCGCCGGCCATCACAGCCTGGGCATTGAAGACCCATGCCGTAGCCAGTCCAAGACCTGCCAGAATAAAGAAGAACAGAGCACGCTTATTCATAAGTGCAGTCTGTCACAACCCTGAACGGATTCACATGAATCGTCTCGCGACCTTCGTGACCAAAAGAAGCAAGCTGGCACTCTTTGGTTTCATCACGCTAATTGCAGTCTCGACAATCTGGGGATTCCAGGCGTTTGCCGGTCTAAAGGGCGGCGGCTATGACGACCCCAAGTCAGACTCGGCCGAGGTCTGGAACGTCTTGCGCGACACCTTCGACAGCCAAGAGTCAGAGGTAATCGGTATCGCCGATTTCACCAGCGCTGCGAACGAGACCAGCAACAAGCTGCTGGTGCAGGCACTGCTCAAAGAAATCGATCAGGTTGACGGAGTGGTCGGTACCAAGTCGTACTACACGATGGGCGAGCCGGCCAGCCTCAAGAGCACCGATGGCCGCGCGGTCTATTTCTTTGTCGATCTCGATGATGAGGTAACCCAGTCCACGGTCGCGCAGAAACTGGTTGATACCTTCGACGGCAAGTTTCAGGGAGCCGAAATCCACTTCGCCGGATTCGCGGCGGTGACCAGCGAATTGAACGAGTCGATCAAGCACGACATCGTTCGAGCTGAGTTGATTGCGGTTCCTATCACGTTGATCCTGCTGACCTTTGTGTTCGGTTCTCTGGTGGCTGCGGGGCTGCCGCTGCTGGTTGGCGGTCTGGCAATTCTGGGCTCGTTCTTCTTTATGTGGATATCGACTCAGGTGACCGACACCTCGATATTCTCGATGAACCTGATCACTGGTCTTGGCCTGGGTTTGGGTATCGACTACGCGCTGCTGATGGTCAATCGATTCCGTGAGGAAAGAAAGCGCGGGCGGGCGGTGGATGAGGCCGTGCGCGAGACTGTCAAGACCTCGGGCCGAACTGTGGTCTTCTCGGGTCTGACAGTTGCCGTGGTCTTGCTCGCGCTGACCGTTTTTCCGCAGTACTTCTTGCGCTCGTTTGCGCTCGCCGGTTTCGTGGTTGTGATGCTGGCTGTGCTCGGTGCGATCATCGCTCTGCCTGCTCTGCTCAATTTACTCGGCGACAAGGTCAATCGCCTTCGCGTGATCCGAGGCGACCTAGCACCGAAGGATTCGGGTTCGTGGGCGACGCTCGCCAAGTTCGTGATGAAGAGGCCGGTTGCTGTGCTGGTGCTAACCAGCCTCGCGCTTGGTGGTTTGGTAGCGCTCGGCAACGGCGTGCAGTTCGGTCAGGTCGATGACCGCATTCTGCCGAAAGACAACCGAGTGGTTGTCGCCAACGACATTGCGCGCGAGCGATTCTCGGGCCGCGAGGCATCCCCGGTTGAAATCATCGCGATCGATGCCACCAACGACGAGCTGCTGAAGTACACCACCGAACTGAGCAAACTGGATGCCGCACTGCGTGTGCAGAGTCCGCTCGGCATCACGCAAGACGGGGTTCTCGACGAGGGATACTCGGTGGCATTTGCCGAGTACACGGTTGGTAACGAGCAGCGCATCCAGCTGATTCACGACGTCGAACCGCGTTCGCCAGAGGGTGTCGAACTGACCAAGATTGTGCGTGCGGTGCCGCATGATGGCTTCGAGGTTTTGGTCGGTGGCGGTGCCGCGACCTACGCCGATTCGCTTTCGGGCATCGAACGCAATCTGCCGCTGGCGGCCACCTGGATTATTCTCTCGACGCTTGTTCTGCTGTTCCTGTTCACCGGTTCGATATTGCTGCCGATCAAGGCGGTGTTGCTGAACTTCGCCTCACTCGGCGCAACCTTGGGATTCCTGACCTGGGTGTTCATGGGCGGGCACCTGCGCTGGCTGCTGGGCGACTTCACGGTCACCGGCACGATTGACGCATCCACCGTGGTTTTGATTGCAGTCGTGGCGTTCGGCCTCTCGATGGACTACGAGCTTTTCTTGCTTAGCCGCATCAAAGAGCAGCACGACGCCGGCATAGGCACCACCGAATCGGTCGCCATCGGGCTTCAGCGCTCTGGCCGAATCATCACCGCTGCAGCGCTGGTGCTGGCCGTGACCTTCGCGGGCTTTATCACCAGCGGAGTCACGATCATCAAGATGCTTGGACTCGGCATCGCATTCGCGATTTTGCTGGATGCGACTGTCGTGCGCGCGCTGCTCGTGCCGGCGCTGATGCGCCTCTTCGGCGAGCTCAACTGGTGGGCGCCGAAGTGGATGCTCAAGCTGCAGCGTCGTGCGAAGCTAGACCACTAGCTACAGCCGGTATCCACCCGGAATACGGCGCGCACTAGCTCCAGCCGAGGCGGTCTTTGACCACCTGAGCCTGACGCTTCTGATCTTCGTTCAGATTGCCGACCGCAGCATCGAGCAGGGTCTCGAGCAGCAGCTCGCCGGCCCGGTCAACCGGTTTCTGCATGGCCGACTCGATTCGCGCCGCAATCACCGGGTACTGCAGCTCGAACCTTCTGAACCGATTGAGGTTGTCGAGCTTGGACTCGGTGCCGCGAGCGGGGTGCTGCCAGTGGCGAATCAGCCCGAGCAGGTTGTTGATGGCCCAGCTGCGAACGTGCTGTCCTGCGATCAGGACCTCGCCGCGACGGGCACGTCCGACGCCGATCAGCAGTTGGCACAGAAAGAGTTCGTACTCGCGCTCGGCGTTGAATTCGGTGACATTGTTTTTCGTCGACTCGGCAGCCGTCTTGTCTGCGAGAGCCTGCATCCTGGTCTGAATATCGCCCGTCTTATCGACCGTCACCAAAAATGCGTTTGCTGCCGCAATCTCAAGCTCACGGTTCTCGAACACCGCAAACTCAAGCACGTGGCCGTCGCGATAAACCACCTTGAGTCCGTGTGCGGTCTCGCGCGGGCGAATTGCGATTTCGGATGCGTTAGGCAGCCAGCTCAGGTCTTGGCGCAACCCCTCGGCGCGCTCGTTCTCGGTGATCACGAAGAAGTCGTGGTCGCTCCACTCATCGAAGCGTGAGTGGTCGGCCGCCGAACCAACAAAGACCAGCCCCAAGACATCGGGATGCGCTTGCAGGTTAGCGCTCATTTCTGCTTCAAATTCCAAGAACAGTTCGAGAGTTTTCACGCTGCTAGTCTGCCCGATTTTGCGACCAATTCTGGAATTGCAAAAACTGTCGGTTAGGGTCAATTCATGGTTAGAAAGAATGCCGCTTATCGCAAGCTTTACCCTTCTAAGTTCAAGACCCTGCCGACCTTGCCTGCAGTGATTTTGATGCTGCTGCTGTTTGCCGGCGGCGTGGTCGTGGGCAACGCCATCACCCTCAAGCCAGAGCCAATCGTGCCGGGCGATGTCATGGTGGCAGGGCGCATCCTGACGGTCGAGAACGACAATGCGACCATTCGTTTGGCTGGCGGTGGTGAATACAAGCTCTACTTCTCGAAGGATGGCGTAATCACCAAGAAGGTGGTAGTGGGCGATGAGCTAAAGCCGGGCATGTATGTTGAGTTTGCAATCGGCCTCGAGGGCCTGAAGGGCTTCTACAACAACACCAAGCACCTGCAGCTGGTGACAGACGCTACTCTCGTCGATCCAAAGTATTGAATCCGCTTGGGTGGCGCTAGCAAGCCGCAACACTAAAATTTGACTCATGCTTATGTCAGATCGCGATATTCGCGCCGAAATCGAAGCGGGCCGCATTGGCCTCGAGCCACTAAACATGGACCTGCTTCAGCCGTCATCCTTCGATGTGCGACTTGACCGATTTTTCAGACTGTTCGACAACCACAAGTACGCCTACATTGACCCGCGCGAAGAGCAGGCAGACCTGACTCAGCTGGTCGAAGTCGCCGCCGACGAAGCGTTCATTCTGCACCCGGGCGAATTCGTTCTCGGCAGCACCTACGAATACGTGACTCTGCCAGATAACATCGCTGCGCGACTCGAGGGCAAGAGCTCGCTGGGCCGCCTTGGTTTGATGACTCACTCGACCGCCGGCTTCGTTGACCCGGGTTTCAAGGGTCACGTTACCCTCGAGCTGGCCAACGTCTCGAACCTACCGATCAAGTTGTGGCCTGGCATGAAGGTCGGTCAACTGTGCTTCTTCCAGCTGTCTTCGGCTTGTGAGACCCCGTACGGTTCGGCGAAGTACCTGAGTCGCTACCTGGGCCAGCGCGGCCCGACCGCATCCCGTTCGTTCATGAACTTTCACATCACCGATGTCGGCAACGAGCCACTCGAGAAGTAACTAAGCACCAAACTTTGCACGAGCCGCCAGCAGAACCTGGCGGTTTGTGTATTTTTGGGCAAATCGGTCGGCGGCGAGCTCACAGAGCTGTTCAATTTCGCGAGCCATCACTCGGGATGCCAAAAAGCGCGAGGTGAGATTGGCGAACAACCCGAGCGAACGCTTGAGTCGGTTGTGACCCAGGCGAATGTGCGCGAACTCGTGCCAGAGCACCGCATCCAACTCTTCAGCGTTCAGCGAATCGAGTGCCGCCGTTGACAGCACGATCACCTGGTCGCGTCCGAGTGTCGTGGTGAACGAAATGAAAGCCGGCGAAGCCACCGATCGGTATTCGACGCCCTTGAATTCGCCAACCCGCTTAGTGGCAGCCATGATTCGGGGATGCGCCTCGCGCGCCGCAGTCAGATGTGGCTCGAGCCGCAGGTTGATCAGGGCGAACGTGATTCCGGCCAGAGCCAGCAAGACCCAAGGCCCGAAATTTGCCAACAGCACAATCAGCCAATCGCCTGCTCGATACACCGGGCGCGAAGCAGCTGAAAAATCAAACCAAGCCTGCACAACACTCCAGACCGCGATGGAAAGCGCAGAAGCCGTCGCCAAAAGTGAACCAGTTAGCAGGATCACCCACAAGGTGATGCCGAGGGTAGGTCGATTGCGAAGTCGACCCGGCAATGTCAATGGAACCAGTGTGGTTACAAGGATTGCGAACTCAAGCAGAAAGGGTATGAGAATCACCGGAGCGCGCACCAATTCAGGCTACTCTCGGATGTTTCGAACTGCTACTCGGGCAGGGACTGTCTTAGGGCCTTGAGCGCTTCTGGGCTTAACCCGCTCGTGAAGTGGCTAAACGCGAGTGCGGGGTTGTCAGAGCTAGCGACAATATCCAACAGCATCGCAGCGGTGTGCTGTTCGCGAGTGCTGGTGGCCTTGAACAAGAATCCGCGGCCAGATGCCGGTTCGCGCTCGACGAGGCCCTTGTCCATCAATCGGGTTAGAACAGTAAGCACGGTAGTCAAGGCAAGCTCGGAATCGGTTGCCTCGTTTACCGTTTCGAGGATTTCGTGCGAGTTGAGCCCGCGACCAGCTGGCTGGGCATCCCAAAGGGCATCCAGCACCGCGGTTTCTAACTCGCCCTGTTGGCGCGATCTCTTGGTCATGCCAACATTCTACGCAATGTCGAATTCAATTTGAAAGACATTGAGTTGAGGGCAGTCTGACTAGTGGGTGTCGAGAACGGCTGGGCGAGGGTTGACTCGGGTGAGCAGCAGTGCGCCGACGATGAGGATCAGCATCAGGCCCCAGATGCCGTAAATGGTCGCATCCTTGACGTGGAACACGGTGTGAGCAACTGAAATCGAAACGGTCCACAGCGTGCCCGACAGGAACGACACCGCGCGACCGGTGGTCTGGTACAGGCCGAAGACTTCGCCCTCGCGACCCTTAGGGGTGAAGCGGGATACGAAGGTGCGGCTCGAGGCCTGGGCTGGGCCAACGAAGAGGCACAGCAGCAGACCGAAGATCCAGTAGGTGATTTGACCCTGGCTGGCGAAAACGAAGACGCCGGTGCCGGCGATGATGAGCCCCACGAGCGAGGCCAGAATTACGGTACGCGAACCTAGGCGGTCATCGAGCAGGCCGCCAACCGCTGCGCCGATGCCGGCCACCAGGTTTGCGGCAAGACCGAAGATGATGATTTCGGTCTGGCTGAAGCCGAAGGCCAGGGTTCCGAGCACCGCACCGAAGGTGAAGACGCCAGCCAGGCCGTCGCGGTAAACCGCTGACGAGATCAGAAACTTGAAGGTGTCGGGAGCCTGCTTGCGCAGGGTGACCAACTGACGCCAGAGCGACTTGTAGCTCTCGACAATCGACTCGCGACGAACGCCGGGCTTGGCCGGAATCTCTGGCACCTTGAAGACCAGCGGCAGGGTGAACAGAGCGGTCCAAACTGCGGCGAACAAGAACACCACGCGAACCGAGAAGCCCTGGTCAACCTCAACGGCAGGGCCGGGCAGAATGAAGCCGAATAGCGAGATCGCCAGCAGCAGGATGCCTCCGGCGTAGCCGAGACCCCATGCCCAACCCGAGACGCGTCCGATGTTCTTCGGAGTTGTTACGTCCTTGAGCATCGCGTAATAGTTGATGAATGCCGACTCCTGAATCACTGAGCCGAGACCGTAGAGCACCAGACCAAACAGCAGAAACTCGGGGCTGGGCATCACGAAGAAGCTGGCAATCATGATTGCCACCAGCAGGTAGGTGTTGACGACAACCCAGAACTTGCGCTTGCCGGTCTCGTCAGAGCGGCGTCCGATGATCGGTGCAGTCACGGCGAGGGCGATGCCGGCCAGAGCTGTGGCCAGACCAATCTGCGCATCGACGTTGGTGCCGGCGGCTGCGACAGCGCTAGCCAGGTAAACCGGAAAAACGAAGGTCTGCATGATGGTCGGGTAGGGCTGCTCGGCCCAGTCCCACAGTGCCCATGCTCGGGTAGCACTCTTTTGCTGCTTGGGGGTCAACGTTGAGGTCATGGCTAAAACCTACTCTCAACTATTTGCGCGCGGCCGCATCCATCGCAAAATGTTGCCAAACTGCCACATGGGCCACCCTGTTACCAAGCGAAAACCAAACTTGAGTCAAGAAGGCTTAGATTTTGCTGAGAGCGCTTGACAAGCAAAATCCGCCATGTGAAACTTGAGTCTACAAGGCTCAAGTTGAGCAGAAGGAGAAACAAAACATGGCACGTGCAGTAGGAATCGACCTCGGCACCACCAACAGCGCAGTGAGCGTTCTAGAGGGTGGCG
>JACCDN010780689.1_pt1 | contig 11735 bp, 10 predicted proteins | sample 7441691 | NCBI WGS metagenome assembly JACCDN01 (sample SAMN15323439, study PRJNA562643) | freshwater metagenome | isolation source: river surface water | place: USA:Blue River Watershed | collected 2017-08-16
ACCACTGTCTTTCCTGATCCAACCTCACCCTGAACGAGTCGGTGCATTGGATGACCGGAAGCAAGATCTGCTTCTATTGCAGCATTTACGTCAAGTTGACCTTTGGTGAACTCGAAGGGCAAGAGCTTGTCAAAAGTGCCGACAAGTTCGCCGGATTTCAGAGGGTGCGATGCCTGCTCAGTGTTCAGTGCTCTTCGCTGGGCCAATTGCAACTGAAGCAACAGTGCCTCCCGGAATCGCAGTGAATCGCGAGCTAATTGCCAATCAGCCTCAACTTTTGGTTGATGAATTTTTCTGATCGCATCATCAAGACCCAGATACCCCTCGGCCTGGAGCAGATCTGGTGCCAAATACTCGTTCAGAGCAGGCAAAGTCTCCAGAACAATCTGAACTGACTTTTGGATTTTCCACGTGGTCAACGAGCTGGTCGCAGGATAAATCGGGATTGGTAGTTCAGACCAAGCTTTGGCCTTGTCTTCGTCAAGTTCCTCAAAAAGTTCATAATCAGGGTGAGCCAGTTGAAGCTTTCCGGAGAAAAGTCCGATCTTCCCGGAGAACAAACCTCTAACTCCGATATGGAGGTCTTTTTGCCTCCAGGCCTGATTGAAAAAAGCCAGCGTGATTTTGTCTTTTCCGTCCGTCACTAAAACCTCAAGGATGGACCCTGAACGGCCTTTGATGTGACGGACATTTGTGCCAGCAACTTCACCTACCACCGATACAACCTCGCCTACCGGCAAGGATGCCAGGGGCGTGAGTTCACCCCTTTGTGAATAGCGCCTGGGGTAGTGAGCAAGCAGGTCTCCCACAGTGATAATGCCCAGCTGCTTCTCAAAAGCCTTGGAGGTCTTATCGCCAAGGTATGAGGAAAGCTTTGCTTGCAAGGTCACAAATGTAATCTTTGTCCACTCTGGCTTATGAATTCACTAGGCTCACACGAGTGAGCAGAATCATCTCTGGGCTAGCGGGGTCAATCAAACTAAAGACCGCCGCCAAGTCGACCCGACCAACGAGTGATCGGGTCAAGGAGAGCCTTTTTGCAAAGCTTGAAAACCTTGATGTTCTTGAGGGCGCAAAAGTCCTGGATCTCTATGCCGGCTCGGGTGCTCTGGGACTAGAGGCTGCCTCCAGAGGAGCTGCAGAAGTGATCCTGGTGGAAAAAGACAAGGCCGCCACCGAGGTAATTAAAGAAAACATCAGACTTGTCAGTAAACCAATTGGATCAGCTGCCCTGATCACTCTGCAATCCAAAGAGGTAAAAAAGTTTCTCAGTCAGTTAGCCGCAAGCTATGACCTGGTTTTCATCGATCCGCCCTACGAATTGGGCAATGCCGAAATAACCGAAAACCTGACTTCCCTATCTCAAAACCTCACCAAGGGCGCACTCGTTCTTGTTGAGCGCTCTTCGAGAACCGGTGACTTTGAAATTTCAAATGGCTTCGAACTGGATGAGAAAAAGGTTTACGGCGATACCGCCGTTTACCTGCTTCGCTTTAGCTAGATCGAGCGCTGGTTGTGTCCGGTGTAAACCTGCTGCGGACGACCAATACGTGTGGTTGAGTCAGCATTCTGCTCACGCCAGTGTGCAATCCAACCAGGTAGACGACCAACAGCAAACAATGGCGTGAACATGCGAGCTGGGAAACCCATCGCCTTGTAGATAACACCGGTGTAAAAATCAACGTTCGGGTATAGCTTGCGCTCTACGAAGTAGTCATCCGCCAAAGCTGCAGCCTCAAGCTGCTTGGCAATGTCAAGAAGTGGATCCGAAACACCAAGCTCCTCGAGAACTTGATCGGCGTGAGACTTCACGATGCGCGCACGAGGGTCGAAGGACTTATACACCCTGTGACCAAAGCCCATGAGACGAATACCGTCTTCCTTGTTCTTAACCCGCTCTACATACTTCTGAACAGAGTCACCGGATTCGTGAATGAAAGTAAGCATGTCGAGAACCGCCTCGTTGGCACCACCGTGCAGCGGGCCGGATAGCGCATTGATGCCTGAGGCAACCGAGGCAAACAGGTTTGCCTGAGAAGAGCCGACCAAACGAACCGTTGAGGTTGAGCAGTTCTGCTCGTGGTCCGCATGCAATAGAAGCAGAGTGTCGAGCGCTTTGGTTACAACAGGGTTTTGAACATAATCCTCAGCCTTGTTACCAAAGGTCATCTTGAGAAAGTTCTGGACTAGAGAGAGTTCGTTGTCAGGGTAGATAAACGCCTGACCCATAAGTGCTTTGTGGGTGTAAGCAGCGAGAACTGGCAGCTTGGCCAAAAGGCGCATCGTGGCGAGCTCAACCTGCTCGGGGTCCTTGGGGTCAGTTGAGTCGTCATAGAAGGTCGACAGCACAGATACCGAGGCCGATAGAACGGCCATTGGGTGAGCTGATGACTGGAAGGTGTCAAAGAACTTCAAAACGCTCTCGTGAACCAGGGTATGGTGACGAAGTTTCTGGTCGAACTCAGCGAGCTCACTGGCAGTCGGGAGCTCACCGTTGATCAGCAGGTAAGCCACGTCGAGGTAGGTCTTTTGCTCAGCAAGCTGCTCGATTGGGTAACCGCGGTGTCGAAGGATGCCCTGCTCGCCATCAATGTAGGTAATTGCGCTTTTAGTCGACGAAGTGTTTACAAAACCCTGGTCGTAGGAGCTAAGACCGGTAGTAGACATGAGCTTCGAAATGTCGATGCCACCCGGACCTTCAGTGGAGGGAATCACATTGAATTCGGCGCTCAGATCACCGTATTTAATTGAAACCTTGTCGCTCGAACTCAATGCCACAGCTCCTTTTGGGACTTGCTTTGCGCCTAGCCTAGAGCATTCAAAAGGCGCTCTGCAGCCCTTTGAATCTCATCATCGGTGGCGGTAATGGAAAAGCGCACGTATTTCTGGCCAGCCTCACCGTAAAACTCCCCCGGCACGGCAACAATACCCAGTTCAGCCAGCTCCTTGATGTCTTGCCAGCAGTCGTTTCCCCGTGTTGCCCAAAGGTAAAGGCCTGCTTCAGAGTTGGCGATTTCGAAACCGTAGGCCTTCACAGCAGGCAACAACACATCTCTGCGCTTGCGATAAACCTCTTTTTGCTTCGCCACATGCTCATCGTCATTCAACGCTGCCATCATGGCCTTTTGAACCGGCATCGGGACCATCATGCCCGAGTGCATGCGGAGGTTCACCAGACCCTTGATTAGCTTTTCATCACCCGCTGCAAAGGCAGCACGGTAACCAGCAAGGTTTGACTGCTTGCTTAGGGAGTAAATAGACAACACATTGGTTAGGTCACCGTCAGTTACTTCAGGATCGAGCATGCATGGGATGTAGTTCTCGAAGTCCCCGCCCCAACCAAGTTCGGCATAGCACTCATCGTTGACAATAACTGCACCCAGCTCGCGAGCCTTCTTCAGAGCCGCCTTGAGTCTTTCGACGGATAGCACTTCGCCGCTTGGGTTACCCGGGCTGTTGAGCCAAATAAGTTTTGTGTTTTCAGGCCATTCGCTGGGCTCATCACCCACAAAAATTTCTGCACCACAGAATTTAGCCCCCACCTCATAGGCGGTGTAGGCGAAAGTCGGTTGGACAACCACATCATCTGGCCCGAGTCCGAGCATCAGAGGCAGCCAGGAGATGAATTCTTTAGAGCCAATGGTCAATAGCACGTTGTCAGCGATCAGACCCGGTGATTTGCGACGTCGTGCATACCAATCAGAAACTGCTTGCCTAGCTGAATGCTCACCCCAGGTGGTTGGGTAGCCAGGTGAGTCTGATGCGTTATCCAGGGCCTTTTGCACAACCTCTGGTGTGCGGTCAACTGGGTTGCCTACAGATAGATCAATTGAGCCTGCAAGGTGTTGACTTGCTAGCTCTCTGAAGGGTTTTAGCTTTTGCCAAGGATATTCCGGCAGGCGATCGAACACTACTCTCCCTGGGGAGGAAGAGCTGCGACTAGGGCGTGGTCTCCAGGGATCGGACCGACCTTGGCCGCACCACCAGGAGAGCCAACCTCAGAGAAGAAGTCAACATTGACCTTGTAGTAGTCAGACCACTCACCGGGAAGGTCATCTTCGTAATAGATAGCCTCAACTGGACAAACCGGCTCACAAGCACCGCAGTCAACGCACTCATCCGGATGGATGTAGAGCATGCGGTCACCCTCGTAGATGCAGTCAACTGGGCACTCGTCGATGCACGCTCTGTCTTTGACATCTACACACGGTAGGGCGATTACATAAGTCAACTTCCACCTCATGAGGGACTTGGATACCTGCAAGTCTAGCGATTCGGCCAGCACTAATCTTGCTGGCCTTCCATCCTGACCTAGATGAGCTCACGCTAACCATCTTTAGTCTTGATATCTCGAGACAGGACCTCGCAACGCCCAGACCTAGGCTCTCAAGGCCTGCCACTCTCTTGAAACGTTAGCCGTGGAAAACAAAAAGCTAATCACCCGGTGCGAGAAGTCGCGGATCGAGTAATCTTCGGGGACTGTAGGAGTTGGACCATTCAATACCAAATCTACGGCCCTGAGAACTTGGTCGGTACCCAAATCACTCATCACGATTGAGCCCAGTTCTAGCGCTTCAGGGCGCTCCATAGAGCTTCTGAGGGTAACAGCTCGAAACCCAAAAATTGCCGCTTCCTCACTGATGCTTCCCGAATCTGAGATGACGCACCTCGCATCAATTTGCAACTTGATGAAATCAAAGAAGCTGAAAGGCTCGAGAAAATGCAAACCAGGTGAATCGCCAATCCCAAGCTCGGCCAGCCTCGATCTGGTTCGGGGGTGCGTCGAAACGATGATTGGCAATCCATATTTCAAATACAGTGCCCGCAGAGAATCGACCGCGGCCGTCAATCTGACTGGCAAATCCACGTTCTCTTGCCGGTGGAGGCTGGCGACAAAGAACCTCCCCGCTTCAAGGCCGATGACCTCTAGCACATTCGATTTTCTAATTCTCTCGAGGTAGTGGTTAGCAATTTCCATGATAGGTGACCCCGTTTTCTGAATAAATCGGGGGCTAATCCCTTCGGCCAAAAGATTCCGCCTCGCGTGCTCCGAGTAAACAAGATTGAATGTCGCCACGTGATCAACTAAGCGTCTATTGAGCTCCTCAGGCACGTTCTTATCGAAAGAGCGATTCCCCGCCTCTAAGTGGTAGACGGGAATGTGCAAACGCTCTGCAACAATGGCAGCTATAGCAGAGTTTGTATCTCCAAGAATCATCACTGCGTCCGGTTTTTCCTTGAGCAGAATATCCTCTGACTTTCTTAAGGTGTCACCCATGACGGAGCCAAAAGAGCTCGTGTCAACACCTAGGTAGTAGTCCGGACTCCTTATTTCCAGTTCCTCAAAAAAAACATCACTCAGTTGTCGATCGTAATTCTGGCCCGTGTGAACAAGAATGTGGTCGGTGTGCTCATCGAGCTTTGGAATCAGTCTCGATAGCCTGATGATTTCAGGTCTAGTGCCGACAATCGTTACAACCTTGAGTTTCGTCACTTAGTCAACTCCTTTTGGACCTCAGGTAGAGTCAAGAGGAGTTTTTTCACGCCGTCGACATCGAGTCGATGCGTGTTGTGGGATGTATACGAATCCAATTCCTGAGAACGCTGCTCCCCCTCGTCAAAATAGAGGGAGTAGTTCAAATCCCTAGCATCTAATGGAACTCGGAAGTAGTCACCCTGGTCTTCTGCCTTAGCTCGCTCCTCAACCCCCAGCAAGGATTCGAAAAGCTTTTCTCCGTGTCGAACCCCAATGTTTTGAATCTGATCCAGGCTTCCATCGAAAAGTTCCACCAACGCAACCGCAAGGTCCCTAATGGTCGCAGCAGGAGCCTTCCGAACAAATAGATCTCCTGTTTCGGCATGGCTAAACGCATACTCAACCAGATCAACCGACTCTGATAGGGACATCAAGAAGCGAGTCATCTGTGGATCGGTGATTGTAATCGGTGAACCGGATTTGATTTGAGAGATAAACAAGGGGATAACCGAACCACGCGAATACATGACGTTTCCGTACCGGGTAACCGCGATTCTGGTGGGAGCATCTTGAAAATCACGGGCGAAGGCCATCGCTGTCTTTTCCATTAGCGCCTTAGACATTCCCATCGCGTTGATGGGGTAGACCGCCTTATCTGTACTCAAACAGACCACGCCACTGACCTCGTGGTCGATTGATGCGCGCAAAACATTCGCGGACCCGTTGATGTTTGTCTTGACCGCTTCGAGCGGGAAAAATTCAGCGGAAGGGACCTGCTTGAGCGCAGCGGCATGGAAAACCAAATCCGAGCCTCGTATAGCACGATTAACTGATTCGGAATCGCGTGTGTCGCCGATGTAAAACCTTGCACGAGGATCGCTTAGGGCATGCCTCATGGCGTCTTGCTTGGCCTCATCGCGACTCAGGATTCGAACTTCTGCGGCACCTTTCTTCAGGGCATGCCTAGCCATCACGGAACCGAATGATCCAGTTCCACCCGTTATAACAACCACAGAATCCTTTATCGTTTGACGAGCCAAGGTCACCTTCTACCTAGATCCACTTCCACCATCTCCGAAACGAGTTCCGAGATAGTGGGAACTCCATCGTATCCAGCGAGGTTCCAAAGCTGGCGGTTTTGTTCTTGATTGTTGGTTATCAAGCTTCGGTTGACTTCGAGGGAGTTCTCGGTGGCTTTGACTGCGTCGTGAGGGAATCCAAGATTCTCTGCGAAGAGCGACAGAAGCTCTGCCTTGGAAACAACGTTCCTCGGCACCCAGTGCTGGAGCAATTGCCTTACTTCAGAGTTGGCCAGCCCAACTGCCAACTTGGCGAATGCGGTTGTCGTGACGCCATTCCACAAATGGTTCGTGTAGCCGGGAATCGACGTTTTCCCGCGCTGAGACTTGAACCATGCATACAGCCCTGCATGACTGCGACTGTCGGGCCCGATGATTGATGACCTAACCAGGATTGCCGAATCACAATGCGCTTCACCTTCAATTTTGGACTTCCCGTAGAGGTCCATAGCATCTTTCAAACTTGCCTCAGAGTATTGCCCCGACATGCCAGAGAAAACGCAGTCAGTTCCGATTTGTAGCCATCGAAAACCTAAGGTGTTTTGAGCACTGGCAAGATCGGCCAACAGTGAGTTGTTCAAGGCAACAGCATCCCGCTGGTCAACTAACACATCCCCTGAAGCCTTCTGGGGAATCCAACCTATGGCATTGACTACGAAGTCTTGCTCAGAAAGTTCAATTCGATTTGCAAATTCTCGGAAGGATTGAGAAAACGCATCAAATCGAGGTTCCTTCTCTCTTGAAGTGGCCAGAATGTCCAAGCCACTCAGCCTTGCAACCCGAACCAGTTCCGAACCAAGCATTCCATTCGAGCCGAGAACTACAAACCTCATGCGCGCCACGCCATTTCTTCCAACGAGTGTTCGAACCTTGCCACCGACTCAGCGCCGAGGGAATCCAGAAAGGAATCCGACCCGGAGAAGTCTGACGCTGTATGGCTCGACAAGAAGCTAACTGCTCTCGAAATAACCTCGCTTGGCCTATCCACCCAGGCAATAGGAGCCGTGTCTCCGAAAGTTGCATAGAGTCCATCAAGTCTGGTTGCTACAACAGGGACTTTGCAGGCTAGATACTGTAATACCTTGTTGGGAAGGGCCGCGTTACTCACCAAAGTTTTGTGCATCGGGTTGATCGCTACATCCGCAGCAGTGAGAACATCAGGCAACTTATCAAAGGGGATGAACCCCGCGAAGAGGACCTTGTCTTCTAGCCTCTTTTCCTTGACAAGAGCCCTTAGCTCGTCCTCCTGATCGCCGCCCCCGACCAGTACCAACTTGAGTGGTTCCGAAACGAGGTCCAGTGACTCAATTACCTCAGGCAGGCCAGAGAAGTAGAAAAAACTTCCCATGTACATGACAACTTGCTCTGAGTCACCTAACCCAAGCAGCTTTCGGCCCTCGGTTCTTTCGCCAAGTCGAAATCCAGAGAGGTCAAGGGGCGGAAAATGGACATCCGCCCCTGTAAGCGTGCTGCCCGCGACATTTTGACAGTACCGAAGCATGGCCTGGTTATTCGCACTTAGAAAGTCACTCTTCTGATACAAATACTTCTCTGCCGCAAGAATCAATGACCTAAACGCCCCTTTTCGGATTCGATGCGAAACGTCCAGTGCCCTGAACATGAACGGAATGCCTAGTTGCTTCGCGACTTGCAAAGTCTGCCACCCTTGAGTTGGGACAGAAAAGCTCACGATGACATCAGGTCTAAAGTCGGCTGCAACCCTCCTGGCTATGGATCGCGCACTAATTGAAGTCCTCAGTCGCCCAAGAAGGCTGCCCTCGAAGGCCTGCGGGGTGTAGAGCGTGACCCTCGAGCCATCCACCACGCGACCCTCGATCTCTCGCTTGAACCCAAGCTCTTTGACCTGCTCTTTTGAATAGCCTTCGGGAAAGTGCCAGAAAGCAACCTCGTGCCCCCGGGCAGCAAGATGCTCCGGAAACTCGTGCATCTCATAAATGGGCTTGGTGAGGTAGTTCACCTCATGGACAAAGAGAATCCTCACCTAGCGCCTAGCCCTTGAGCTTGTAGAGCTTGTAGCCGTCGCCCTCGATTATTTCCTCGAAGTCTCCGACGGCGCCAAGATCACCAACCGAGATGATGAATCGAGTTCCCTCAGGTGCAAGGGTTGCGTCGTACTGAGAACCTGGACCAAAGAGCTCGTATGGCATGTTGGCAACGTCTGCCCAGATGGCCACGTTTGTTGCCTCGAAGCGAGAACCGGCCAACACGAGAGTGTCCTCACGATCAGCCTCAGACCAGTTCGCGTAGACAAACTGACCGGCCTTATCCGCAGCATTTGGAGTCGCTCTAAAGCCCTGGTACTGATCTTGGATTTGCCATCCGGTGCCGATCATGGAGAAAGGCAATATCAACACGAACGTCCACTTCAAAAACTTCGGTGCAACTGCGAACACCAACAAAGCAAGAGCTGAGGTGAGAGCCACGCCGTTGAGAACATCCTGGTTCACTACCAAACCAGCCAGGTTCGGAGCGTCTGCGATCTGAATCGTCAAGGTGCCGAAGAATCCAGAGAACGCTGGAGTGATCAAAGCTCCAACCAAAACAACAAGTCCCCAGCGAATGAAGACATTTGCGTTGTCGGCAAGGCCCTTCACAACAACCGCAAGACCAGCTAGCGGAACAATCACGAATAGGAAGTCATAGTAGCGAAGCAGTACACGAGTCGTGTGGTCGTCACCACCACCGGTGATCCAACCCGTAAACATGACAATCTCAATCATCAGGCTAAACAGCCAGATGAAAGCAAACAAAGCTAGTGCAGTGGTGGGGGTCAGCTCCTTGTTCTTGATCAAAGCAATCAAACCAACGATCAAGCCGATGATTGCAATTCCCATTAGGGAGAACACTGTGAGCAGGTGAGTGTTCAGCTGGATTCCGAACAGGCCAACTACACCGTTCATTGCACCAGAGCCAACAAGGCCAGTCGCTGCGCCAGTTGCTGGGTCAGTGGTGTTTCCAGTCGAGACACCAGCGGTCACCTCCTGAACAACCCCCGCTCCAAGGTACTGACCGAAGAAGCCAAGCGCTTTAGGTCCTGCAATCGCAAAACCGATCAGAACACGGCTCAGAATTGCCGCTCCTGCGATTGCACCTATTGAAACTAGCAGCGGCTTGTAGCGAAGCTTGGCCTGAGTTAGACCGACAACCAGCATGAAGATGCCGATTGCAATCGCAGATAGCCACGCGTGAGGCTTGATAAGTGATGTGAGGCCAATTAGCCCACCAACAACAGCCCAGTTCTGCCAGGTGAAGTTGGTTGCGGCTTTCAAGACTGCAAGAAGGACTAGCCCCAGAAAGAAAAAGTACATCGACTCCGGGAGGAACATCGATGTGTAGACGCTCAGTGGGCTAAGGCCAGCGGCAATGGTGAATGCGTATGCAGGCCAGAAACCCATCAAGCGCTTAGCGATCAAAAAGATTATGAAAATAAAGCCGAGGAAGAAGAAGAGGTTCAGGTACTTTCCGCAGGTGTAGAAGCTTGAACCACAAAGGTTTGTCGAACTGTAAACCAGGTTGAAGAGATAGTTAGAGAAGTCACCTGCTGGAGAAGGATCCCAAGGGGCTGCCTTGCGAGCATTGATGGAGTAGAGATACTCGTCACCCAAGATTGCCGGGTTGACCATCCAGACTCGGGAGTAGATCCAGCCACCAAGGATGAGCAGGGTTCCCAGCATCAACTGGTTCTTCCAGTCTTTGATGAAAGTGACGAAGTTGTTCAAGGTATTACCTATCTTCTCTGCTTGGGGACTTTTGGTTCCGATTGGACATCGTAGGAGAGGAAGGAGAGCAGAAGCTGCACTCCCAAAATGATTCCGATCGCTGCGAGCGTTACCTGGCCTGCGGTTGTGGCCCTACCGGCAGATGCTGCCTCGATGTAGCTAGCAAGGCCAAACCAAATACCAAAAGTCAGCATCCCAACACCCACAGGCAGCTCGATGCTCGCAACCGACCACTCCCTGAGGTAGTAGCGATAAAAGACTCGCTTTAGAAGGTTCACTGTGTGACGCCAAGGGAATTCGATTAGGACCTTGCGAATCTTTAGGTGGCTCTTCTCATCGCCGTAAACGGCCTTCATCGGAATGTCTGCAACAACCGCATTCACGATGCTCAGTCGAAACAGCAGGTCAGACTCGAAGAAGTAAGACTTGCGTAGCTTGTCGAGGTGAATCATTTCAAGAACCCTGCGATGAATTGCTGTGAATCCATTGGTTGGGTCCGTGACCGACCAATAACCAGTGGAGAGCTTTGACCAGAGAGACAGAACAGCATTACCAAAGATTCGCACCCGAGGCATTTCATAGAGATCCTCGAGGCTGTCAAAACGATTGCCCTTTGAGTAGTCGGCCTCACCGTTGACAAGCGGGCTAATTAGCCTTGGGATCAGCCTCGGATCCATTTGCCCATCACCGTCAACCTTTACGATGATGTCAGCGCCAGCCTCTAGTGCTGCTCGGTATCCGGTTATCACCGCTCCGCCAACACCTTGGTTTTCAGAGTGTTTGATTACCTTGACTCGCTTGTCCTTGGAGTTCTTTTTGACAAAATCTCCGGAATTATCGGGGCAAGCATCATCAACAACGAAAATCTGAGAGACCTCTGGCCCAACTAGTTTCAAAACATCAAGAATGTGGTTTGTTACACGGTATGAAGGGATAACAACGGCAACAGCGCTCATTTCCCCTCCATTCGCTCCCTGAATTCTAGTAACTAAGACTCAGAAGCTTGGGATTACCATTCTTTACCTTTGGTGGACATCGCCCTTGCCGCCTCACGCTTGTCCTGCTGCTCCTTCAAGGTCTGGCGCTTGTCCCAGTCCTTCTTACCCTGAGCGAGTGCAATCTCAACCTTTGCCCTGCCGTCTTTGAAGTAGAGCGAGAGCGGAACAATCGTCAGACCCGACTCCTTGACCTTGCCACCCAGCTTGTTTAGCTCTGCCCTGTTCAGAAGCAGTTTGCGCCTGCGGCGGGTTGCGTGGTTGGTCCAGCTGCCGGCCAAGAACTCTGGAATGTGAACGTTCTCTAACCACGCTTCTCCCCCATCGATGGTTGCATAACCATCGATCAGGGATGCGCGCCCTGCGCGCAGAGATTTGACTTCAGTTCCGGTTAGCACAATGCCGGCCTCATACACGTCCAGAATATGGTAGTCGTGTCGGGCCT